>Ga0194042_1000624_pt1 | contig 11909 bp, 4 predicted proteins | sample JunL4412m_MetaG_FD_148974 | JGI IMG/M metagenome (GOLD analysis project Ga0194042, IMG submission 148974) | Anoxic zone freshwater microbial communities from boreal shield lake in IISD Experimental Lakes Area, Ontario, Canada - Jun2016-L442-12m | ecosystem: Environmental > Aquatic > Freshwater >...
AGCAGCAGCAGCGCCCCGCCGCCGAGCTGCTGCCCGTGGCGCGGCTGCTCGGCGAGGAGAAGAAGCTCATCGTCGAATACTGGCTTGCGCGGCTCAGGGACCTCCCCGTTTCCGCCGAGAAGCCGCTCGCCCAGCGCCTCACCGTCCGCGAGGACGGACGGCTCGCGCTCGACCTCGGCAACACGAAGGTCACCGACCTCTCGCCCCTCGCCGGCGCGCCGCTCGCCACGCTGAACCTCAATGGCTCCACGGAGCTGACCGACCTCTCCCCCCTGGCCGGCCTCGCCTTGATCGAACTGCAACTCTACGGCACCCGTGTGACCGACCTCACTCCGCTGCGCGAGATGCACTCGCTGGAGACCCTTACCGTCCACAAAACCCAGGTCGCCGACCTCACCCCGCTAAGCGCGCTGCGGCTGAAGAGCCTCGACCTCAGTGGCTCGCCGGTCACCGACCTGACCCCGATCCAGAAGATGCCCCTGGAGGAACTGGCCCTACGGAGGACGCGCGTGACCGACCTCTCGCCGCTCATCGGCATGCCGATCAAAATCCTCTCCCTTGACCAGACACCCGTGCGCGACTTTTCGCCGCTCGCCCAGATGCCGCTGGAAAAGTGCTACCTCAACGACAGCCAGATCACCGACCTGACGGTCCTGCGCGGCCGGTCGCTGAAGGAACTGTCGCTTTCCGGCTGCGAAAAGGCGCACAACTACGCGGCGCTCACGGAGATTTCGACGCTCGAATCGCTCTGGCTTCCCTATACGTTTCGCTCGCTGCCGGACGAGGAGCTCGCGGCCATCGGCGCGCTGCGGACCCACCCCAAGCTGCGCCAGATTCAGGCGGAAATTGAGGGAACGATGTATTACACGGCCACCCAATCGAAGGACCTCTTCTGGCAGGATTGGGACCGCTTGCAGACCTTCCTCCCGGCGCTGCGCCAGCAGGGGATTAAGTTCACCCTCTCGAAACGCGCCGACGGCACCTACTACCTTGGGTTTTCCCACCAGCCGTTGCGCGATCTCTCGATGCTCAAAGGCGCGCCCATCAGTGCACTCAACCTCGATACCTGTCCCGTCACAGACCTCACGCCCCTCCACGGGCTTCCGCTCGAAAGTCTCGGCCTTTTTGCCGATTATGTCACCGATCTCAGCCCGCTGCGCGGCATGCCGCTCAAGGCACTGACTTTGTATGGCGCGTATTTCAGCGACCTCTCCCCCCTCAAGGATCTGCCGCTCCAGTCTCTTTATCTCAACAACTGTACCCGGGTGATCGATGTCGCCATCGTGGGAGAGATCGCGACGTTGGAAAACCTCACCGTGCCAGTGCAGGCGATCAACATCGAAGCCCTGCGAAAATTGCCCAAGATCAAGAAGATCGGCTTCATGCGCACCAACAAAGGCGATGGCGAGGCCGTGTCGAATGTGGAAGAGTTTTGGAAAAATTACGCTTGGATCAGCAAGTTGCGCGCGGCGGGAATCAAGGCCAAGCAATTGCAGCAAGGGGAAGATGGTAACTGGCTCGTGGATCTCTCGGAATCGGGCATCAGCGACCTGAGCGCTCTCCAGGGAGCCATGGTGTTTTACCTGCATCTTTGGAATACGCCCGTCGCCGATCTGACGCCGCTGCGCGGCATGAACCTGAGAGGACTCAGCCTTTTCAACACCCAGGTTACCGACCTGAGTCCGCTTCAAGGCATGCTTATCGAAGATCTCACCTTGAGCGGCACCAAGGTGGCCGACATTTCCGCCCTGCGCGGGATGGGGCTGAAAACCCTGACGCTGCATGACTGCACGGAACTTACCGACCTTTCGCCGCTGGCGGAGAGCAAGGACCTCGCGACGATCACCCTGCCGCCGAATGCGGCGAACATCGAGTTCCTCCGCACCTTCCCCAAGCTCAAACGCATTGGCTTCAAGGAGGACTTCGTCAAGGGCGTCGGCCCCGACAAAACCGCCGTGGAATTCTGGAAGCAATACGACATCGCCTGGGTGCGGGCGGTGCGCGCCTCGGTCATCGCGATCAAGAGCCTCAAGGAGCGGCTCGACGGCACCTGGGACGTGGACCTTTCCGAATCGGCGATCAGCGACCTCGCGATCCTCCGCGGCGCTCCCATCCGCAACCTGCATCTCTGGAATACCCCGGTCGCCGATCTGACTCCGCTCCGGGGCATGGCCCTCCAGTGGCTCAGCCTCTTCGGCACCAAGGTCACCGACCTCAGCCCGCTCAAGGGCGCGCCGATCGAGACCTTGACCGTGAGTGGCACCAAGGTGGCCGACATTTCCGTGCTGCGCGGAATGCCGCTGAAAAGTCTGCGGCTGCATGAATGCACGGAACTCACCGACCTCTCGCCTTTGGCGGAGTCCAAGGAACTCAAGGATGTCACGCTTCCGCCGGACGCGAAAAACATCGAGGTTCTCCGCGCCCTTCCGAAGCTCGAACGCATCGGCTATCGGGAGGATCCGGCTAACGGCTACCGTGCGGACAAGACCGCCGCGGAGTTCTGGCAGGAATACGACGCGAAGAAGAAATGAAATCGATCAGCACTCTATTTATGATGGAAGCTTGATGTCCCCAGACGAACAGTGGTCCAAAATCTATACGGAACTGCGGCGCGTGGCGTCGGCGAAGATCGCGAGCGAGAAGCCCGATCAGACGCTCAACGCCACCGGCCTGGTCCACGAAGCGTGGCTGAAGCTGGCGGACGCCTCCGTCGAGTGGCGCGACCGCACGCACTTCATACGCGTGGCGGCGAATGCGATGCGCCGCATCCTCGTGGACCGCGCGCGCGCCAAGCTCGCCGCCAAGCGCGACGGCGGCAGGCCCGTGCAGCTTTCCGAAGTCTCCGCGCCAATCCCCAGCGCCGAGTTGATCGCCTTGGATGAGGCGCTGGAGAAACTCGCGTCGGCCAAGCCCGACCACGCGCGCCTGATCGAACTCCGCTATTTCGGCGGCTTGTCCGGCGACGAAGCGGCCAACGCGCTCAACATCTCCCCGGCCACAGCCGACCGTATGTGGCGCTACGCCAAGGCATGGCTGAAGATTGAACTAGCAAACAAAAAGACGTGACCCATTGCGCACAGTTTACTCATTGCCTGCCTTTCTTGAATCCCGGCTCAATCCCTCTTGCCTTACGGTCCAGCGCATTCGCCTTCGCGGCCTTGCTGCGCGACTTGCCGGTAATCGAGTCGCGCTGCCGGGCGATCACCTCTGACTCGACCGGCGGTAACGCCAGCCGCAAGCTGTCTTCCACGCCGATGTACTCGATGAAAATTACGTCGCCTTCGTCCCGTTGCCGGTACGTCTGGACGATGAAGGAATCCAGCCGCTGGCGTACTTTCGAGTCATGACGAATGCACCTGTCAAAACACCGTTCGCGCAGACGAACACACGGGCGCCGGACAAAATCGACAAAGCGAAGTTCTTGTCAGCGCTGTTACGCAGCCCACAGCTCGGTGCGCAACCAGCGGGGAAAGGCATTCCCAAAATCGATGCGAAATCGAGCCTGCCGAATATCCGTGCGCCGGGGATACGCGTCTGCACGCCGATCTCGCCGCACAGCGTACCGTCGAGGAGCGCGAAACTTTCGTTCTTGATAACCTGGCCACGCACGACGGCACGGTCAGTCAGGATGTTGACGACTTCGATGTGCGCAACGAGCTTCCAGCTTTGCGTGGGCTTGGGCGCGTGATTTCAATTCATGCGCAAGAAACGGCTGAAGATGAAGTCAGTGCTGAACAGCCAATCCATCGGGCGTAAGCGCGTTGACGTTTGGACGATATGCGAAAGCACAAGTTGAGGAGCTTGGGAGTGTGGCAGAAGCTGTTGGGGCGATGGTTCGGGCTGGTTGAGCTTGCCGTGGTATCAGTCGTGGTAGCAGTCGGCGGGGGAAGTGCGTTTTTTCGGCGCTTCTCCCATGGGGAGAAGGGTAATACGCCCTGAGGGAGTCGAACCCCCAACCTCCAGGTTCGAAGCCTGGCGCTCTATCCAGTTGAGCTAAGGGCGCATACTGATTTCGCTACATTAGCAGATGCGCAGGGGATTGTCAAAAGGCTCGCGAGGAAATTCGAAGCGGCTCGTGACCGGACCTCGAAAAATATCCTGGCGCGACTAGAATGCAAATACTTAGATCGCGTCGTATTTTTGCATTCACCTTTTCGTGTGGCCCTCATGACGTCTCCTGTCCTCTTCGTGAAAGACCTGCGCAAAGTGTACAGCGTCCCGGAACGCGAGGCCGGGCTGAGCGCATCGCTGCGGAGTTTTTTCAATCGTAAAACGAAAGACGTCGCCGCAGTCGATGGGATTTCATTCCACGTCGAGCCCGGAGAAGTCGTCGGTTTTCTCGGACCCAATGGAGCAGGCAAAACCACGACATTGAAGATGCTCTCCGGACTGATCCATCCCAGTTCAGGAACACTTGAAGTGCTCGGACATGTTCCTTGGAAACGCGACAAAGAGTTGCTGCGCCAGATCACGCTCGTCATGGGACAGCGCAACCAATTGCAATGGGATTTGCCGGTGGGCGATTCGTTGGAACTCAACCGCGTGATTTACCGCATTCCGCGCACGGATTTCGAACGCATCGTCGGGGAATTCACGGAGCTTCTCGACCTCAAACCCTTGCTCGGAAAGCCCGCGCGAAATCTGTCGCTGGGCGAGCGCATGAAATGCGAAATCGCAGCGGCTTTGCTGCACCGTCCGAAAGTGCTGTTCCTCGATGAGCCGACCATTGGCCTCGACGTCACAATGCAACGGCGCATTCGCTCCTTCATCGGAGAGTACAACCGCGTTCACAAATCGACCGTATTGCTGACGAGCCATTACATGGCTGATGTCGAAGCGCTGTGCAAACGCGTCGTCGTGATTCATCATGGCAAACTGCTTTTCGATGGCGAACTGACTAAACTGGCCGAACGTTTTTCGCCCCATAAAACGATCACGATCAAAATGGAAAACAACAACACGGCGGACTTGAGCGCGTTCGGTGAAGTCGTCTCGAAAGAAGACGGCCAAGTCACGTTTCGCGTGCCGAAATGCGACGCGGCAGCCGTCACTGCGAAATTGCTGGCGAGTCTGCATATCAACGATTTGACGATCTCGGATCCACCGATTGAAGACGTGATAGAACGCGTCTTTGCGCAGTGATGCCGTTCCCCCTCTCCCCTTGAGGGAGAGGGCGGACGAGCGTACTCGCTCGCCGGGTGAGGGGAAGGCGCGGATTAAATATAATACGTTGGGATTAATCAACGCTTACCCCTCACCCCGCGAGCCGAACAGCAGGCTCGTCGCCCCTCTCCCTCAAGGGGAGAGGGGAACGGCGGCGACTCGCTTCGCTCGCTTTGGGGTCTAGTGAATATTGAATTACGGCACGGAAATGCGGTGCTCGGGTTAGTGTAAGTGGAAACAGTATCACATCATTTTGGAATTGATCATGACACCTCGACACCTCAGTCTCGTCCTCGTCTCGATGTTCTGTTTGGCACTCGTGGTTCAGTCCGCCGAAAAAGATGCGCCGAAAAAGAAGGAGCCGAAGAAGAGCCGGATTGCGACAATGGACACGGGTCCGTTCATGTCGTATTCAATCGGCCGTTTCGCTGGGACCGAGGACTACAAAGGAGTGCCGGACGGCGTCGTGCTCAAAGGCATCAGCGTAAAACTCGGTAACAATGCGACGGTTGTTTTCGATACCGAATTGATGCGCTACGCGGCAGGATGGTCAGGCGGATTTCTCGATTTTTCAGACTCAAACGCGGGACAGGAAAAAGGCAGCGAACCGGCGGTCGCGATTGGGACGCGGCGCTTTTTTACGAAGGCGGTGCCGGGTGTTGGTATCAATGGAAAATTCGAAGACAAGCGCCCGCATGTGAAGAACCAGACGGACCGCCCGATTGGGCCGTTGCCGTATGAGTATGCGAAATATAAAGGTCTGTATGTTCACGGCGATCACGTGATTTTTTCGTACACAGTGAATGGCGTGGAAGTACTGGATATGCCCAGCGCGTTTGACATTGGTGGTAACACCGTCTTCATGCGTTCGTTCTGGATCGCTCCGTCAAAGGAAAGCATCAATATTGCACTGGCCGATCTCGCCAAAGACTTCGGAACATCCATTACAAAAGTCGGAACGTTCGTTACATTGGATTTCAATGACGCACGTCGACTCGTTACGGTTCGTCCGCATGATGCGCCGCTTCAATTCAACGCGGCGATTTGCATTGGAGCTGAGGACTCGTTTTCAGCGGAGTTCGACAAGCGTCCGGTTCCCGATCTTGCCGCGCACTGCAATGGAGGCGCAGCCCATTGGAAAGAAACACTTGAAACGCAAGGCACGCTCGGAAGCGGCGACGGTGCTTATGTCGTAGACACGATCACAGCTCCTGAAAAGAATCCGTGGAATTCGTGGTTTCGCGCGAGCGGATTTGATTTCTTTGCAGACGGAACGCGCGCAGCGGTATGTACGCTCAGCGGCGATGTGTGGGTCGTCTCCGGGATCGATTCGGCACTAAAAAAGCTGACATGGAAGCGTTACGCGACGGGGTTGTACGAGCCTCTCGGGTTGAAGATTATTGATGAGAAAATCTACGTGCTGGGGCGCGATCAAATCACGCGACTGCATGATTTGAATGGCGATGGTGAAGCCGATTTCTATGAAAACTTCTGCGGCAAATGGAACATCTCGCCGAGCTACCACGCGTTCTCGTTTGACCTGTGGACCGACAAAGACGGGAACTTCTATTTCGCGAATGACATGAACCAAGTCGAGATCGGCTTGCCCGGACACGGCGTCATTTTCAAGATTTCAAAAGACGGATCGAAAATCGAGGAAGTCGCTTCAGGACTGCGCGCGCCGAATGGCATGGCGGTCGGGCCGAACGGCGAGATCGTGTGTTCGGACAATCAAGGTTTCTGGATGCCCGCAAGTAAAATCAATTGGATCACACCCGGAGCGTTCCTGGGATTCCCGGGCGATCCGCGCAAATTATCGAAGACCGATCCGCTGCAACAATACAAAGTGCCGGACACATTCGACCCGCCGATGTGCTGGATACCGCACGACAATTTCGACAAATCCAGCGGCGGCGAAGCGTTCGTCACGAGCGATAAATGGGGGCCGTTTAAAGGTGGTCTCATTCATACGTCCTACGGCCACGCGACTCTTTTTTATGCGATGACCGAAAACGTGGACGGGAAGATGCAAGGCGGAACGGTACGTTTTCCATTCACGTTTCCGTCCGGAATTATGCGCGCGCGATTCAATGACAAAGACGGGCAATTGTACGTCGCGGGATTGAAAGGCTGGCAGACATCCGGTGTCAGCGACACCGCATTTTGCCGTGTGCGTTACACAGGCAGACCGGCGAACATGCCGTACACGGTGAAGACGCACCCGACAGGAATCGACATTACTTTCACGGACCCGATTGATGAAGCGTCCGCGAAAGATTTTGAAAATTATGCGGTAGAACAATGGACTTATAAATGGTCCGCGGCGTATGGTTCAAAGGACTACAAAGCGTCGGCTCCGAACGAGCCAGGGCATGACACGCTGGACGTGAAGTACGTGAACATTTCGGCGGACAAGAAGACGATTTCGCTGGCGTTGACCGACGTGAAACCGGTGATGCAGATGTCGATTCGATTGAAGTTGAAAATGGCAGACGGCTCGCCACTCAAAACGGAAATCAATTACACAATCAACAAGGTGGGGAAGTAGAGCCGAATTTCATTCGGCTCATAACGTGTTCGAGCGCACATGCCGAATGAAATTCGGCGCTACTTATCATCGGGGATTTACATGGCGGACAATGCGACAGGAAAGACAGCAGCGCAACTTAGTAACGGCCAGTGGATGGTATTGCTGGCGGCGTTTTTGGGATGGATGTTCGACGGGCTGGAGATGGGCATTTTTCCGCTGATCGCGCGCCCAGCGTTGATGGATATGTTGCAGGGAAACGAAGCGCTCGCTCAGAAATGGGAAGGCGGAATTCACGCGCTGTTTCTTGTCGGGGCCGCTTTGGGCGGATTGGTCTTTGGTTGGCTCGGTGACAAAATAGGACGCGTCAAAGCGATGACGTACAGTGTCCTCGCCTACTCTGTGTTCACGGGCATCGGTTACTTTTCTCAGACGCCCGCACAACTCGGCGGCCTGCGCTTTCTGGCGGCGTTGGGAATGGGTGGCGAGTGGTCGTTGGGCGTTGCGTTGGTGATGGAATGCTGGCCCGAAAATCGCCGCCCGATTCTCGCCGGGTTGATCGGCGCGGCGTCGAATGTGGGATTTGCACTGATCGCGGTTTTGACACTGTCGTTCAAAGTGACGCAAGAATCGTGGCGCTGGGTGTTGCTCGCAGGGATCGCGCCGGCCTTGCTGACCGTGCTGATTCGTCTCTTCGTTCCCGAATCGGAAAAGTGGCATGAATCCAATAAGAAGGGCCCGTCGAATCCGGTGCGCGAAGTCTTTTCCGGCAAGCTGTTGAGTTCAACACTCATCGGCATTGTCCTCGCGTCGGTGGCGTTGTTGGGAACGTGGGGATCGATTCAGTGGATTCCATCTTGGGTCGAAAAAATCGCTGATGGGTCGAAGGAGTTTAAATCGAATGCGAAGTCGTTGGCGCAGATTTGTTCATCGCTCGGCGCGGTCGTCGGTTGTTTAATCGCTCCGTTTTTGGGCGTCTGGATGGGCCGACGCAAGGGATATTTCCTACTATGCGTGTCGTCACTGGTCGTCTGTCTCTCTATGTACTTAGGAATGAATCAGTACAGTAATGCGTTGCTCGGCGTGATCTTCCTTGCAGGCATGACCGCCGCATCGTTCTACGGCTGGCTTCCGTTGTATCTGCCTGAATTGTTCCCGACTCGCGTTCGTGCAACGGGACAAGGCGTAGCATTTAACACCGGGCGAATCATTGCTGCGGCCGGAGCGTTGAGCAAAGGGTATTTGATGACCTCCGTAAATGGCGATTATGCGAAGGCTGGCGCGGTGATCACGATGGTCTATTTCGTTGGGATGATCTCGATTTGGTTTGCTCCGGAAACGAAAGGGAAGCCGTTGCCGGAGTAACGTCGTCTCGTAGTCTTTTTTCTTCTGAATGTCGAAAGCATATGCCGCACAATCGACTCGTGCGGCGTATAGGATACGGTAGAACTTTTTGCTACCGGAGCCGTCTGCATGTCCATCCATTCTCTCATGATTCGTTCGGCGATTTTTTTCGGCGCGGTCGCGGCTTGCGCGGCTGAAACGAAGATCGATTTCAATCGTGATGTTCGCCCGATTCTGTCTGAAAATTGTTTCGCGTGCCACGGACCTGATGCGGGGAAGCGGAAAGCGAAATTGCGTTTGGACACGCGCGACGGTGCGCTCGCGGAGAGCGAATCGGGGACGCGTCCAATTGTGCCGGGGAAGCCTGAAAAGAGCGACGTGATCGCGCGGATCTCGACGAAGAATCCGGACGAAGCGATGCCGCCTGCGAAGGAACACAAGACCGTCACATCTGCGCAACTTGAGACGCTGAAAACGTGGATCGCTCAAGGCGCGGTTTACGATAAGCATTGGGCGTTTAAGACAATTGAAACGCCCGCAATTCCAGCCGTCAAGAACGTTGCGTGGCCGCGCAATGACATCGACACATTCATTCTCGCCCGATTAGAAAAAGAGGGGCTGAAACCGTCGCAGGAAGAAGACAAAGCACGGTTGCTTCGACGGCTGACCTTGGATCTCACCGGCCTCCCGCCGATCCTTGAAGACGTCGACGCGTTTTTAGCGGATGCCTCTCCTAACGCGTATGAAAAAGTCGTAGATCGATTGATGGCGTCACCTCACTTCGGCGAGCGCATGACAGTGCCGTGGCTGGACCTCGCACGTTATGCAGACACTGCGGGCTACCACAATGATTCGCTGCGCGACATGTGGATGTGGCGCGACTGGGTCGTCAAGGCGTTCAACGAGAACAAACCCTTCGATCAATTCACCATCGAACAGATCGCCGGCGATTTGATTCCGAACGCGAAAGTCGAGCAGAAAGTCGCCACGGGTTTTCACCGCAACGTCATGACCAGTGACGAGGGCGGGCTGATCGATGCGGAGTATTTGAATCTTTATATTGTGGACCGCGTCGCAACGACTGGCATCACGTGGATGGGAATGACCGTCGGCTGCGCTCAGTGTCATGACCACAAATACGATCCGGTGACGACCAAAGATTTTTATCGCATGTACGCGTTCTTCCACAACGTTCCCGAGAATGGAAAAGATGGCGTGCGCGACCGGAATCCGAAACCCTTTTTGTCTGTTGCTACGGACGAGCAGAAAGCGCGCGAGACGAAGATCGCAGCTGATGTGGTGACGGCTGAAAAAGCGTTATCAGAGATTTCAAAGACGCTCGATCCCAAGCAAAAAGAATGGGAACAGAAAATCGCTTCGGGAGTAAAGCCGGAAGAACCGCGCGGACCGGTGACAAAATTCCCGCTCGATGCGGATGGTAATGGAGTGAGCGACTCGGGTGGAAAATTCGCTGGGACGGCAAAAGGCGAAGTCAAATTCGATGCAGGTGGAGTAAACAAGGCATTTCATGTCCAGAAAAAAGGCTGGTTCGAATTTGCGAACACGTTTGATTTTGAGAAGAATCAAGCCTTCTCGGTGACGGCTCAATTGACGTGCACGAAAGAAGGCGGCTCACCGTTTGGCAAGATGGAAGCGGCGGGAAGCATTCGTGGCTGGGATGTGGAGTTTCATGCCTTGAAGCCGAGTTTTCATTTGATCCACACGTGGCCGGGAAACGTGATTCATGTCCAAGCAGAGAAAGATTTACCTGAGAATGTGCCGCTGCATTTCGCGGTCGTGTACGACGGTTCTGGCAAAGGCGCGGGCGTAAAGATGTTCGTCAACGGCGCAGAGATCAAGTCGACTGTGGTCGTCGATAAATTGACGGACACAATCAAGACGCCGGAAGCGTTCAGCATTGGGCGGCGCGGCAAAGCGGGACCGTTGTTCGGCGGGACGGTCGGCGATCTGCGCGTGTACTCACGAGCGCTGAGCAACGCGGACATCGCGACACTCGGCGGCTCAGCGCAATTGGCGTTGGTATCGATTCCAGCGGAGAAGCGCACGGCTCCCCAGAAGGATCAGATCAAGAAATTCTATCGCGAGAACTTTGCACCCGAGTACGTCGCGACACAAGCCAAGGTGGATGCGTTGAAGAAGGAAAAGTCGGCGATTGAAAAAGAGATTCCGAACGTAATGGTCATGGAAGAAATGGGCAAGCCGCGCGACACGTTCGTCAAAATCCGCGGCGGATACGACAAAAACGGCGAGAAGGTCGAAGCAGGCGTTCCAGAATTTTTGCCTCCGATTGCGGCTCCATTGAATGGGAAGAAGCACACGCGTTTGGATTTTGCGAATTGGCTGGTCGCCCCAGATCAACCGCTGACGGCACGCGTTGCGGCGAACCGGTTGTGGGCGATTATTTTTGGAACGGGACTGGTCAAAACATTGAACGATTTCGGTATGCAAGGCGAATGGCCGAGCCACCCGGAATTACTTGAATGGCTGGCCGCTGATTTCAAACGCGATTGGAATATGAAGCGATCGATCAAGCAGATGCTCATGTCGGCGTCATACCGTCAGAGTGCACGGGTTACGCCTGAGATGCTCGAAAAAGATTCGGCGAACCGACTGCTCGCGCACGGTCCGCGCATCCGGTTAGATGCTGAATTTGTCCGCGACAACGCGCTCGCGGTATCCGGATTGTTGAACACCAAAATGGGCGGTAAAGGAGTCCTGCCGTTTCAACCTCCCGGCATTTGGGAGATCAATGAAATGGGCGGGCAGGGCTACAAAAAGACCATGGGATCTGAGCAGTACCGGCGCGGAATGTATGTGTATTGGCGGCGCTCGACACCTTATCCGTCGTTCCCCG
>Ga0194042_1000625_pt1 | contig 11904 bp, 9 predicted proteins | sample JunL4412m_MetaG_FD_148974 | JGI IMG/M metagenome (GOLD analysis project Ga0194042, IMG submission 148974) | Anoxic zone freshwater microbial communities from boreal shield lake in IISD Experimental Lakes Area, Ontario, Canada - Jun2016-L442-12m | ecosystem: Environmental > Aquatic > Freshwater >...
ATGTCCGCCATGAAGTACAGGCCGGACCCCGCGATGTAGGCCAGCGCGCCCATGCGTCCACCCACGCCATCCCACACCGATGGGCCGATGAGCGACCAGAGCACCCCGGCCAGCAGGGCGGCAGAGAGCACCCACCCCGTGCCCAGCGTCACGGTGGGCGACAACATGCCGACGAAGGCGCCGGTGTAGCCCGCACCAGCGGCGCTTACGTCAATCCGCTGCCCAGGCAGCGCCATGGCCCCAAGGACGACGGCCACGAGCGACGCCGCCACGATGACCGGGATGCCCATGTCGCGAGCAAGAAAGAGGGTCATCGCCGCCGATGCCACAGACATGCCGACATCGATGACCCGGACCCGACCGACCGGCTTGGAGGTGAGCGTGGTGATGGCCATGCCACCCACCAGAAGGACCCCGACAACAAGGGCAGCGGCGAAGGGGAGAGGCTCGGCGTCCAGCAGAAATGACGCGGCGTAGAGCAGCCCCAGGGCCCCGGCCATGACCATCGAGAGCAGCAGCACGGCCGGTGACGGCAGCCCCGAACGGCCCTGCCACGGCTCCTCGTGGAGGATGCTGGCAGTGGACCGGTCCTCCGGCTGGAAGAGGGGCGAGAGGCGGGGTGGCGTCATCGTGATGGCGTGGCCGGTGCCGGCGCGATACGCGCCACGAGAGATCCGAGGCGGCGACCATGCATGAGCCATTCGGCTGCGGCAGTGGCCATGCACGCGATGGTGGCCGTTGCGCCCAGAACCCCGACGTGGCCGGTGAGCGGGCCTCCGAAGTGCAGCATCAGCGCGCCATAGACGACTCCGGCGATGCCGATCCAGAAGGCCGTCGGAAGGCGCTCGGGGCCGGCACTGGCAATGAGCGTGCCACCCAGCCAGGCCGATCCGAGCACCGGCAAGCTGGCAGGGAGGGCGATGGCCATCACCCCGCACACCAGAAGTGACGGCAGTGCCGATGCCAGCACGAACGGCGTCGATGTACGCCGGATGAGCACCCAGGTGACCAGCGCACCGGCCATCCCGATGGGAAGAATTGCCCAGCTTGCAAGACCAGTGCTCTCAGCTGGCAAGAGGGGTGGGGAGTCGGTGCCGGTCCACTGGGCGAGCAGGTACACGATCGACCCCGCGAGAAAAGCGACGGCGCCAATTCGGGCTCCCACCCCGGGCAGCACCGCGGGGCCAACGACGGACATGAGCACCCCCGCGAGCAGGCCTGCAATCAGCACCCACCCCCAGGCCAGCACCGGACCGGGCTGGAGCAGCCCCGTGAACATGCCCGCATACCCGGACGCCGATGCCATGAAGTCGAGCGGCCCATCTGGAAGGGCCAGAACACCGAGGGTGCACCCCGTCACGCCCACTGCCACGAGCACGGGAACCCCCAACTCGCGCGTCAGGACCTGGGCGAACAGCGCGCCGAAGAGTCCGAGGGTGACATCGACGGCCCGCGGGCGCCGCGAGGGTCGCGACGTGATCAGGCTGAGCAGGAAGCCGAGCAGGCCGAGCGCGCCGATGAGCGAAACGAAGGCGAGGTCCACACCGTGCGCCCGCATCAAGAAGCCATCCACGTACAGGTATACGAGCGCGACAAGCAGCAGGGTGCCGAGGATGAGCGTGACGAGCGACGGCCGGTACCGGCGATAGCCCTCGCGGAGGTCGCGCACCATGGCCGTCTCGGATGCTTCGAGGTGTGCCGTGGCGCCGGGAACGCTGCTCATGTGGCAATTCTTCCGGGAATCTGCGCAAGCGTCGTGATGACGTCATCCGCGGCCTCGACCTGCAAAGCGCGGTCCAGAAGCAGCGCCTGGAGCCCGGCGGCACGGGCACCGTCCAGATCCTCCGCACGACGGTCGCCCACGTGCAGTGCGTCAGCCGGTGCCGTGCCGAGTGCGGAGAGGGCCGTGGTGAAGATGCCGGGATCGGGCTTGCGGTAGCCAACCGCCGCACTCGCAACGATGACCCCAAAGCGGTCGGCCACCCCCAGACGGGCCAGATGCTGGGGCAGCGCGCAGTCCCAGTTGCTCACCACGCCGAGCACGAGACCCATGTCGTCCAGGAGATCAAGGGTCGGCAGCACGTCGTCAAACAGGTGAAATCGCAGGGATTCCACCAAGAGGTCGGTGGCCAGTGGGATGGGCGGCGCACCGGGGCCGAGTGCATCCACCAGCACTCCGGCGCACTCCGCACGCAGCGCCGCCAACCCCTCGGGATCGCGCCCCAGCTGCATGCGCAACCGGTAATGGCGTATCTCGAGGGCGAGGGCATCGGACACCCGTTGCTCGTCCAGCGGGAAACCGGCATCGGCCAGCAGGGCGGTGAGCACGGGGGCCGGTGGCTCCATACGAAGCAGCGTGCCGAACGCGTCGAGCAGGACCGCGCGCACCGTCACCGAAGCCCCACTGGACCAATGGATGACACGCATCGTGAAATGGGAGCGGGGGACGCCACAGGCGACAGGGTACGTCCCGACCATGACGCGCGGGCGGATGCCGCCCCGGTCCTATACTCGGCGGCCGTGTCCGGACTCACCTCCACGCTGCCATCAGGTGCCAGCGCCCACCATCCCCACGGCGCCCGTGGCCGTACTCGCGTGGCGCTTATTGCGGGTGCTGCGGTGGTCATCGCCTGGATCCCCTCGTTCATCGCGACCGCCTACTCAGTGCAGCCAGCGGGCGAGGTGCTGGCCAACCCCGCCAGCGGCTGGACATTTCTGTGGGATTCGGTGACGGCGTCGCGAAATCCCCGTCTGGGCACGCCCGAGGTCGCCATGCAGGAGGCCGCGCAGCTGTGGGCCGGGAGCCCGGCCGTGGCCGACGACGTGTCGCTCAAGTCTCTTCCCTCCCCGTGGACTGTTCCCGTTCCGGGTGGCGGCGCCCACCCCCGTGCCGGACACGACGTGGTGGTCCCGGCCGATCCGCTGCAGTGGGTGGTGCAGGGCCACGTGAATGGCGGGCCAGATCAGGTGATCGGCATTCTTGACTACCGCACCGGCCGGGTGGGCTGGGATATCCGTCCGCTGGCAGCAGCCGGAGTGGGCCGATGATCCCGGTCAACCGCATGCGCCGGCGCCGCAAGGCCCGGGCAAAGCACGGGCGGCTGGGTGCCGGGCGCGTCATCGCGTTCGCCCTCGTGGTGATCGTGACCATCCTCGGGGTGGCGGGCGCGACCGCGTACCAGTCGGTGACAGCCGGGCTGCCCGGACTCGACGAAATCAAGCCGGTGGCCCTCGGCCAGAACTCGCGCATCCTCGATCGCAACGGCAAGGTGCTCGGGTACATCACAGGCGTGACCAACCGCACCGAGCTGCCCTACGCCCGAATCCCGAAGGCCCTGCGCGATGCCACCGTGGCCATCGAGGACAAGCGCTTCTACCAGCACGACGGGGTGGACTATGTGCGCCTGGTAGGGGCCGCGGTGCGCGACCTCACCGCAGGCGGGGTGAAGCAGGGCGGCAGCACAATCACGATGCAACTGGCAAAGAACCTGTACGACCCCAATGCGCCGCGGGGCTTCTCGCAGAAGATCAAGGAGGCCTATCTGGCCAAGGAGATCGAGCAGAAGTACACCAAGGACCAGATCCTCGCGAAGTATCTCAACGGTGTCTTCTACGGCGAGAACTCCATCGGGGTGCAGGCGGCGTCGCTCACCTACTTCAACAAGCCGGTGTGGGCCATCTCGCTGGCGCAGGCGGCGCTGCTCGCCGGACTGCCGCAGGCACCGTCGGCGTATGACCCCTTCCTCAACCCGAAGGACGCCACCGCGCGGCGCAACACGGTGCTGGACGAGATGGCGAACCAGGGCTACGTGAGCCGGGCGGATGCTGACGCCGCGATGGCCAGCGGCCTGGACCTCCACCACGGCACGTTTTACGAGCGCAAGAAGGAGGGCTACTTCTTCGATTATGTGCGGCAGCAACTGCTCGACCAGTTCGGTGAGCAGCGCGTGCAGCAAGGCGGAATGGCCGTACGCACGACCATCGACCCCAAGTTGCAGCGGGCTGCCGAGCAGGCGATCGCCCGCAATCTTGGTCAGCCCGACGACCCCGCCGCCGCCATCGTGATGATGGATGCCCGAACCGGATACATACGCGCCATGGCCACCAGCCAGACGTACGGCAGTGATAGCCAGTTCAACTACGCGACCCAGGCCAAGCGCCAGGCCGGATCAACGTTCAAGACCTTTGTACTGACGCGCGCGATCGCCGATGGCACCAACCCCTACACCACCATCTATGCCAGCCGGCCCATCAACATCAATGACCCCAAGTGGGGTCCGGTCAATGTGGCCACGTACTCCAACACCTATGCCGGGCCCATCTCCATCCACGACGCCACGCTGCACTCCGATAACTCGGTGTACATCCAGATGACCCTTGACGAGGGCCCGGACCGCGTCGTGAACATGGCGAAGCGCATGGGAATCAAGGAGGACCTGCCGGTGGTCCCCTCCATCGGTCTGGGGTCGGGCGAGGTCACACCGCTCGACATGGCCACGGCGTATGCCCCGCTGGCCAACGGAGGCTTTCGCGTGAAGCCCATCTCCATCACCGATCTGGGCAAGAACGCACCGGCCAGCGACCTGGCCACCCCGAAGCGCACTCGCGTGTTCTCGGACGGCGTGGCCTACGAGGTCACCCGCATTCTGCGCGACAACGTGCATGGCGGTACCGGCGGGGCCGCCGACATCGGCATTGCCCAGGCGGGCAAGACCGGCACGACCGACGACTACACCGACGCCTGGTTTGTGGGCTATACGCCGCGATACGTGTGCGCCGTGTGGGTGGGCTACCCCAATGCCGATGGCGTGCGCCGCTCGATGACCAGCGTGCACGGCATCACCGTTGCCGGCGGCACGTTCCCGGCGCAGATCTGGGCCGACTTCATGCGCGTTGCCACCGCGAAGGACGGCTCACTCGACTGGGCGATGCCCAAGGATCCCGTTCAGTGGTCGGCGTTCTCATCCGACTTCACCGACAGCGCATCCCAGTACGCCGTGAGCTCGGCCAACAGCACCAGCACCGGCCGCACCACCAGCACACCGAAGACAACCTCAACGGGCGGCACCAACACCAAGGTTCAACCACCGGACACCGTGGTGGTGCCAATTCCCGCACCAGCCCCTGCACCGGTGCCTGCTCCGGCCCCGGCGCCTGCGCCTGACCCAGCGGCGGCGCCGGCACCCACGGCGCCCGCCGCCCCTCCGCCGACTCCCTAGGAGACGTCCTCCGGCCCGATCATGTCCTCCGGGCGGGCGGTGAGCAGCAGGATGCCGGCCATTCCCGCGAGGGCCGCCGCCGCGATGGTGATCCATGCCGCGGGCAGCACGGTGATGATCCAGTCGCCCCCAAGTGGCGATATGGGCATGCCGGGGCGCTCGGCCACCACCCCAACGGCGGGCACAAGCGCGGCGCGTGCGGCCCACCCGACGGCCACCACCGCTGCCATCACGATGAATGCGCCGGCAATGCGTGCCAGGCGGGTGCCTGTGCGTGGCCTCCACCAGGCGGTGAGGAGCCCCGCTACCGCCAGCACCACACCGGCGACAGGGAGGATCCACGTGCCACCGGTGGCGGCGTACCCCGACAGCTGGGCGGGGCCCGTGGGGAGGTCGGCCGAGTACCACGGGAGCCCGGGAAGGACGGCGAGCAGAAGCCCACATCCCGCCGTGGCGAGGCCGAGCACGGGCACGCGCATGCTCATGCGCGTGCCCGGGGGCGCACTCTGTGGAACACCACGACGCCGCCCGTGTTCCACACAAGGCGGAAGTCGGGGCGCGCGGCCAAGTTGTCAAGCGCCACCTGGAACCCCCGGGGGTCAAGGCGGTCGTACATATCGGGACGCGTCCGGTCCACGATCACCCATTCGGCGTCGCCGATGGCCGGGAACACCAGGATCCGGGTGCGGGCCGACAGATGCCCCCCGGGATTATTTCCCGCCGACACGATGGCGCCATCCGGGATGAGCGCGGCGGCCTGGTCGAGCGCCACCGACGCGGGGGTGCGGTCATACTGCGCCAGTCGCGACGGCGATGCCACCGACACGCCCTGAAACCACGGCAGTGGGCCCTTGATCATGGTGGCCAGCACTCCCGCAACCACAAGCGCCAGCGCCATTCCCCCGCTGGCCCGCGCCGCGCGGCCGAGCCAGGGCGGCCGCCCGCGCTCGCGCAGCTTTGAGAGCCCGAGCAGGGCAGCGGCGATGAGGTACGGACTCGGTACGGCCGCGTAGTGGAACTCCACCGAGTAGTTGGGCCACCACTCGGCGAGCATGTTCATGAGCAGATCAGGGAGCGCGCACGCCGCCAGTAGTGGTGCGGCCAGCGGCAGCAGAAGCAGCGGCACGAGGAGGATGAGCAGGTACGACAGACGCGACCAGCCGCCAAGGGTGGTGACGAGGTCCACCGGATGCGTCACCGCGCCCACGAGAGCCTTTGCGGGGGTGGCACCGAACTTGCCGTAGCGCTCGGCAAACGGGGCGGGCAGCCCACTTCCGGCCGCGGGGATGATGACCAGTACCGCCATGGCCGTCCATGCCAGGGCGCAGACGGCAAGCACGGCGCCTGCGATACGGCGGCGATGGCGTATCGCAATCCACAGCCCGAGCATGGCGATGGAGAGGCCCACCTGCTCCTTCGACAGCAGGGCGAGCCCGGCCGTGACACCGAGCACCACATCACGGTGGGTCTCGGCTGCCCAGATGGCATACATGATGAGCGGCGCGGCAAGGGTCACTGCGTGGAAGTCGGTGAGTACTGCCCACTGCAGCGGCACATACAGCAGGTAGACGGCGGCGGCGGCTACCGCCAGGCGGTCGTCGCGCAGCCACAGGCGGCCCAGCCAGAATGCCGGCAGTGCCCCCAGCGCCACGATCAGCGCCTGCGCCACCAGTAGGGGCACAGGCGACGTGGTGACCCACTGCAGCGGAGCGAACACCATGAGCAGCGGATCGACATGCGATCCCAGCCGGCTGATCTGCGCGCCGGCCGCGTCGGTTGCCTGGAGCGGATGCCCCTGAGCGGTACTCCAGATCGCCTGCACCATGTTGCCCAGATCAAAGCGCCCGGTCCACCATGCCTCGTGGCGCTCCACCGCCAGCCAGGAGAAGAGCGATGCCCACCCCGCCACCATGAGCCACACCAGAAGCCGTGGGAGATCGCGGGTGATGGCGTGGGGGTTCAGCCGGCCAGCGAGCGGGGCTGTGCTCATCGGGGTGACACCCGCCGGCCCCAGGCCGCAGCCAGGGCGACGAACACCAGCTCCACCACGATAAGCGCAAGGCGCGACCCCACCGACAGCGCGATGGCCACGCCGCCCGGTACCTGGCGCGAGAGCACCAGCGCAAACAGGGCGTCGCGGATGCCGAGCCCGGATGGCACCACGAACACCAGCATCGAGATCACGAATGCGAGCAGGAACCCGCTGGCAACACCCACCGGGTTACCGATGGCCGGGCCGCCCATGCCGCGCACCAGCGCCCACACGCCGAGTGCCAGCAGCGCCGAGATGACGAGGTACCAGACCATCATCAGGAGAACCCGGCGGAAGGGCATGAGCGCACCCAGCGGGGCGCGCTTCGCCCGGGCCAGCAGCCACGTGGATGCGGGGCCGAAAATGCGGGGGTGCAGCAAGAGCGACGCGAGCGGCACCCCCAGCACCAGCCAGGCCAGCGGTCCGACAGCACTTCCGCTGCCGATGTCGAGCAGCGCAACCACGGCCAGCATCGCCGCTGCTGCGAGTGCGATCACCTGCTCGTAGGTGGTTGCCGCGAGGGTGACCATCTTTGGAACCCCATGGGCCTGGGCCATCACCGCACGGCCCACGAGCATCAGGACGTTGCCCGGCACGTACCGCCCCAGCAACGACTTGGCCCATGCAGCGACCGTGGCGGCGACCGGCGGAGCAGGGTGGTGCAGGCCGCCCAGAATCGCCTCGTAGGCGAAGGCCGAGAGCGTCAGCGACACCAGCACCAGGCCGCCACCCAGTACCAGCCAGCCCGCTGATGGCTGCCAATCGAATGCGGTAACGACGTCCCACGCGTTGTACACCGTCCACCCAAGGGCGGCGATGATGAGCAGCCCGGCCACGGTGCCGAGCACGCGCATGAGGTTGCGGCGATCGCTCATGGGCGGCTGCGCCGAATGGCGTCCAGCAGGGGCGCTGCCACCGCTTGGGGGGTACCCATTTCCTCGTACCGTCGGCGCGCCGCGGTGCCCAGGCGCTCGCGCAGGGCCGGGTCGCCGGCCAGTGTCCGCAGCGCTTCGGCCAGCGCATCGGGATCGCCGGCGGGCACCAGCAGGGCGTTCTCCCCGTGCACCAGGGCCTCGCGGATACCGGGCGTGTCGGCGGTCACCACCGGGCGAGCAGCCGCCATGGCCTGGAACACCTTGTTGGGGATGACCCGCGAGGCCTTGTCGCTCTGGCCGAACACGCCCAGCACCACCCCACTTGATGCAATCTCGCCCGCGAGCGCCTCGTAGGGAACCCACGGCACGTGCTGGAGCCCCTTTGGGGGGTCGCGACGTATCTCATGCGCCAGCCAGCTATCGAGCTGGCCGCTGCCAATGAGGCGGACGGGCGGCACTCCCTCACCGCGCGCCGCGCTCACGATGACTTCGAGGCCATGCATTGGCGCGAGCTTGCCGTACCAGAGCACGTGCAGAGGTCCAGAAGGTTGCGGGGTGGGTGGAAAGGCATCGGGTTCGGCACCCACTGGCGCCACCACCAGGCGGTCCCGTGGCACGCCAAAGCGCATGGCCATGAAGTTGGCGTTGGCGTGGGTGTCGCACAGCACGAGGTCGGCCAGGCGCAGCGTGGTGCGGTCGATTCCGGCGAGCACGGCACCGCCCATGCGACCCACCCGCGCACGGTCGCCGGCCAGCGTGTCGGTGAGCGAGATCATCATGTCCACCACCAGCAACGCCCGATGGCGACGGGCCACCACCCATGCCGGCACCGCGTCGGGCTGCGCCGGGTATCCCGCCACCACCACGTGCGGCGATCCGCCCGGACGCCGCTCCACGGCCAGACCGGCCCAGGCTGCCGCGTAACTGCCGCCCGCCTTCACGAGACTCCCCGGCGACAGGAAGCCCCCGGCCTTGTGGGTGGTGCGCTCCCACACGGGCCTGTGCCGCTCGTCAACAACGACCCCGAGCGAGCGCAGACCCGCGACCAGCACGCGGGTACGCGGATAGTCGCGCTCGTACGTGCCCACCCACTCGACTCGCAGCGGGCGGATCACCCCTCGATGATGCGCTCGATGCGTGACGCCGCCTCGTCCTCCTCCGACCGCAGGCGACCGCGCTGGATCAGCTCGCTCACCAGGCCGAGAGTGAACAACTGGACGCCCACCACGATGAGCAGCACCGCGAGGATGAGCAGCGGGCGGCCGCCGATGGCCTCCCCGAAGAACTTGAGGACCGTGAGGTAGATGCCGATCAGCACGCCGATGAAGAACAGCAGCAGACCGGCGCCACCGAACAGATGCATGGGTCGGTGACGGAATCGGCCGACGATCGAGATGGTCACCAGATCGAGCATCCCGCGCAGGTACCGCTCAAATCCGTACTTGCTCTTGCCGTGCTGCCGTGCCCGGTGATTGACGGGGATCTCCACGACCGTAAAGCCCTCCGACGCCGCAATGGCGGGGATAAAGCGGTACATCTCGCCGGGGATCGCCAGCGCTCGCACCACGTCGGCGCGATAGGCCTTGAACCCGCAGTTGAGGTCGTGCAGCTCAAGCCCGGATGCCTTGCGGGCAGTGGCGTTGAAGAGCTTCGATGGGATGCGCTTGTTCCAGGGGTCGTGGCGCTCCTTCTTCCACCCCGACACCAGGTCGGCGCCCTCGGCAAGCGCCGCGAGCATCCGCGGGATCTCAGCGGGGTCGTCCTGCAGGTCGGCGTCGAGCGTGATGACGACATCCCCCTGTGCCTCGGTGAAGCCGGCGGTGAGCGCCGGCCCCTTCCCGAAGTTGCTTCGCATCTTGATGACGCGGATCTCTTCGTGGAGCGCCGCAAGACCCGCGAGCACCACGTCGCTGCCATCACGTGAGCCGTCGTCGATGAAGATCACCTCGTACGGCGCGCCGACGGTGCGCATGACTGGCAGCAGTTCGTTCACCAACTGCACAAGCGAGTCGCGCTCGTCGTACACCGGGATGACGACCGAGATGAGGCGTGGTGCGGTCAACGGGTGGGACCTCCAGTGGTCTCACGGCGGCGGTCGCGGCGGCGACCGAGCGATGGAAGCGGGCGGCGGCCACGGCGGGCCTGCCGCTCATGCTCGCTGGGAATGGGCTTGTAGGGACCGGCAGCCACCAGACCACGGCGCACGCGGCGCATGACCAGACCCCCAAGGCTCCAGGTGATTATCAGGATCGCGGCGGCCAGCACTGGGCCGGCGACCCCGCGCCCGCCGGCCAGGGTCGTCTCGATGAGGTACCAGACCGACCCGACGAAGCCGCGGTCGATGCGGCCGGACAACCAGACGCACAGAAGCACGATTGGTGTCATGGCAATGATGGCAAGCGCCACCACCTGCCACGACCGCCGGGCCCGGGTGACCACCAGCGCCGCGTGCGCCGCCGGAAGGGCGATGACCAGCGCGAATGGACTCACGATCCAGAGCACCAGACAGACGCCGCCAAGGGCGATGACGCCCGCAGCGGCACGGGACGCCACCTCGGCATCCCGGCGGATCGCCCGCAGACGCACGGCCAGCCAGGTGAGCACGCCGGCACCCACGGCCAGCAGCATTGCCACAACCGCCGGGAGGTCGAATGGCACCGAACCCGCCAGTGGGGGCCATCCGCCGGCTGCCGACGCCAGCATGCCTGCGGTGGCCAGCAGGTGGGCCACCAGCATGCCGACCACCAACGGCAACAGGCGCCACCCGAGGGCGGCGATGAACGGGAGCACGCGCACCCCCGCCCGGCGCAGACGCACTGCCAGATCGAGCGCCGCCACGAAGAGAGGAAGGGCGAGTAGCAGGATGACGATGCGGCTCATTACCGAACGCAATTCCCGGCCGCCGATGATGAGGCCGGCAGACGGCCTCGGCACCGCATCCACCAGATCGAGTGCGCCGAGCAATGTCTCGGCGGTGCGCCCCGACGATCCGAGGGCGGCCTCGGTGGCCAGGTTGCCACCCACCGCGGGGCGCTCAGGACGTGAGGCCAACGACACCGATGGGATGCCCGCGGCGATGTAGGCCGCCTGATCACCGCTGGTCTGCGGCACACCCATCGCGGCGATCTGGGGGAATGGGCCCGGGGCATCGGCAACCGTGGCGCCCGCGCGTGCCGCGGCCTGCACGGCCGTGGCGCCGAGTGCCAGCGCACGTCGGCCATCCTGGCCGTCGTCCCAGATGTGCAGGGCCACCGGATCACCGGCCGGATCGTCCAGCGAGATAGCTGCCTCGACCGGCACCTGATTGAACCGCTCTGCGAACCAACGTGCGCCGGCGTTGCCGATGGTGGATCCGCCCGTTGACACCACAAGAACGGGGCGCTCGCGTGCCACCGTGCCAAGCGCCCGGGCCAACTGCACCAGCACAGCTGAACCGCTCTCGCCGCCGCTCACGCCAGGTGGGGTGTCGCGAGGCGCCGAGATGACGAGGGCATGGCGCGAGGAGGCGCCGCTGTGTGCGGGCAGCGACACATAGACGTTCTGGGTAGTGATGCGACCACCGGGAGTGGTAACCGAGAACACCTGCCGCCGCACCGCCGTGGCACCCGGCACACCCTCGAACTGCGTCACCATCCAGTCCGCGGCACGCTGATCCCCCGCTGTGCCCGGCACCCGCTGGGGGGCGACCCCGTTCAGGTCGGCGGCCAGCCCACGTGCGGCAATGGCATCGAACGCCGGGGGCAGCGGAGGTTCGGGTGCGCCTCCCAGCGATTCAAAA
>Ga0194042_1000626_pt1 | contig 11880 bp, 6 predicted proteins | sample JunL4412m_MetaG_FD_148974 | JGI IMG/M metagenome (GOLD analysis project Ga0194042, IMG submission 148974) | Anoxic zone freshwater microbial communities from boreal shield lake in IISD Experimental Lakes Area, Ontario, Canada - Jun2016-L442-12m | ecosystem: Environmental > Aquatic > Freshwater >...
AGGTGAAATTGCGGTGCGTTACGGCCAGATCATCGTGCGCGACGCCGAGGGTAAGAGCGTCGTGATTGAACCGACGTTCGATGCGGTGGCGTCAGCGGCACGGTTCTCGATTCCTCAAACCTGGATCGACGGAGCAAAATTCCCAGTGGTAGTCGATCCGCTCGTCGGGACCGATTTTGCGGTATCAAATTCATTGACCAATCCGGTTGGCGTCGAGCAACCAACGGTCTGCGCCGGCAACAATAATTTTCTTGTTGCGTGGAACGATTTTTCAGCAGGCGTGTCGTTTCCGCAATTGGTTGGCGCGATTGTGACGCAAGCGGGCAGCGTCTCGTCAGCGTTTGCGATTACGAGCAATGTAGGACGACCGTTGCCGTGGCGGTTGCAGCGTATCGAATGTGCATTCGACGGATCGAATTGGCTCGTTGCATGGTCGGATGATCGGACGTCAGGCGCGGGCATTCGCGGCGCCATCATCGGGAACTCGGGCACTCTTTTAGGCGGTACGGACTTTTTGATTTCAGGCACGACTGGCAATGTGTTTGAAGACCCACTGGTCGGATACAACGGCACGAACTTCGTAGTCGCTTGGACGGACACGCCATTGAATGCACAGGGCGGATCACAGGTCTTCTTTACGTTCGTCAACAGCAGCGGAGCGGTTGGACAATCTGTCGCAGTCCAGTCTAATTTCACTGCGGTCAATCAATCGCTTGAATACCTTGCGACTCAACGCCCGAACGGCGACACGCTGATTCTGTATCAGGAATTAAACGAAACCCCGACGCTTCACCGCAGTATCCGCATTCAGACCAATGGAACGGTCAAAGACATCGGTGGCACTGCGCTCTTTAAAGAAGATCAGGTCGCCAGCGATGGGACTACCGGTTATGGCCGCCCGATTGGCGCGGTTTACAACAACAACGAATGGCAGATTTTGTCGACGTACGCGCAATTGGAAAGCAGCAAGGTCTTCCTGCACCGCCTGAGCACGACAGGTGTCGTCACGCCACCAAACGGAGTGTTCGCGGAAATGGGGCTCGGACCGACAGGATTTACGCAGCTTGACGCGTACGCTCCGGCGTTCCCTGGTGCGAGCGAGTGGCTGTTCTTGCGCAACGAACGCATCAACAGCACGACGTACCACATGCTAGCGAAACGCGTCGGGTTTGACGGAACTGATAAGGACCCGATTCCGTTCCAGGTCGATACGGCGACGCGCGGGCTGGTTCGAAACGGTGTCGCTTCCCAGGGCGGAAACCTATTTTTGACGGCGTGGCTTGATGGGCGCAATTCGAACATTCAACCCGCTGACCGCATCAGCATCGCGGCGGCATTTATTGACGCGACAGCGGCGAATTCGCCGGGAACTGCGTTGGTTGCAGCGGCGGGAGCGAGTCCGCTTTCGGGCGAAATTCCATTGACGGTCGCATTTGATTCGACCGCGTCAACGGGTTCATTCGATACCGTTGCGTGGGACTTTGGAGACGGCACGGCCTCGACGCTGGCATCGCCGTCGCACATTTACAAAACGAACGGGACCTTCATCGCTCAATTGAAACTCACGAAAGGTGCGTACAGCGTCTTTGACACGATCGTGATCAAAGCGGGAACGGGTGGAATTTCCGGGCAGCCCACCATACTGGGCATGCCGCAACTCAACACGTCGCCGATCGTTCCGGGTATCTTCATCAGCAGCGCGAATGTTCGGCTCGATTATTTTAATCTCAGTAATGACTCCTCAACGATCCTCGGATTTTTCGATGTCAGTTCGTTGAATAACAACGTCACCGGGTTACTGACGCAAGTCTCGCTCGGCGGTAAAACGTTCGTATTCAATCTCGATGCAAAGGGCGCGTATAAGACACCGAGCGGGGCGACGCAATTGATTTCGTTTCAACTCAATCCGGCAACAGGCGCGTTCCTCTTTACTGTCTCAGCCGCGAGTTTGCGCAGTGACATGGTCGCGCTCGGCATGATCAATGATAACATTCCGGTCAACATTCCGATCACGTTGCCGATCACAATCGGAGTGGGATCGCTGACCGCTCAATCCAACGTTGGAACGCTTTATCATGCGAAGAAGAATGTCAACGGTGTGGCCAATTACGGATTCCAAGGATTGGGTTCTGAGATTTCGGGTGCGTACTTGATTTCTTTGTGCACTGTCACCGAAACGGCGGCGAAGAAACACACCTATTCAATCCGAGGGCAACTCGTCCGTCCCGGTACATTCAAAGCAGATGCGAATGGTAGTTTCAAATTCTATTTGGGCGACTACTCGACCATTCTTCCGGGTGGAGCGATTATCAACAAGAATGGAATTTTGACCTACACGGGCAAAGTCACGAGCGGTATCAGCAAATTTACCTTTAATACAGTGACTGGCGTGTTCACGCTTCAAGCCGTTAATTTGTCACCAGACAGTGCAATGGGCGGGACGGGATTGCCGTTGGCCAAATCGGGGACGGACATTGTCAAAGTAGACATGAATTTGTCCATGGTATTTGACGTGTTTGACTCCGCGAACGTAGGCTTCAAATTGAGTGCCGGGCGGTACATGTACATCGGGCGCACGAACTCGGCGGCAAAGTCCTGGAAATTGCGGTAAACGGTTTATAATCCGCGCATGAAAACAGAACTCGCGACGGCGGATACGCTCGGACGCGCCGCCGTCTATGGCTGCCTGGCTCACACAGGCCAATTCCGCGACGATGGCACGACGCCATACGCCGTGCATCTATTCCGCGTTGCGGATTATCTCCGCACCATCGCACACGAGCAGGACATCGATGTGCTTTGTGCTGCGTATTTGCACGACACGATTGAAGACACCGACACCGATTTTGACACGCTGGCGAAACGCTTCGGCGAATCGGTCGCGTCATTGGTTGCGGAACTCTCCAACGATAATCGTCTGCCCAAAGCGCAGCGCCGTGAAGCGATGCTTGCGCATATTCCGCACATTTCAGCGCGAGCAAAACGAATCAAACTCGCGGATCGTTTAGACAACGTCACGGACTTGATGCGCGGCGGGATAGCGTCGAAAGACAAAGGCGCACGTTATATTGAAGAGACCGCGCGGATCATGCTGGGATGCGAAGGCGCGTGCCCGCCACTGGAAGCCGCGTTGCGCGATGCGTACGATGAGCTGAAACGCCAGTACGCTCAAAAGTATTTCGCGTAACCCCGATTAACGGAGACACCGTCATCAAAGCCTCGACGTCATTTTATCTGCGCGGCGCGGCCATTGCGCTGTCCGGAGCATTCGCGCTGATCGGATGTTTCAGCGCGAATTTCATTCACTACGACGACATCGCCCACGTCCACAATCCCGAATATGCCAACGCGAAAACGGCGTGGGATTATTTCGTTCCGAAGCATGGGACGACCTATGTCCCGATCGCATTGCTCTCGTACAAAGTGGATTACTGGCTGCACGGCAACTGGTCGGTCCGCGCGTTCAACACGTGGGCTCCGGGCGTCAGGCTCGACACGTGGCTAATGCACGCGCTCGCAGCGTTGTTCTTATGGCGGCTGCTGGCGCGATTGCGCTTTTCGGAGACGCGTGCGTTTTTTACCGCGATGCTTTTCGCGTGTCATCCGGTCGTCTGCGAAACGGTATGCTGGGTGTCCGAGCGCAAAAATGCGATGGCCGGAATGTTCGGATTCGCGGCGCTGTGGATGCAAGCGTTCGCGCTTCCCAAACTATCTTCTGCACAAACACAACCGGGCGCGGTCGTGTACTGGCGCTGGCCCGTCGTGTGTATTTTGTTTGCCTTGGCGTTGCTCGGAAAGCCCAGCGCGCTGGGTCTGTTTCCGATCATGGTGTTGATTGAAATGATCGTTCTATTTCCGTCTGTCCAAGCACGGTTATTTGGAACGAATGAAAATTGCTCAGCGCCGAGCCGGGCACAACGCGCGGCAAGTTTCGCCGGGATCGCGGCGCTGGGAACGATTGCGTTTGCGTGTGTGCGCGTGAATTTGTACACGCATACCGGCGACCTCGTTGCACCGCCCGGTGGAACAGTCTTCACCGCGTTGCTGACAGACCTCGAAATCTTCAGTCGCTACCTCTTTAATTTCGTTTGTCCGGTCAGCCTCAGCGCGATGTATTACGTCGAGCCGATCAAAAGCTTGGGCGATTCGCGGGTCTGGATGTACGGTGCCGTCTTGGCCGGAAGTGTGTGGGCGACGATTCATTTTGCTCGCAACAAATGGGTGGCGGCGTTCGGCTGGTTCTGGTTTTTTGCGGCTCTGGCGACGAACGCGAACGTGATCGCTATTGTGCATTGGATGCAGGATCGCTATGTGTACCTTTCGGCCCCGGGGTTGTGGATTGCACTCAGTGAATGCGCGGCGGGCGTGATCGCGCGTTATGGCGACGAGCGCTCGCGGCGGACCTTTGCGTTGCGACTCGGCGCGATGGTGTCGGTGGCATGCATCATCATGTCATCCTCGCGCGGCTATCTATGGTCATCGATGTTCAAGCTCAGTTACGACGCAACGCTGAAACAGCCGCAATCGTTTTTCGCACATTACGGACTGGGCAGTTCGTTGAATCCGGAGCTGCTGAGAATTCCGCCGGGCTCACCCGAATACAAAGAACGGAAAGAAGCGTGGCGGAGCGAGTTCATCAAAGCCTTGGAGTGCCCGGATGCTGAGCGCTACAATTACAAGCAATGGGTCGGTGCGGAACTGGGCAAGGACGCGTTCGCGAACGGCAATGCGGAAATGGCTGAGCGGTATTACAAAATCGGCGCGAAGAAATGCAGCCTGGCGCCGGACTTCCTCGACGCGCACGTGATCAGTCTTGCGTATCTGTGCATGCTCGATTTGTACTACAAACGCGACCCGGATCTGGCACTTGAAAAGGCGCGCGAATCGATGCGACTGGAGGCCAGCGACTACGGCCGCTTTGCGCTGGGAAACGCGCTCATCGCCTGCTCGCAAGCCAATCAACACGCCACAGAATCACTGCTTACAGAGGCGCGAAATGTGTTGGGTGCGATCGATCCAAAATCAGGAGTGCGAGCGGACGCAGACGAACTCTTGAAGAGTTTGAACGAGAAGAAAAAGTAGGACGGACCCAATCCTCAGAAGGTCACGTCGCGAATCTGGTCCAAGGCGTCTTGCAGGCGGTTGAATTCGTCCTGCTCTAAATCACCGCCCCCGTAGCGCACGGATTCGAAAATGTCTGTCACGTCGCGGACAGGCGCAAATGCGGCTCCGCCCCGGCGCAAAACGGACTCGGCGAATTCGCGCGGAGTTTGATCCGGACGGCGGGAGTAGCCTCGACGCGAGAGTGCCTGTAGAAGGTCGTTGTAAAACGCGACCGCTGCGCGAGACCGCGCCGGGCCGGGCGAGACAGGATATTTGCGTCGGCCATTGCGCCGCGAGAACATGTGGACCAACCACGCGAGCGCTCCGCCCAGCCCAGCCCATGTCAGCGCGATTCCCAACCACCCGCCGACGCGTTTGCTCGTGCTCGATTCGCTCGCTCTTTCGCCCGAACCCCCGCTCAATTTTTCGTAGAGTTTGCGCTGTTCGTAACCGTTGTATTTGAGTGTTGCGTCCCACCAATCCTGAACGAATCCGCGCGAGGCTTCTTTTTCAGGCGGCGCTTTCGCAACTGATGAAACGAGCGGTTGCGTTGAGGCTTGCGGTGCGGTCGATGGCGTCGATGCTGCGACGGCTGGTGATGGTGCTCCCGGCGTCGGGTCGAATGCCACCCATCCGATGCCTTGAAAATAAATCTCGGCCCACGCATGCGCGTCGGAATTCGTCGCGATCACCGACTTCGCTTGAACATCCGCCGGATCGACGCGCGCGGCGAAGCCCGAGCATAATCGCGCGGGCATATCGTTGGCCCGGCACAACAGCACGAAGGCTGTCGCAAAAAGGCCGCAATGTCCGCGCGCCTGTTCGGGGTCTGACGTGAGAAGAAAGTGTGCGGCTGCATCGCCGCTGGATGCGAGGCGTTCGAGATTCATCGAGTAGCGCCGGTTGGTCTCGAGCCAGCGCTGGATGTCGCGGGCTTTTGCGGCGTCGCTGCCTCCACGTTGCGTGATGCTCCGGGCCAGGCGCCCGACTCTTTCGCGCTCGCCCGGAGGCAAGCCATTTTGACGGACGTAGCGCTGAAGGTCGCGATGTGCGGCAATGGCTTTGTCCGTGAGTTGATTTGAATTGTACGGCGTGCTCACGGTCAGCGAGTAACGTTCAAGGCTTGCGCCACCGGGATTGCGCAAGGACCCTTCGGCGTCAGTTTCGACGGAACGCGCTTTGATTTTCAGCACGGGTCCGGCAGCGAAATAATTGGGCATATGGAGCGAGGAGGGTTCAATGATTTGTTCAACATCTTCTCCGCGAAAAACGGAGCCGTCCAAACTGGCGTCGCGCGGAATGACGGCGGTGCCGGGCCGCGCGTCGATGACGGTGTGGAGCACGTCGGGCGACCAATCGCCATTGCGATAATCGGAGTAATTCATAGCCTTCAACAGCACCCGGCCCTTCGTTCCGGCAAGTTGGGAAACGGGTACCGAGAACGTGGCCTTCAACGCGACGCGTCCGTCCTGTTCGATCCGCCCGACATGATTCACGCTCACGTTTGTGGGGAAACCCGCAACGGAGCTTGGGTCATCTTTGCGCCCGGTGGCGATCTTGGCACTGTTGCTGGAATCGTCTCCGCCCGCGTTACGTTTTTCAAATGGTGAGAGAAGACTTTCGATGCGCGGGGCCGAGAAAAACACCGCGACGCCCAGTGCAGAGCACGCCACCGTCATGCCTGTGACCAAAACGAGTGTGCTCCAGAACGCACCCTCGGGCAGTCTCATGAACGCGTCCGCGTTTTGTCCGGGCGCAGGTTCGGCTGACTTCATTGTGTCCGCCGATTGCAGCATCGTCGGCAGCCCGGCGAATTCCTGGCGTGAGCGCCACATGGCATGGATGTAGAGGGTCCAGACTGCGACGATCAAAAAACATCCGACGCGCGCGACGAGACTCGGGCCGGATTGAACGACGCCGGACATGACCACGACGGCGAGCGAGGAGCCGCAATACGTCAGCAGCACCGGGCCGCCGTAAACACTGAAGAAAAGAAGGCCCTGCCACGCACATAAAAAGTGCGCCACAGCCGCCGGGAAATGCGCCTGCCAATGGTCGTCGTCATGCAATGGACGGAGGCAGAGATACAGCAGAACGAGCGTCAGGCCAGCGGTGATTTCAGCGGAGAGCGGCTTGAACTTCGCGCGGTCGATGGTCAGGTACGAGAGTACGCCGAGGACTGCGATCAGCGCGAGATAAAAGAAACTGCGCTCGGCCACCGAAATCGCAAACGCACCCGTTCCGGCGAGGAGGTACAGCGAAACGCGGAGGGTACGATACAGGTCCATATAATAGTAGACGTGAAAGGCGGATGTTTCGTGCGAAAAAAATGGAATGACCCCTCCCTTCCAGTTCGGAAGGGAGAGGGGAACACATGACGCGAGAACTTAGACCGAGTATTTATCGTCGAAAATACACGCGGCTTTTTGGACGGTGACCTTGTTGTTTGCGGCGAGATGGCGCAACGTTTTGAAGACCGTTTCGACCGCCGACTTCGGATCCGGAACGAGCGCCGGGTTCGGAGCGATGGATGCGGCGATGTCGTCCGTTCCGTACGCGTTGCCTTTGTTCGCTGCAAGGAACTTCACCGTTTCGCGTTGGACGTACAACACCGCTTCGGCGGCTTTCTTGCCTGCTTCGACGCCGGGCTGGTGGTACGCGTTCGTGTTCACCAACGTGCCGTAGAGGCCGACAGCGCGTTCGTACAGCGCGATCAGTTTTCCGACCGTTTGGGGATTGGCTTCGTGAACCGTGATCGTGATGTTTTCGCGGTTGCTTTCGTGGAGCGCTTTGCGGGTGCCCTGATGGAAACCGTTCAGGAAATCGCCGCTCGTCGCGCCGGGTTCGACTTCCATGGATTTGCCACAGCGATCATGCAAGACTTCGATGAACGTCACGAAGAAATTGTTGACGCCGTCGCGCAATTGCTGGACGTACGCGTGTTGATCCGTCGAACCTTTGTTGCCGTACACCGCGATGCCTTGGTGGACGATGTTGCCGGAGAGATCCTTCTCTTTTCCGAGCGATTCCATGACCAACTGTTGCAGGTATTTGCTGAACAATTCGAGGCGGTCTTTATACGGAAGGATGACCATGTCCTTGAGTCCCTTGCCTTTTCCTGCGTGGTGCCACATCAAGGAGAGCAGCGCGGCGGGGTTCTTCTTTGTGTCGTGGACAATCGTGACCGCGTCCATGGCCTTCGCGCCGTCAAGCATGCCTTGAATGTCGAGACCCTGCAATGCGGCGGGAAGCAGACCGACGGCGGAGAGTTCCGACGTTCGTCCGCCGACCCAATCCCACATCGGGAAGCGCGCGAGGAAGTTTTCAGCAATCGCGACTTTGTCGAGTTTGCTGCCATCCTGCGTGACCGCGACAGCGTGCTTGCCGAAATCCAAACCTTTGGCGTTGTACGCAGCTTTTGCTTCAACCATTCCGTTGCGTGTTTCAGCTGTGCCGCCGGATTTGGAAATGACGATGGAGATCGTTTCGCTCAGCGACGCGCCGATCTTTTCCAACACGATGTCCATGCCTTCAGGATCGGTGTTATCGAAGAAGTACGGCGTGAGTTTGTCGTTCGTCGGCGAACCGAGTGCTTTGGCGACGAATTGCGGTCCGAGGGCTGAGCCGCCGATGCCGATGACGAGCACGTTCTTGAAGCTCGCGGCCTTTTCCGGCTTGATCGCGCCGCTGTGAACATCGCTCGCGAATTTCTTGATGTTGGCGAGACACGAATCGATTTCGCCTTTGAGATCGGCGCTGGGTGCCTTCGACGAATCGCGCAGCCAGTAGTGTCCGACCATGCGGTTTTCGTCGGGATTGGCAATCGCGCCCGCGACGAGCGCATCCATGGATGTGTATGCGGCCTGAATCTTCGGCTCCATTTCAGCGAAGAATGTGTCCGAGAAATTCATGCGGCTGATGTCGAGAGCGACGCCAACTGATTCGCAGTTGAGATAATGCTGCTTGAAACGCGCCCACTGAGCTAACTCACTCATGTGTCGAATGCCTCCAAAAAATGGTTGTGGGAAGACGGATAAACCTGTGTAAAAATACAGGAGAAACGGGTGCGCTGCAATGGGTAAATGAAAAACGAATAAATGGGGGGTTAGTCGAGTTCGCGTAAAGCATCTCGCACTTGTTCGTCAAATAACGGACGCAAGAAATCTGGAATCTGGTTTCTTATTACGTCACAAGCCTTCATGTCCCGTTTTAGGAGATTAACAATATCGGCTCGATCCTGGCTTCGATTAGCTTCCAACTTTAATTGTATGAGAGCTGGCAAAGATGCGAAGCCGCCTTTGGGTCCCAACAGACTGGGGTGCGGTAGTGCATCCCTCGAGTCCTTCAATTTAGATCCTTCTTGCAACAAATCGACTACGGCACCAGTATGTGGATTTACAAATGTGCAATTTGGTTGCAATACAAATGAAGCCTCACGAAGTTTTTCCATGACCTCATTGAAATGCGCACGATCCACGACAACATCAACATCTTCTGTAAATCGCAAATAGCCATGATGCTGAACAGCCAATCCCCCGATGAAGACTCCATATGAATCTTCAATCGAGCGCAGAATAGTACGAATCCGGAAGACGGCATCTTCTAGTGCGCGAGGATCAACATCCAATTTAAACCCTCCTCCGATATCTGAAAATGCGTGTTGAACAGCAACCAATCGCGATGCGATTCGATATACGGCAGCTTCAGGTAATAAATCTGATTGCGCAATCATGATCTAAATTTAACCACATTTTCGTTGGATTACACCTGCGTTTTCCGTCCATACGCCAGTTCCGCGCCTGCCGTAATGTAGTTGTCCACGCCTGTCGTGAACGTCGCATCCGCCGCGAGGAACAGCGCTAGTTTTGCGACTTCCTCCGTCGTTCCCATGTGTCCGAGAAGCTGCGCGGCGTCGCCGTCTTCGCGGCACTTTTTCGGATCGGGCGATTGGTCGATGCCCTGTTGCCAGAGCGGTGTGAAAATGTTGCCGGGGGAGATGGCGTTGACGCGGACGCCGTGCGCGGCTTCGTCGATGGCGAGCGCTTTCGTGAACGCAGTCACGGCTCCTTTGGTTGCGACATACGTCGTCGCTTGGAGCTGGCCGATGACGGCGGTGAGGCTGGAAATGTTGACGATCGACCCGCGCACTTTACGGATATGTGGTAACGCGTATTTACACGCGGCGAAGACGCCGATCACGTTCAGGTCAATGAGTGCCCGGAAGTCGTCAATTAAGAAGCCGTCGATGGTCTTGTGTGGCGGATGCCAACCAGCGTTGTTGATCAGGCAGTCGATGCGTCCGAATTTTTCAACGGCGCGCGCGACAAAGTTCTCGATCTGCTCGGGCTTTGTCATGTTGCATGGAACGTACAGCGCGGAATTCGGACGCGCCGCATTCAGTTCGGTTTCGAGGGCTGTGCCGTCGTTGGGGCCGGGGGCACAGAAGACGACCTGCGCTCCTTCTTTGGCAAAGTGGCGGACGCAGCCTTCGCCGATTCCGGACGTGCCGCCGGTGACGAGACAGACAAATGAGGATGTAAAGCGCATGATGGACTCCGAAACAAAAGGGCTTACGTGCAAACTGAAATCGAACGCGTGTGATATATCGAGCGCCCTCCCCTCACCCCGCGAGCCGAATAGCAGGCTCGTCGGCCCTCTCCCTCAAGGGGAGAGGGGAACGGCATCCAGTACTAAAATTTATTGCGATTTGTCGAACCATTCGCGAACTTTTTCGAGGGCTTTTACGAGTGCGTCGATGTCGGCGATTGTTGTGTACAGCGCGACGCTCATGCGTGCGGTGCTGCCGGCGTCGAGCCAGTCCATTAAGGGTTGCGCGCAGTGGTGGCCGGCGCGGACGGCGACGCCTTCTTGGTCGAGAATCTGCGCGATGTCGTGCGCGTGGATGTCATCGAATTCAAACGAGATCACGCCGGAGCGGATGTCCATGTTGCGCGTGCCGTGAATCTTCAGGCCTTTGATCGCCGACATTTTTTCGAGCGCGTATCCGAGCAGCGCTTTTTCATGCGCGCGGACATTCGTCATGCCGACGGCGTTGAGATACTCGACGGCGGCGAGCATCCCGGCGGTTTCGGCGATGGGCGGCGTGCCGGCTTCGAAGCGCAGCGGCGGGTCTTTGTAGGTGGACGAATCGATGTTGACTTCTTCGATCATTTCGCCGCCGCCGAGGAACGGATTCATTTTTTCAAGCAGCGCGTATTTGCCATACAAGCAACCGATGCCGGTGGGTCCCAGCATTTTGTGGCCGGAGAAGCTGTAGAAATCGGCGTCGATTGCTTGGACATCGACAGGCAAATGCGGTGCGGCCTGGCAGCCATCGACGGCGAAAATCGCCCCTGCTGCGTGAACTTTTTTCGCGATCTCGACGACCGGATTAATCGTTCCCAACACATTTGAAACATGCGTCAGCGCCACAATCTTCACCTTGCCGCTGGCGAGCAGCGTGTCGAGATGTGCGAGGTCGAGCGTGCCGTCTGCGTGGAGTTTCACGCCTTTGACGACGCAGCCTTTGTCTTTCGCGAGCAAGTGCCACGGAACGAGATTGCTGTGGTGTTCCATGGTACTGACGAGGATTTCGTCGCCCGCTCCGAGAAATTTCCGGCCGTATCCGTGCGCGATGAGATTGATCGCTTCGGTGGCGTTTTTGGTCCAAACCAGTTCTTCGGCTCGCGCGGCATTGATGAACTGCGCGACTTTAGTGCGAGCGGATTCGTAGATAATGGTCGCGCGTTCGGCGAGGACGTGGAGTCCGCGGTGGAC
>Ga0194042_1000628_pt1 | contig 11878 bp, 6 predicted proteins | sample JunL4412m_MetaG_FD_148974 | JGI IMG/M metagenome (GOLD analysis project Ga0194042, IMG submission 148974) | Anoxic zone freshwater microbial communities from boreal shield lake in IISD Experimental Lakes Area, Ontario, Canada - Jun2016-L442-12m | ecosystem: Environmental > Aquatic > Freshwater >...
CAGTTCCCCGTAGATGGCGATGGCCTCGTTGTCGTGTGGGTCGTCAAACACAGGTAGCACCACGAAGCCGTTGCCGATGTAGGAGTTGACGTAGGAACCAGCAAGGCGATGCCCGGCAACTCGTGGCTCTGACCCAGGTGTCGAATCCACGCCGTGTGCTTCGAGGTCGGTCATGAACAGCGGGCCAGGCTGGGTGATCTTGACCACCGTGAGACGACGACCCTGCGCGTCGGTCTCGTTCTCCAGGATCTTCAGCGCTTGGGCTGAACGTTCGTACTGCGGATCGTCGAGGTCGTCGGTCCAGGTGAGCATCACGACACCGGGGCTGGCGAACCGGGCGAAGTTGTCGGTGTGGCCGTCGGTCTCGTCGAGGTAGACACCCTGTGGTAGCCAGATCACCTTGGTGGTGCCGAGGTGAGCGTGCAGCATCTCCTCGACCTGTTCGCGGGTGAGATCGGGATTGCGATTGGGATTGAGAAGGCACTCCTCAGTGGTGATCACCGTGCCTTCGCCGTCGACATCGATCGAGCCGCCCTCGAGGACGAAGTCGGGCTGGTAGACCCGAACTCGTTCGATATCGCACACCTTCGGCGCGACCAGATCGTCCGCCGCCCAAGGGAAATAGAGACCGCCCTTGAGGCCGCCCCACGCATTGAATGTCCATGAGACACCTCGCACATCACCTGCGTCGTTGATGACGAAACTGGGTCCGGTGTCGCGCATCCAGGAATCATCGGTGGTGGTCTCGATGAGTCTGATTGCCTCAGATAGTGAGCCACGCGCATTCTGATACTGCCTGGCTGAGACGAGAACTGTGACAGGTTCGTACTCGGCGATCGTTTCGATCAAGGTGATCCAGGCCTTTTGCGCGGGCTTCGCGCCAGCTCGCCAATTATCTGGGCGCTCGGGCCAGATTAGGTAGCAGCCGGTGTGCCGGGCCCATTCCGCGGGCATCCGGAAACCATCGGCCGCAGGTGTGCTGAGTAGCGTCTCGTCCATCTGCCCAGCGTGCCACGTCTGCTGCGTCTGCGATGCCAAACGGTGATGTGGCGTCGGCCCCGGGGGGCTTGCGCGGGGCGCTAACGTACGGCCATGTCGATAACCCGCCCGAACTTGAGCAACTGGATGAAGCCTCCGAACCAGAGGTGGTCATTTAGGCACGTTCGCGAGCTCCTCCCGACCGAGCGGATTCGTGCACCGCGTCAGTCGTTGTCTCTCGGTTCAGATCCGCGCCCTGCGGTACTCGACCTGGTCGTACAGGGGCTAAATGGCTCGACCTCAGTGCGCGAAGCACTGAGCACTGGAGAGTCCGATGCGTTGGTCGTCATTCACGACGGGGACGTTGTTGCCGAGTGGCTTGGTGACGGTGTCGCAGACGACGAGCCGCATCTTGTGTTCAGCGTCACCAAGTCGATCACCGGACTGCTGGCGGCCGCGTTAGCCGGTGCTGGCCTGCTCGATCTCGAGGCCAACCTTGTCGACTATCTACCCGAAGCGGAAGGTAGCGGGTTTGGCACCGCAACTCTGCGGCACCTGCTCGATATGGAAGCGTCCTACGCATTCGTTGAGGACTACAGCCCTGGTCCGGATGTCACCGCATACCGCCACTCAGTGGGCTGGTATCCGGCGCCCGAAGGTGCGCCTGCACTGCGCGAGTTCCTGCTCACTCGTCAGCAAGAGGGCGAGCATGGGCAGGTCTTTCGCTATCTCTCGCCGACATGCGATCTCATGGGCATGGTCTGCGCACGGGCCGCAGGTACCACCTGGGCGCAGGCAGTGTCGACTTACCTCTGGCAGCCGATGGGAGCCGAAGCTGACGCCGACGTCACTGTCGATCGCGAGGGCTCACCGCGTGCTGCCGGCGGGTTCTCGGCCGTACCCCGCGACATCGCCCGGCTCGGAATGCTCGTGGCTCGCAAGGGCGCAGGTGTGATCCCGGAAGCCTTCATCGACGACATCATTCATGGCGGCGACCCCGAGCACTGGGCCAACGGCGACTTCGCTACGTTCCTGCCCGGTGGTGCGTACCGGTCGTACTGGTACCAGCCACGAGTCGATGACGATGTCGTGTGCGGAGTTGGAATCTACGGCCAGATGCTCTACGTGGATGTGCCACGTCAGGTGGTGGTCGTCATCCAGTCATCGTGGTCCGAACCTGACAACCAGTTGCGAGAACTAGCTAACCTCGACATCTGTCGAACGATCGCGCGGTCGTTCGACGCTGAGTAGTCAGCTCGGAGGATCTGAATCCGTGAGCGGTTGTGAACTGATCACATCGGACGAAGGTAGATCGCCCCGAGCGGCGGCACTCGAACAAGCGCCGAGTACTGGTGCCCGCCCCACGGAATCTCTTGCGCCTGAACCGATCCCAGGTTTCCAACCCCTGACCCGCCGTAGCCAGCGAAATCGGTATTGAGCAGCTCGTTCCACTGGCCGTCGCAAGGTAGCCCCACTCGGAAGTTCTCGCGTGGACCGCCAGAGAAGTTCACGATCACTGCAACAGCGTCGCGATCACCGCCCCGCCCCCAGCGAAGCCACGCGAAGGTGTTGCCCTCGACATCATTGGCGTCGAGCCACTGGAATCCACCGGGCTCGTTGTCGCGCGACCAGAGTGCTGCGTTATCGCGGTACACGCGGTTGAGATCGCGCATGCAAGAGTGCAGGCCACGATGGTCGGCGTTGTCGAGCAGCCACCAGTCGAGCGATCGAGATTCACTCCACTCTGCGTACTGCCCAATCTCGCCACCCATGAACAGCAGTTGCTTACCCGGGTGTGCCCACATGAAAGCTAAGTAGGCCCGGACTCCAGCGAGCTTTTGCCAGTGGTCGCCTGGCATCTTCCCGATGAGCGAACCCTTCCCATGTACCACCTCATCGTGACTGATGGGTAGGACGAACTGCTCGGTCCAGGCGTACATGAGTGAGAACGTCATGTCGTCGTGGTGGAACTGGCGATGAACGGGTTCGCGCTGGATGTAGGACAAGCTGTCGTGCATCCAGCCCATGTTCCATTTCAGGCCGAAGCCGAGCCCGCCGATATCGGTGGGTCTGGTGACTCCCGGCCAAGCGGTCGATTCCTCGGCGATGATGACCACACCGGGAGATCGTCGGTACGCCGTGGCGTTTGCCTCCTGGATGAACGCCACCGCGTCTAGGTTCTCACGTCCCCCGAACCGATTGGGGCTCCACTCGCCAGCTTTGCGTGAATAGTCGAGGTAGATCATCGAAGCGACGGCATCCACTCGGAGACCATCGACATGGAACTCCTCGAACCAGTAGCTGGCGTTGGCAACCAAGAAGTTACGGACCTCCGGTCGGCCAAAGTCAAAGACGTAGGTGCCCCAGTCGAGTTGCTCGCCCCGTTGTGGATCGGGGTGTTCATACAGCGGGGTGCCATCAAAGCGAGCGAGGGCCCACTCGTCCTTCGGGAAGTGTGCGGGGACCCAATCGAGGATCACACCGATGCCCGCCTGATGTAGCTGATCGACGAGATGGCGAAACTCGTCGGGGGAGCCGAAGCGCGAGGTCGGTGCGTAGTACGACGTGACTTGGTAGCCCCAACTCGGTACGTAGGGGTGCTCCATGACGGGCATGAACTCCACATGGGAGAAGCCGAGGTCTGCCACATAGCTGGTGAGCTGGTCAGCGAGTTCCAGGTAGCTCAGGCCTGGTCGCCAGGACCCCAGATGAACCTCGTACGTTGACATCGCGGAGTTGTACGGGTCGTGCGATCGACGATGACTCAGCCAGTTTTCGTCGTGCCACTGGTAGGACGATGAGTAGACAACCGAGGCGGTTGCGGGTGCCCGCTCGGCATATCGCGCAAGAGGGTCGGCCTTCGTGCGCCAGGTACTGTCACGTGCGAGTACTGCGAATTTGTAACTGGCACCTGATTCGACACCGGGAATGAACAACTCCCAGACGCCGCTAGAGCCAAGCGATCGCATCGGCGTAGCTGACCCGTCCCAATGGTTGAAGTCACCGATGACGCGAACGCCCAGGGCTGAGGGTGCCCACACGGCGAAACTGGTACCGCGGACTTCGCCCAATGCCGAGTCGTACCGGCGCTCATGCGCACCGAGAACGGTCCAGAGAGTTTCGTGTCGACCCTCGCCGATCAGATGCAGGTCGACCTCGCCGAGGGTGGGCAAGAAACGGTACGGGTCATCGACGATTGACGTGGTTTGGTCATAGTTGACTTCGAGCCGGTAGTCAGGGACCTCCGGTGCATCCATCACTCCGGCAAACACTCCGCCGTACTCATGAGTCAGCGGAGTGCGACGTTCACCGTCGACCGACCCGGTGAGAACCGTCACCGACTTTGCCCAGGGTCGGAGAGTACGGATCGTGACTCGGTTAGCGAAGGGATGCGGGCCGAGGATGGAATGCGGATCGTGATGGCGGCCGTCGACCAGAAGTTGCAGTTGGCTGGTCTCTATGGGTGCGATTTCCCATGGCGTGGAAACCATTTCAGTAACCGGTGACTCGCACATGGATTACATGTGCCACGTGCTCATGCGGGTCGAGACGAACGTAGGGGTGCTCGTTCCAAGTCCAGGTCTGGCCGGTTACTAGATCTCGAGCCGCGAAGTTCGCGCCCTCGGGCAGGCCGAGCGCCGGCAAGTCGAGGTTGAGAACGCCCTCTCGAACGCTGTGCGGATCAAGATTGCAGACAACGAGGATCACGTCGTTGCCTTCGCGTTTGCTGTAGGCGATTAACTTGTCGTTGTTGCTGCCGTGGAAGGTCAGATTGCGGAGGCGCTGCAGCGCGGGGTGTTCGCGTCGCCACTGGTTGAGTTTGGTGATGTACGGCGCGAGGGTGCGGCCAGATTTGTCAGCGCCAGCCCAATCGCGAGGTCGGTACTCGTACTTCTCTGAGTCGAGGTACTCCTCGCTGCCGGGCTTGACTGCCACATGCTCGAACAGTTCGAAGCCCGAGTACATGCCCCAGGTGGGAGCGAGCGTGGCGGCAAGCGTTGCACGAATCTCGAACGCAGGCGCCCCGCCATACTGCAGGCAGGCAGGCAGGATGTCGGGCGTGTTGACGAAAAGGTTGGGGCGCATGGATGCCGCGAGCGGGCCGGAAAGTTCGGTGAAGTACTCCTGGAGTTCCCAGCGCTCCGTGCGCCAGGTGAAGTAGGTGTACGACTGCTGGAAACCGGTCTCGCCCAGCAACTTCATCATTGCTGGATTGGTGAAGGCTTCGGCTAGGAAGATAACTCCTGGATCGATGTGGTTGACCGTGGCAATGAGACGTTCCCAGAAAGCGACCGGCTTTGTGTGCGGGTTGTCGACCCGGAAGATCGCTACCCCAGCCGCCATCCAGTGCCGCACGACTCGCAGCACTTCGGCGAAGAGCCCGTCTGGATCCTCGTCGAAACTGAGCGGATAGATGTCTTGGTACTTCTTGGGCGGGTTCTCGGCGAAGGCAATCGAGCCATCGACTCGATGAACGAACCACTCGGGGTGTGACTGCACCCACGGATGATCCGGTGAGCACTGCAGCGCGAGATCGAGTGCGACCTCCATGCCGAGGGCGTTGGCGCGGCGGACGAACATGCGGAAGTCGTCGAGGGTGCCGAGGTCGGGGTGAACAGCATCATGGCCACCATCGTTGGAGCCGATGCCCCACGGTGAACCGGGATCGCCCGGCCCCGGAGTGAGGGTGTTGTTGCGTCCCTTGCGATGCGCGGTACCGATGGGATGAATTGGCGGTAAGTACACGACGTCAAAGCCCATGGCCGCGATGCCCCGGAGTCGGGCCGCTGCTGTGGTGAACGTTCCGGACCGAGGTGGATCGAGGGTGGCGCCTTCGGACCGTGGGAAGAACTCATACCAACTGCCGACGAGGGCGCGTTGACGTTCCACTCGAATCGGGAAGGCGGCTGACTCAGTGACATTCTCGCGCAGCGGGTAACGGGCCAGCAGGTCGGTGACTTCGGCGGCAACCGCGACCGCAAGACGTGCTGCAGCAGGACGAGTGTTGTCGCGTAGCGCTGCGATCGCAGCCTTGACCGGTTCTCGGACCTTGCCTCTGGGCAGCCCCTTGAGTGCTCGGTCGAAGAGGGCAGCGCCTTCGCGCAGTTCAAGATCGACGTCGAGGCCCGCGGGGATTTTCACGTCGGCGCGGTGCCGCCAGGTACCGAGGGGATCGCCCCACGCCTCAACGGTGAACGCCCATGCACCAATGGCCGAGGGCGCGATTTTGGCTTCCCAGCGATCAGCCGTGACCCGCTCCATTGGGGTTTCGGTGCGCGATCCGTCGGGCGCGATCATTGCTGCGGTGGCAGCCACGGAGTCGTGGCCCTCTCGGAAGACGTTCGCACTGATGGTCAGGGTCTCGCCGACAACAGCTTTCACCGCTCGATGGCCAAGGCCGATGACGGGGGAGATGTCCTCAATCGCGTACCGACCGGTGGTTGCCACAAAGGTCGACGATATGTCCGCGCCACCAGATGGTTCTGCGGGTTCGCGTGAGTCGCGCTCGGCGAGGCGTTGACGAGGGGTCATTGGGCTCAATGCTAGCGATGCGGAACCCAAAGTGCCCTGCCTAGAGCGCGTTAGGCGCCCGGCCAACAATCGGGTAGGTGGTCGGCGACGGGGTGCAAGGCTCTAGGGTTGGGCAAGTGCGAGCAATCAGACGATTCACTGTCCGTCCTGTACTTCCCGAGGCTCTAGCGCCACTGGCGATGATCGTCAGCAATCTCCGGTGGTCCTGGCATCCCGAGACACAAGAGCTTTTCGCCCGAATTGACCCGCGACTATGGGACGAAGTCGGGCACGATCCCACCCGATTGCTGGGTGAAGTCTCGTCGACTCGATGGGTAGAACTTGCTGCTGACGAAGACTTCCTCGCGCACCTTGGGTGGATTGCGTCCGGATTGTCGGCCTATCTGGACGGCGATCATTGGTATCAGGGTCTGGGCGAAGAGGCACCTAAGTGCATCGCCTACTTCTCACCCGAATTTGGGATCACCGAGGTTTTGCCGCAGTACTCAGGCGGTTTGGGCATCCTGGCTGGCGATCACCTCAAGGCCGCGAGTGATCTTGGCGCTCCGATCATCGGGGTCGCGCTGTTCTACCGTTCCGGCTATTTCCGTCAGTCGCTGTCTCGCGAGGGTTGGCAGCAGGAGACCTACCCGGTCCTAGACCCAGACGGCCTGCCACTGGCACTGCTGCGCGAGAACGACGGAACGCCAGTGCTCATTGCGATTGGCCTACCTGGCGGCCGTACCTTGCATGCTCACGTATGGCGGGCCCAGGTCGGCAGAGTGCCACTGCTCATGCTCGACTCCGACGTTGAAGCCAATGAGGTCACCGAGCGTGATGTCACCGATCGCCTCTATGGCGGTGGTGGTGAGCACCGACTGCAGCAGGAGTTGCTCCTTGGCGTTGGCGGTGTTCGCGCACTTCGCGCCTACTGCCGCATCACGGGCACACCTGAGCCAGAGGTCTTCCACACCAACGAAGGTCATGCTGGCTTCCTTGGTATCGAGCGGATTCGTGAATACGTCAGCGCGGAAGGCCTCACGTTCGACGAGGCACTGCAGACGGTTCGGGCGGGCACGGTGTTCACCACTCACACGCCAGTGCCAGCAGGTATCGACCGCTTCCCGCGTGAGCTCGTTGAGCAGTACTTCGGACGCGATAACGGTGCGCCGGGTGTGCCGATCGAACGCATCCTTTCCCTTGGGGCAGAAGACTTTCCCGAAGGTGACCCGACCATGTTCAACATGGCTGTCATGGGGCTTCGTCTTGGTCAGCGCGCCAACGGAGTCAGCACCCTGCACGGCCAGGTGAGCCGAACCATGTTCGCTGGGCTGTGGCCTGGGTTCGACACCGATGAGGTGCCGATCGCCTCGATTACCAATGGCGTGCATGCCGCGTCGTGGGTAGCCACCGAGATTCGCGACTTGCTCGCCGAAAACGTCGGCCTCGACAACGCACAGGAGCAAGTGGGCTGGGAATCGGCTCGTCAGATAGCGCCCGATCGACTCTGGGCCACCAAGCGAGTGTTGCGTGAGCGTCTGGTCGCAGATGTGCGTCAACGGCTGCGCGCATCCTGGGTGCAGCGTGGAGCATCGGATGCTGAACTCGGTTGGATCAACGATGTACTCGACCCCGACGTCCTAACCATTGGCTTCGCCCGACGCGTTCCGTCCTACAAGCGGCTCACCTTGATGCTCAGCGATCCGGCGCGGCTCAAGGCTTTGTTACTCGACCCGCAGCGACCGGTGCAGTTGGTCATCGCGGGCAAGAGCCATCCCGCTGATGATGGTGGCAAGCGCCTGATCCAGCAGCTCGTCGAGTTCGCGGACGATCCGTCAGTGCGCCACCGAATTGTGTTCTTGCCCAACTATGGGATTGGGATGGCACGCCTGCTCTACCCGGGTTGCGATGTGTGGCTCAACAATCCGTTGCGTCCGCTCGAGGCCTGCGGCACTTCAGGGATGAAAGCGGCGCTCAACGGCGCCCTTAACCTGTCGATTCTCGACGGGTGGTGGGACGAGTGGTATGACGGTGAGAACGGCTGGGCGATACCCACTGCCGATGGCGTTGCCGATCCGGATCGTCGCGACGATCTAGAGGCCGCGGCCCTATATGACCTCATCGAGAAGAGTGTCGCGGTTCGCTTCTACGAGAACGATTCTGCCGGCCTGCCGATGCGCTGGATCTCGATGCTGCAGCACACCCTGGCCACGTTGGGGCCAAAGGTTCTCGCATCGCGAATGGTTCGTGACTACGTGCAGTTGCTGTATGCCCCAGCTGCGGTTTCTTCGCGCGAGGTTGCGGCCGACAACTTCGCCTTGGCTCGTGATCTTGCTGGTTACGCCGCGCGGGTTCGTGCGGCGTGGCCGGGTGTCCGAGTCGAGCACATCGAGGCATCGGGAATCGGAGATTCCCCTGAGCACGGGCAGAAGTTGACTGTGCGCGCATTCGTCGCGCTCGGCTCACTAGCCCCCGACGATGTGGTCGTGCAGCTGGTGAGTGGTCGGGTCGATCACAACGATCGCATCGTCTCGCCTGACACAACTGGGTTCACCGCAGCGGAGCAGTACGAAGGCAATCGTTGGCGTTACGAGATCGTTCGTGAACTCACCGACACCGGGCCGTTTGGTTACACGGTGCGCGTCTTACCGACCCACACTGGCCTGCACGATGGTGCCGAACTCGGCCTGCAGGCTGTACCTGTCACCAATGGGCCGCCCACCGACCAGTAGGGCTGGCCGCCAGCGGTTGTCATGGTTGCTGTCGGATTGGGTCGGTGGCTAGTCGATCTGGAAGACCGTGACTGACCTTGGTGCTAGCGGTGTGGGCCGGCCCCCGACATTGAGCGAACCGGTGTCGGGACGACTCAGCGCCGTATCGAGGATGCGCCGGTAGAGTCGCCCACTCGCGGTGTTCGGCAACGTGAGGTCGACTTGGGTTGCTGCGCGGTTGAGGGCGATGACCAAGGTCGCATCCGCAGTCGGTGTTATGTCGTAGTCGGGAGTTGTAGCCCCGTGGAAAACCATGACCAGGGTGTTGGTGTTGGGGTTGTGCCAGTCCGAATGAGTCATCGGTGTGCCGTCGGCGCACAGCCACCGAAGGTCGGCTCGGGCAGGTGCGGTGTCGTCGTGCGGAGCGAAGAACACATCGCGCCCAAGAGTCGTGTGATCGAGTCGTAACTTGATGAGTGCTTTGGTCCACGCGAGCAGGTCGTGGTCGGTTGCCTCAGTCGCCCAATCGACCCATGAGATCTCGTTGTCCTGGCAGTACGCGTTGTTATTGCCGTTCTGACTGCGCCCACGTTCATCCCCCATGGACAGCATGGGCACTCCGGTCGAGAGCAGCAGCGTGGCAAGTAGCGCGCGTGCGGTGGCCGCTCGCGAGGCGATGATCGCGGGGTCAGCCGATTCGCCTTCGGTGCCGTGATTCCACGAACGGTTGTGATCTGAGCCGTCGCGGTTGTCCTCCTGATTGGCCTCATTGTGCTTGTGGTTGTAAGTAACTAGGTCGTGCAGCGTGAAGCCGTCGTGTGCTGTGATGAAGTTGATCGACGCCGTGGGCGTGCGGCGCCACAGCACGTCCTGCGAGCCGGTGAGCCGCGAGCCCATGTCAGCGGGCGATCCCGTTGCACCGGGGTAGGCGAGCCAGAAAGCGCGCACGTCGTCGCGGTACTTGTCGTTCCACTCAGACCAAGGCTCACCGAACGAGCCGAGCTGGTAGCCGCCCGGACCGAGGTCCCACGGCTCTGCGATCAGTTTGACGCTACGCAGGATCGGATCTTGATGGATCGCTGCCAGGAAGGGCGAGTGCGGATCGAAATCGTGGTGGGTACGGGCGAGGGTGGACGCCAGATCAAAGCGGAATCCATCGACGTGCATCTCAGTGACCCAGTACCGCAGCGAGTCGAGAACGAGGCGCATGACATCGAGTCGACCGACATCAAGTGTGTTACCGCACCCGGTCATGTCGAGGTAGGCACCGGTTTCATGATTGAGCTTGTAGAAGTCGCGTTCGCCGAGTCCGCGAAGCGACAGTGACGGCCCATCGATTCCGCCCTCGCACGTGTGGTTGTAGACAACATCGAGGATCACTTCAATCCCAGCTGCGTGTAGTGCGGCCACCATCGATTTGAACTCGGCGATCTGTGCCCCGGGCCGGTGATCGCTCGAGTACTCGGCGTGCGGTGCAAAGAAGCCCAACGTGCTGTAGCCCCAGTAGTTGGGAAGTCCGCGTGCGGCGAGTGCTGCCTCGGGGGCGACATGATGCACGGGCAGAAGGTTGACGGCGGTAACCCCGAGTCGAGTGAAGTACTCGATTGCTGCCGGGTGGGCTAAGCCGGCGTAGGTGCCGCGTTGAGCCTCCGGGATGTCGGGATGCGTCGCGGTGAAGCCTTTGACGTGCATCTCGTAGATCACCGTGTCTGACCAAGAGGTCAGGGGGGCGTGATCAAGACCCCAGTCGAAGTCATCGCGTACTACGACACCGCGCGGCATAAACGCGGCAGAATCCCGCGAATCTGGCTCGCGACCATCGCTGCTGCCCGGGAGCAAGATCTCGCTCCACGTTACTGATCCGTTGATCGCGCGGGCGTAGGGATCGATGAGGAGTTTGTCTGGGTTGAACCGCAGGCCGCTCTCGGGATGCCACGGCCCATGTGCGCGGAGTCCATATTCGGTGCCGACGTCGACATTCGGGATCAACCCTTGGTGCAAACCGTTCTGCCGCGATGTGAGCGGAACCCGAGTCTCGTTACCGTCGACGAAGAGGCAAACCTCGATCAACTCAGCCGATGGCGCGTGCACTGCCACGAGTAGTCCTTCAGGGGTCCAGGTGGCGCCACGCGAACTTGTGGCTGCCATCGGTACCCCTCTCTCGTTCTAGTCAACTAGCCATAGTCAGTGTGCCTGCCGGGGGTGTAAGTCTGCCGCTCGAGCGGGTTTGCCGTCGTACCGGGATGGCTGGCAGTTAGGCTCAGACTGCTGTCGCACACTGCGAGGCAGGCCGGAGGTGGCGCGATGGGTGAGTTGGTTCTCCTCGAGGTGCAGGACGGTATTGGCACGATCCTGCTCGACCGCCCGCCGATGAATGCGCTGTCGTTCCAAGTGCAAGAAGAGATCCGGCTCGCGGCGCTCGAAGCGGCGCAGCGGTCCGATGTCCGAGCCGTGATCCTTTACGGCGGCCCGAAGGTGTTCGCCGCTGGCGCCGACATCTTGGAGATGGCCGATCAGAACTACGAGCAGATGGTTGAGCGCTCGGTGGCTTTGCAGGTCTCGTTCTCGGCGGTTGCACGCATTCCCAAGCCGACCATCGCTGCCGTCAACGGCTACGCGCTCGGCGGCGGCTGCGAACTGAGTCTGTGCTGCGACCTTCGAGTCGCTGCTGCAAATGC
>Ga0194042_1000634_pt1 | contig 11846 bp, 8 predicted proteins | sample JunL4412m_MetaG_FD_148974 | JGI IMG/M metagenome (GOLD analysis project Ga0194042, IMG submission 148974) | Anoxic zone freshwater microbial communities from boreal shield lake in IISD Experimental Lakes Area, Ontario, Canada - Jun2016-L442-12m | ecosystem: Environmental > Aquatic > Freshwater >...
CGTCGGGCAGCGTCGCCGCGAGCATGGCTCGCAGCAGGGCCTCATCCTCGAGTAGGAGCACGCGAAGCATCGTGTGGCCAGTTTAGGTCACGACGCGGTACGGGTAGCTCTACAGGTGCACAAACGGCGGTACGGCTACCTCTACACGGCGTTTTCGTGCCCATTGGCCGCGCATACCTTGGCACCATGAATCCGTCGCGTCCGTCCCTCATTCCATGCCTTTCGCCGGTCCAGCGCACCGCATGCGTGCTCGCGCTCGTGCTGGTCGGCCTCTTCGCGTTATCGGCAGCACAGGCGTCGGCGGCACCGACGAGCACCGCCGTGCCGGTGATCTCAGGACTGGTCAAGGGCGGCCAGGTTGTGACGGCGTCGACGGGTACGTGGACGACCCCGACCGAGACCAGCCTGACGTACGCGTATCAGTGGCAGCTGTCGCCGACCGGAGCCGAGGGCTCGTGGACGAACTCGACGAATAGCGGCAATGCGACGGCGACGTACCTGATCCTGCTTGCCGACGCGACGCAGTACCTGCGCGTGTGCGTCACGGCGTCGGACGGCGACACGGCGACGGCCTGCACCACGGGTGTCGTCATCACCAACGAGCCGTATCCGACCCGTATCTTCACGCAGGCGGGCTGGTCGGTCTTGAGTGATGCGACATCTCGCGTCTCGTACTGGAATCCCAATCAGGATTGGAACGGCTTCTCGTCGAACGGCACGACGAACTACTGGTCGGGGTGGTACACGGCCCCGGCAGCCGGGGGCACCGGGGTCTCCGTTCCGAACAGCGACTGGTCGAGAAGCGCGCTCATCGACGACCAGTACCTCTATCGCAACAACAGTGGCGCCACCATTGCGCGGTCGAACATCGACGGGTCGGACTACCGGCCCAACTTCGTCACGGGCCTCAACGTCAGAGATCGCAAGATCTTGGCTCGGGGCAAGAACTACCTGTACTACCGCGCGGGTGCCAACGGGGACATGATGGGTCGCGCACCGATCACCGGCGGTGCTTCGGAGAACGACTTCATGCCGGCCGGTATGAACGAGAACTCGGGTATCGCAGTGGGCAGCGACTACATCTACTGGGGGAGGGGCTCCTGCATTGCGCGTGCTGACATCACGGGGACAGGAGTGGAGAATTGCTGGGTGAACGCGTCGTTCGGCCGCAATAGTCCGGTTCGGGGCATGGGCATCGATCAGAACGCGCTCTACTTCTTCTTCTGGCCGTACGACGGCCCCGGGTACGGCTACGACAAGGGACTTGTGCGGGTGAACCTCGACGGCACCGGGCTCATGCGTCTGGCCGGCACCAGCGGCGATGCAACCCCGATCTCGGTGGCGCAGGCTGCTGGAGCGGCGGGTCCACTGCCCGTCAATGCGGGTGGTGCCGACGCTCCGACGATCTCGGGTACAGCGCGGACGGGCAATACCCTCACCGTTGCTGCGGGCTCGTGGACGAACACTCCGGCGAGCTACACCTACCGCTGGCTGGTGTCGAACAATGGCTCAACGGGCTGGTCGGTGGCGTCGGGCGCGACGACCACGTCGAGCTATGTGATCCCCGAGGGCTACGTCGGCAAGTACCTGCAGGCGCGTGTCATCGCGCACAATGGCTCGACGTGGTCGGAGGCGGCGTACACCGATGCGGTCTGGGTGCCGGCGCCGCCGGTCAACTCGGTGAGGCCCGCGGTGACGGGTTCGGTGAAGGTCGGCGCGTCGCTGTCGGCTGGGACGGGCACGTGGACGAACCCGCCGGCGGATGCGAGTGGCTACGCGTACCAGTGGCAGGTGTCGGCAGACAACTCGGTGTGGAATGCGGCTACCGGTACGGGTAACGCCTCGTCGAGCTATGTGCCGGTTGCGGCCGAGTACGGCTCGTACCTGCGCGTCAAGGTGACGGCGACCAATGGTGGTGGCTCGGTGGATGCGACTTCGACGTCGAGCGTTGTGCTGCCGGTTGCGCCGGTCAGCAGCGTTGCGCCGGCGGTGACGGGCACGGTCCAGGTCGGCCAGACACTGTCTGCGGACACGGGCACCTGGACGTCGCAACAGCAACCGACAGGCTACGCGTACCAGTGGCAGGCTTCTGCTGATGACGCGGTGTGGGGTTCGGCTGCAGGCGCGGGGAATGCGACGTCGAGCTACGTGCCGGTTGCCAGTGAGTACGGCTCGCACCTGCGCGTCAAGGTGACGGCGACCAACAGTGGTGGCTCGACGGATGCGACCTCGACGTCGAGCGTTGTGCTGCCGGTTGCGCCGGTCAGCAGCGTCGCTCCGGCGGTGACGGGCACGGTCCAAGTCGGCCAGACACTGTCTGCGGACACGGGCTCGTGGACGTCGCAGCAGGAGCCGACGACGTACGTGTACGAGTGGCAGGTGTCGGCGAACGGCACGGATGGATGGGCAACGGCTGCGGGGACGGGTAACGCCTCGTCGAGCTACGTGCCGGATGCCAGTGAGTACGGCGAGTACCTGCGCGTCCAGGTGACGGCGACCAATGATGGTGGCTCGACGGACGCGCTCTCGGCTGTGTCGAGTGTGGTGCTGCCGGTTGCGCCGGTCAGCAGCGTTGCGCCGGTGGTGACGGGCATGGTCCAGGTCGGCGAGACGCTTTCCGTCGATACGGGTACGTGGACGTCGCAGCAGGCTCCGACGACGTACGTGTACGAGTGGCAGGTGTCGACCGACGGCGCGGATTGGACGGCTGCGCTTGGCGATGGTGGTGACTCGTCGGACTACGACGTCGATCTGACCGACGACAACAAGTACCTGCGCGTCAAGGTGACCGCGACGAATGATGGTGGTTCGACGGATGGGTACTCGGTCGTGACGAGTCTGGTTGACATCCTCGCGCCGACGTCGGCTGCGGTGCCGGTTGTCTCTGGCACCGTCGAAATCGGTCGCACGTTGACGGCCTCGACGGGCACATGGGACTTTGCAACCGACTACGCCTACGTGTGGCAGTCGTCTGCGGATGGCTCGACGTGGTTGGCTGCACCGGGTGTGGGTGCTGCGACGAGCAGCTACACCGTTGCCGCCGCCGATGCGGGCCGGTACCTGCGGGTGCGCGTGACGGGTTCGAACCGGATCGATGCGCTTGTTGTCGCGAGTGATGCGTCGGTGCGCGTGCCGTCGCCGGCGTCGCCTGCGGTTGACACGCCGCCGGTGGTGACGCCGGTACCGGTCTTCTCGCCGGCGCCGGGCATCACCGTCGGTGAGACGCGTGGCGAGGCGGTCCTGGCCGCGGCGGTGCCGGCTGCGGGTGCAGACCTGCTGCGTGGCGCGAATATCTGGGTGCGCCCAACGTCGAAGGTCGAGTATGTCGCCAGTGCGCTGCCGGCGGGCCTCAAGCTCGTCAACGGCAAGCTCGTTGCGACGAAGCCAGGCACGTACCAGGTGACGATCAAGGTCAAGAGCGCGAAGGGCATCATCCGGATGCGCACGATCAAGATCAAGGTCGGTTAGTTCGATGCAGAAGCTATCGCCGGTGCGCGTCATCGCCACACTCACGTTGTTGGGAGTGTTGATGCTGACGGGAACGATCGGTGGGGCGTCGGCCGAGGCGAGCATTGTCCGGGATAGTGGTGTTACGTTCGCGACGGGCGAGACTGGTTTGATGGAGGCGCTGGTCTCGCCCGATGGCGCGAGCGCCTATTTCGGCCTCGGTACCAATCCGGGCAAGGTCGTGAAGGTCGATACCGGCTCCATGGTTGAGCAGCAGGTGCTGACGCTGGACAGTGGCGAAAAGTTCACGACGAGCATGTTCCCCGCCGCAATCATCTCGCCAGATGGCATGTACGGCTACTTCGCCACCGATACGCAGCCGAGCAGGGTCGTGAAAGTCAACCTCACGACGATGACGCGCGTGTCCAGTTTGACGCTCAATTCGGGCGAGAACAATGTCTGGTCGGCGGCGATCTCGCCCGATGGCACGTACGGCTATTTCGGGACGTACACGAGTCCGGGCAGGGTCGTGAAGGTGCAGCTCTCGGATATGACGCGAGTGGGTGCGATTTCCACGACCGGTGCGGACTATCTCCAGACGGGTCTGGTTTCACCAGACGGAGCGTTCGCGTACTTCTCCTCTGCCCTGGACCCGGGCAAGATTGTCAAGATCAATCTCACCAACTTTTTCATCGACAGCATGCTCCCCCTCAATTCGGGTGAGAGCAACATTTCGTCGGCTGCGATGTCGCCGGATGGTGCGTTCGCCTACTACGGCACCGGCACGAACCCTGGCATCCTCGTGAAGGTCAACCTCGCGACGTTTACGCGTGTCGATAGCATCACGTTTCCCTCGGGCGAGGCCAATGTGACCTCGATCTCGATCTCGCCGGATGGCACCTTCGCGTACACCGCCATCAATGCGTACCCAGGAATCATCGAACAGGTCGACCTCGCGACGTTCACGCGGGTGGGCAACCTCACACTCAACACCGGCGAGGATCAGCCTCTCGCGGTAATGTCGCCGCTCGGCGACTTCCTCTACGCCGGCGCGAGGAGCAGGCCCGCCCAGGCCATCAAGCTCCGCATCGGCTGGCCGTTGACCGTCACGCTCGCTGGTACGGGTGCGGGCGCGGTAGCGAGCAACACGTCGGAGCTCGCCTGTGGCGCGATCTGCCGCCACATCTACCACGACGGGGCAACCGTCACGCTGACTGCCACGCCGAGCGGCACCAGCACCTTCACGGGCTGGTCGGGCGCGTGCTCGGGCACCGGTACCTGTGTCGTGTTGTTGAGCGAGATTCGTGCCGTCACTGCGACGTTCGCTGCTCCGGCTGTGCCGAGCTCTACGACGCCAGGGACCACCATGCCGATGACTGGTCGAGCGCCCTACTCGCCCGCTCCGGGCGTCACGGTTGGTGCCACGCGCGGCTCGGTCAATCTCGTCGCAGGGACGCGTGCAGCGTGTCGAGACCTTGTGCGTGGTGCGAATATCTGGGTCCGCTCGACGTCTAAAGTGACCTACCTAACCAGCACGCTGCCGGCTGGCCTGACGGTCTCCAATGGCAGGCTCGTTGCGACCACGCCCGGTACGTACCCGGTGACGATGAAGGTCAAGAGTGCGAAGGGCATCATCCGAAACCGCCGGATCACGATCAACGTTGCCTAGGCCGACCCGCCAAGTGGACTAGTTGGGCACGATGGCGCGCACCTGCGTACCACCATTCGGTACCGTCGCGATCGACCATTGGCTGCGCGTCGCCTCGTTGAGCACGGCGCTGCCGAGGCCGGGCTTGCCGTCGCCGAGACCGCTGCCGTTGTCAGTGATCTCCACGATCGCGCTGTCGTCCTCGATGCTGATGCGCACGGTCGCTTCCGATGCGGCGCCGTGGATCAACGCGTTGGCGAGGCACTCCTGGACGACGTTGCTGACGCGCTCCAGCTGCTGCGCTTCGAGCGCGCCCGTGGGTAGCGTCCAGGCGACCTCGAGCAGGCCCTGCCACGTCTCGTCGATCGACGCGCGCATCGCGGACAGCTCGCGCTCGGCGGGCGCCGGTGCGTGCTCGCCGACGCGGGAGGCGGCGATGCGTGCCTCGATGATCGCCTGCTCGAGCGCGCTGTCATCGCCGCGTGCGGCCGCATCCTGCATCGCGTAGGCCGAGGCGACGAGACCGGCCTGGACCGTGCTGTGGAGATAGAGCGCGAGGTCGCGCTGCATCTGCTCGGTCGCCGCCTGCAGTGCGAGCCGTTGGAAGTCGGCCTCTTCGGCGTGCGAGCGCAGCTCCCGCAGGCGCTCGCCTTGCGCGCGCAGGCCCGCCTGGACCCAGCTGGCGATGATCGTGAACGCGACGATCATCCCGATGCTCACCAACGCCCGCTGGGTGCTGACGGTCTGGGCGTCACCGCCGTTGTGGTGGCGGCTGAGCTCGAGCACGGGGAGGCTGGCGATCAGCATGGTCACGAGTGTGAGCAGCCGGGCACGGGCGAAATGCGGCGCGGGCGCGAACCGGCGAATCGCACGGCGACCCAGCGGGTAGGCGATCACCATGCCGGCGAGCACGGCAGCCGCGGCGAGGAGCGTGTGCGTCAGGCCTGCGCGGATGGCGGTGAACGGCACGGCGCTGGCGATCCACAGCGCGTAGGGCACGAGGAGCGGAAGTGGCGCTGCGAGGCTGGCGCGCTCGAGGTCGCGCAGGCTCCCGCGCCGCGACGGCGATTGCTGCTCCGACCAGAGCGCCTGGCTCTCGGGGCGTACGTACTCGGCGGCGTCGAGCACCCTGTCCGAGAGTTCGAGGTGCTCGCTCGCGGAGGCGGCGTCGAGTCCGGCGAGTTGATTCTCGAGGTTCTCGCGGATCCGGGTCGTCACGACCGTACGGGTCGCGTCGAGGGCGCCGATCGCGCGCAGTCGGGCGGCCTCCGCCTCGAGGTCCGCCCGGAGCAGACGCTCGCGCTCGGTCGCATACCAGTCCGTGATGGCGAGGAGGTAGACGGTCAGCAGATAGGCGACGACCGTGGCGGGGACGCTCGCGATTGCCACGTTGAGCAGCTCTGGCAACGTCAGCGGTGGTCCGGGCTGGACGCGTTGCGCGGCGAAGACGACGACCACGCGGGAGAACCCCAGCACGACCGCGAACCCGACCACCCAGCCGAGCGCGACTGGTTCGACACGGCGGCGACGGAAGATCGTGAAGTTGCTCGCCAGCGCCAGCACCGAGATCGCCAGCCACTGGGCGATCGTGATCTGCAGGAGCTCTCCGGTCGTCATCTCCGGCAGTGCCCGCAGCCAGATGAGCGGCGCGACGAGCACGATCACCGAGCCGATCACCCACGCGCGGATCGACATCGCCCAGCGCCCGCCGAGTAGGGCGCGGGTGCTAGGACGAGGTCGCGTTAGGGGCATTGCCGCTACCGGTCAGCTCGTAGTACGCGCGGATGATCAGCGCCCGCCGGTTGAGGCTCGAGTCGTTGTCATAGCCGAGACTGCGCACGATCCGGTTGATCGACTGCTCGACGGCGCGTTCCGTCACGACGCGCTGGCGCGCAATCTCCGCGTTGTTGAGCCCCTGTGCGATCAGCCGCATCGTCTCGATCTGCATATCAGTGAGGTCGACGGCCGGCACGTCGGCCAGGCGATCGACCGAGCCGAAGGCGGCGCGGCGGATCACCGAGCGCAGCATCTCGATGTCGCGGACGTCCTGCTTGCGCATGTATTCGGTGCAGTCGGGCACCTGCGAGAGCTTCGCGCCGACGAGGCGGGGGTCGGCGTAGGAGGTGAGCAGCACGATGCCCACCTCGGGAAACCGACGGCGCACCACCGTGGCGACGGCGATGCCGTTCGGCCCCGAGCCGGTGGTGAGGTTGAGGTCGGTGACGAGCACGTCGAACGGCGTCTCGGCGGCCGCGGCGACCGCGCTCTTGGCGTCCTCGAACGCGCCGACGACGGTCATCGTCTCGTCGGGCAGCGTCGACGCGAGCGTGAGGCGCAGCAGGGTTTCGTCCTCGAGCAGGAGCACGCGAAGCATCGTGTGGCGAGTGTAGTTCACCGCCGTCTACGGGAAACACGACAGTTGCGGGAAACCACCTACGGGAATCCTCACACGACGATGAACCGCCCTGCGGGCTGGCATAACGTGGACGCATGAAGAATCCTTCGGCGGCGACCGTTATCGCCACACTCGCACTATTCGTCGCGCTGGGAGGGACGGGCTATGCCGCCGTCGCCCTGGCGCCCAACTCGGTCGGCTCCGCGCAGATCAAGGATGGCGCGGTGCAGTCGTCCGACATCAAGGATGGTGCCGTCAGCTCGGACGACATCGCCAATGGTGCGATCGGCAGCGACGACATCAAGAGCGGTTCCATCCAGGTCTCCGACCTCAGCAAGGGCGCGATGAACGGGCTCGACGGCAAGGACGGCGCGCAGGGTCCGGCGGGTCCCGCCGGGCCGAAGGGTGCGACCGGAGCTCAGGGCCCTGCCGGTCCGGCCGGCAGCAGCTCCGGTGGCGGCGGTGGCGTGACGATCCGCGATGCGGATGGCAATGTTGTCGACCACGTCATCCCGCAGTCGGCGGACCTCGACCCGGCGACAGGCGTGGTGCACGGGTTCTGGCAATTGATTGACGGAGTGGCAAGGCAAATTCAAGACGACGGCTTTATCACAGTCCCCTTTATCCAGAATCATGAGATTGTCTTTCTCAGTGACAACTGCTCGGGGCCTGCCTACATCGTGAACTCGGTGCCTGTCGGGAGTGAAGTCAGGTTGGATGCCCATGACTTTCAGCGGTATACCGTCAGCAACACGACGGTGCCCTACAACAAACCCGCGGACAAGTTGTCCGGGTACAGCACGGATCCGTTCTACTGGCATCCCGGCGTTGATCCCGATGAGTACAACGCCGATGTCCCCTGCACGAGTTGGGGCAATGTTGCTTCGCAGAATCTGCGGCTGCTCACGCCGCTCGTCATCGACGGGATCGCAGCGCCGATGACGTACGACCGCGGCTAGTCGCATACCCCGGAGAGGTCCTGCGGGACCTCTCCGGCACCTGCGCATCCTGGCCCGGCAATCGCCGTGGTCAGACCGGCACGACGGCGCGCACCTGCGCGCCACCGGCCGGCACCGAGGCGATCGACCACTGGCCGCCCGTCGCCTCGTTGAGGACGGCGCTGCCGAGGCCCGGCTTGCCATTGCCAGGGCCGGTGCCGTTGTCAGTGACCTCCACGATCGCGCAGTCGTCCTCGACCGTGATGCGCACCGTCGCCTCGCTCGCCGCACCGTGGATCGTCGCGTTGGCGAGGCACTCCTGGAGCACGTTGTCGATGCGGGTGATGATCGTGGGCTCTGGCTCGGTAGCTGAGAGGTGCCACGTGATGGCGATGGCGCCGTCCCAGCGCTCGGTGATTGCCGCGCGCAGCGAGACGAGGTCGTGCACCGTCGGCTCGCCGGCGTCCTGCCCGACGCGCGCGATCGAGGCGCGTGCGTCGGCGATCGCCTCTTCGAGTGCCTCGGTGTCGCCACGGTTGACGGCGTCCTGGATCGAGTAGGCCGAAGCGACGAGGCCGGCCTGCACCGTGCCGTGGAGGTAGAGCGCGAGCTCGCGCTGCATCTGCTCGGTGGCAGCTTCGAGGGCGCGGCGTTCGAACTTGGACTCTTCGGCATGGGTGCGGAGCGCACGCACGCGCGCATCTTCGGTGCGCAGGGCGGCCTGCCCCCAGCTGACAAAGGTCGTCGCCGCGACAAGCAGGACGACCGACATCGTTTGTCGCAGCGGGGCGGTCGGGTACGACTCCAGAAGGGTGGGGATGCCGGTTCCTATTGCCCCTGCCGTGACCATGGTGACGAGTGCGATTAGGCGTGCGCTCAGGTAGCGGGGTGTGGGCGTGTAGCGGCGGATGGCGGCGCGACCGAGCGGATACAGCACAGTCATGGCGCCGAGCAGAGCGAGTGGGCCTTTGAGCGAGCTGAGAGTGCCATAGTTTGCGGCTGCCGCTGGGAAGGCCACGGTCGCCCACAGTGCGTATGGCAGTGCGATTGGCAGGGGTGCCAAGAGGCTTGCCCGGTCGAGGACGCCGAGACTTTTGAGTTGCAGGGTCGAGGCTTGCTCGTGCCAGAGCAAGTGGCTCTCGGGGCGTACGTAGTCGGCGGCGGTGTCGAGTAGGGCGTCGGAGAGTTGAGAGTGTTCGCTGTCGATTTTTGTGGCGCGTTCCATGCTGCTCAGCCGCTCCTCGAGGGCAGTCTGGATGCGTGTTGTGATGACTGCGCGTGCCGCGTTGAGCGCGCCGACCGTTCGTAGGCGCGCGGCCTCGGCGTCGACCTCGAAGTGCAGGAGGCGTGTGCGTTCGGTGGCGTACCAGTCGGCGATCGCGATCAGATAGGTCATCAGCACAGTCAAAATCACGCTGCCCGGCGCGAAGCACAGTGCCACTGTCAGGGCGCCGGACCAGCCGTCGCCCAGTACGGCGCGGCACTCCGGTAGGGCGAAGATCGTCGCCGAGCGTGCTAACCCGAAGAGCAGGCCGAGCGCCACAAGCCACGCGACGTGGACGGGCGTGGTGCGGCGGTGGCGAAAGACGGTGAGATGCGCACCGAGGTACAGGGCGGAGAAGATCAGCCAGTCTACGACCGAGAGCAGCGCGATGGTCTGTGGCTCCAGATTCAGCGTCGCCTTGAAACCCAATGGCACGCCGATCAGCAGCAGGGCCGTGGCGATCAGCCAGGCGCGGAGCGAGATCGCCCAGCGACCACCAAGCAACTCGCGCGCGCTAGGACGGGAGTTTGTGCTGGGCACCCGTGGCCCCGGACAGCTCGAAGTACGCACGCACGATCAAGGCGCGTACATTCTGCGTCGAGTCGTTGCTGTAGCCGAGGTTGCGAGCGATCCGGCGGAGGGAAACCTCGACGGCGCCCTCGGTGACGACGCGCTGCCGCGCGATCTCGGAATTGCTGAGCCCGTGGGCGACAAGGCGCATCGTCTCGATCTGCGTGTCGGTCAGGCTTACCGCGCTAGCGTGGCTCGTCGGCTTGTTCGCGCTCTGTGCGGCGCGGCGAATTGCGGCGCGCAACGTATCGATGTCGCGGATCGCGTGCTTTCGCACGTACTCGGTGCGCTCAGGCAACTGGTCGAGCTTCGTACCGACCAGGCGAGGATCCGAATACGACGTCAGCAGCACAACACCGATCTCGGGCTTCGTGCGGCGCAGCACGTTGGCGACGACGACGCCGTTCGGACCCTGGCCCTGAGCGAGGTCGAGGTCGGTGACGAGCACGTCGAAGGGGGTTTCCGCAGCCGCAGCGAGCGCGCTCCTCGCGTTGCCATGGGCGCCCACGACCGTCATCGACTCGTCCGGTAACGCTGTGGCGAGCGTGAGTCGCAGCAGGTCCTCGTCTTCGAGTAGGAGGAGGCGGAGCACGATGAGATCAGTCTAGGTTAGGTCGCGATAGGGCTAGCCCTACAGGTGTAGCGCGAGCGGTAGGGGTACCTATACAGAGACACCAATGGGCTTTTTTCCGAGATAACGTGGCTCAAATGAAGAAGCCTTCGGCAGCGACCGTTATCGCCACACTTGCATTGTTTGTTGCGTTGGGAGGGACGGGCTATGCGGCCGTTGCCCTGGCGCCTAACTCGGTTGGTACGACGCAGTTGAAGGATGGCGCGGTTCAGTCGTCTGACATTAAGGATGGTGCGGTCGGTTCGAGTGATATCGCCAGTGGTGCGATTCAAGCTTCCGATTTGAGTAAGGTCGCGACCAAAGCGCTCGATGGTAAGGACGGTAAGGACGGCGCGCAGGGTCCTGCTGGTCCAGCCGGGCCGGCTGGCGCGCGTGGTCCGGCTGGACCTGCGGGTGCGGATGGCTCGGGCTCGGGCGGTGGCACTGGACTTGCATCCTGCACCTTCGTCCGCGACGTGAACGCCACGCCTACATCTCACACGGTGTGCAAGGACGCCACTCTGTATGTCCTCTCCCTCGGCAGCGCCGCACGGTACGGCGACTTCTCCGGTTCGGATGCCTCAGGCATGAGTTTTGGAAATGGCATCTTCGGCCCCTCCCCCATCAATCGGCGCGGGATCAACTTCAGTAACGCCCAGCTTGTGGGCACCGATTTCTGGCATGCTGATTTGACGGGGGGCGCGAAATTCACCGGCGCAAATCTGACGAACGCGCATTTTGCCAGGGCCGATCTCACCGGCGCGGACTTCACCGGCGCAACGCTCACGGACGTTCTGTGGGTCGAACTCGGCGTTCCTGCCACTTGCCCGGATGGAACCAGCGCGTCCGCGCACTCCGACACCTGCGTCGGTCACCTGACTCCCGCCCCCTAATACGGTCTCGCGTACCCGCTGGGTACACGAAATGATCCACCGTGAGGGCGGCCTTCGGGCCGCCCTCACGGTGGATCATTT
>Ga0194042_1000636_pt1 | contig 11821 bp, 7 predicted proteins | sample JunL4412m_MetaG_FD_148974 | JGI IMG/M metagenome (GOLD analysis project Ga0194042, IMG submission 148974) | Anoxic zone freshwater microbial communities from boreal shield lake in IISD Experimental Lakes Area, Ontario, Canada - Jun2016-L442-12m | ecosystem: Environmental > Aquatic > Freshwater >...
GGGGCAACCGCCCGGTGCCCGGGACATAGTCGTTCCCGTACGGAAATTTCCTCCCGTCTTTTCCGCGCGCCGCTTTCTCCCACTCGAAAGCCGTGGGCAATCGCTTTCCAAAATGCTCAGCGAATTCCTCGGCCTCGCGCCACGTGATGTTGACGACCGGATGCTTGTCAAATTTCGGCCCGCGCGAACCGGGTCCACCCGGGAACGGCTCACGATTGACCGCTTTTAAAAACGCGCGGTACTCGCGTTCGGTGACCGGCGTAACATCCATAGCAAACGCGCGCAGCGTCCGGGGTGATTTTTTCTCGCCCGACAAATACGGCCCGGCCTCGATGACCGTCATTCCCTCTGGAATTTCGATCCCAGCGATTTCGGAATCCTGTGTGTCGAAAATCAGTCCTTCCTTCGCGTCACTATCGCTTTCAACGCGAATCACTTTCTTCAACGCGATCCTGAATTTTGCGAGCGTTGGAAAGCGACCAGACGGAAGTGGGCGGAGGCATCGCGCCAACAGTGTTTGAACATCTTTCGGCAGACCTTCAGAGCGCGGGTCGTTTTTAAATTCTTTGAGCACTGCATCAGGCGCAGCCAGTCGCGCCCAACTGTGTTTCGTGGCGCTGTCCGTTTGCTCGTGTGTCGTCGTTCCAAACAGAAGCGCGAGCGCCAAACGTGCGACGCCGAAGACCAGCGCCGGTTCGCCGCAGTCGCCTCCCGCTACCGCTTCAGGTGCGGCGTAGTAAGTCCAATCAGGAGGCTCAAGAGGCGACGCGGGCGCTTCAGTCTGCGATGCAAACTCCCATCGCAATCCCTCCGCTGACAAAACTGTCGCCCTGGGATTCAGCAACGCAGATGCGGCTCTACAAAACGCAGCATCTCCGCTCGGATCCGCCGACGCAATCGCGAGCAACTGCTCCAGTGACTCTGCTAGAGATGCGATCTCGTACAGCATCTCGGCGAGTACCGGCTGGTCGGAGTCCGCATGCGGCGATTCGAGCGAAATCGTCGGGACCAGTTTGAGCCACACCACGCCGCCTCTGTCCGGAGTGCCGAGCCACTCGATGTCACCAACCAGTGGAAGGCGGAGGTGCGACTCGCCATTTTGAACCGATACCTTGGACGGCTTCGCGACAGGAACATTCGCCCCATGCCACACAGCGGCCAGAACGTCGCCCAGTGCTGAGCGTTTGGCCTTATCAAGCGACAGCAAAAGATGCGTCGCGTCCGAGCCGGATTCGTATGCGTCTGCCTGGAGCGGAGCCAACCAAGCGCAGCCCGCGCGCTCCATCTCCACACTCACAACTCGAAAACGGTCCCACAGTATGTCGCCGGGTTGAATCATGTTTTTTGTATAGCGCGAACGGGGTATTTTTGCGCGGGAAAAATTAAAAAGCGACGGGCGCGACTATGTACGAGAGCCGTTTTCCGACCGCATCTGCCGCTTCACATTCCCCACCAAATACAATGACCCCGTCACAATCACCGCACCATTCGGCCCCGCAAGTTTAATTGCGAGAGCCAACCCCTCCGCGCTGGATTCGCGCACATCACACGGCGTCGTTGAAACGTTCTTCCATGCATCCGCCAATTCAGTTGGCATGCATCCGCGCGGATTGCCGGAGTCTGTGAAAATAATCTGATCGACGCCACGTTCCGCTCTCGACAGAATGCGGATCATCCCGGCGATATCTTTGTCGCGCGCGCAACCGAAGACGCAGACCAGCGGCTTGCGTTTCAGATGCTCGTGAACGTCATTCAAAATGGCTTCAACTGACGCGGCGTTGTGTGCGCCGTCCACAAAAATCGTGGGGCCGTTTGTTTGGCCATGTGCCTTGATGCGTTCTAAACGTCCGGGCCAGACGACATCACGTGAGCCGCGTTCGACGGCGTCAGCCGACAGCTTTTTGTTGAGCCGCTTTTGATAAAAAATAGCGGAGAGCCGGAGCGCGAGAGCCCAATTTTCAATCTGATGTCGGCCCTTCAATGCCAGCGTCGCAGTGTACTCCGTGCCATCGGGCATACGCGCCTGAGCGCGTGTGTTCGGCCATTCGTCTTGGGACTGCGATGGTAATTCCACGACCTGACTATCGCGTCCGACTCCTTCAATCGGTGAACCGATGTGAAGCGCAACGGCGCGCAATGCGTTCTCGGCTTCGGGCTGTTGCGGGGCGATGACGGCTGGAATTCCGGACTTGAAGATTCCAGCTTTTTCGCGCGCAATCAAATCCAACGTGTCGCCCAAAATCGCCATGTGGTCGTAGCTGATGTTGGCGATGCCGCACACAATCGGTTCGACGATCGTGGTGGCATCCAAGCGTCCGCCCAAGCCGACTTCAATGAGCGCCGCATCCACCTTTTGTTCGGCGAACCACGTGAACGCGAGATGCGTCAGGATTTCAAAATAGGTCGGGCGTCTGCGATTGGGAGCAGGGTGACGCATGCTTTCAAGCACCGGCACACAGCCCGTTAAAATGCGTGCGAAATCCGATTCGGGAATCAACCGTCCATCAATCGAAACGCGTTCGCGAACGTCTTCCAGATGCGGCGAGACATACAGCCCGACGCGCAGGCCGTGGGCGCGCAGAATCGACGCAGCGAATGCGCAGGTCGAACCTTTGCCTTTCGTCCCGGCGACGTGGATGGCCGGAACACGCAAGTGCGGGTCGCCGAGCCGGTGCGCCAGTTCGCGGACGCTTTCCAGCGTGATCGCGGCACGAGCCTGACGGTCGAGTGCCGAGCGTTCCAAGTTTACAAAACCATCGAGGTACGCGGTGGCTTCCTCATAATTCATCTGGATTTTATTTCACCTCTTGACATGATGCGCAACGCGGTAAATCTATACCGAATTCCATATTTTCAAATCGCATTCAAAGAGGACACGAACCGTTGAATGATTCCTCCGCACTATATTCCCTGGTTTTAATTGGGCGTTATCCCGGCAAAGACATGGCCGTCGCTCAAGCCCTCGCACGTTGCATGGGGCGCGAAGATACATGGGGATTACGCATCGTTTCGTCGTCGCCGATTGTATTCTTCGACAAGCTGAACAAGAAGCAAGCGACGCAATTGGATGCCGCGCTGGCCGACGTGGCGAACGCCGGCTGCCGGTTTGAAATTCAACCAGGCCCGCTCTCGTCGTTACCCAAAGTGGGCTGGGCGAATCCGCCGAAATTCAACGGACGATCCCTCGCCGATATCGCTCCTGGCGCGGAAGCATCCGCCCCCGGAGCCGTGCGCTTGCCGACCGGCGGCTACGCAATTCAGGGCTCGCCAGCCCATCACGCCGCGCCAACCGGCAAGCATACGCCGGCCATCAAACAGATGCCCACAGCGCCGCGCATCGTGCCATCAGCTCCCAGCATTCCCACGAATTTCGCGTCGTCTTCCTCTTCCGCCTTGGGTGCGCAGCCGGAACTTTCAACGCAGGCCTCCACGTCGCTTTTCATCGCGTGCCCCTACACGGGTCAGAAAATTAAATTAACGTTGAACATCGCGTTGACGCGCGGAGACGGCGGCGTGGGGTACAACGTTTCGGCATCGGCAGCATCGACACCGGTCTGGACGACTGAAAAACCAGTTCAGACAAATACCGGCACGGTCATTCCGCCAGTCGCACCGCACGCTCGCCAGACCGGCCCCCAGATGCAAATGCGGCAATCCGGTGGAAATTCGCGGCCGACGTTTCCAATTCCGCTGGATTTCGGGCTCGGCGATTCGCGCAGTGGACCGGCTGATTTGCCCGTCGTGGAAAATCGCGAGCAACCCGTGGCTGATGACGCGCGCTCCGGGCCGTCTCCGTGGCGGCGGCACACGCCGACGGGTGTCTCGCTCCCTGACGTTCCAAATCTTCCATCGCGAAAAATGCCCGAGCCCACTTTCGCTCCTGCGAGCATGCAGCCCCTTCCGCTCGACAGCACGCCCATGGACATTTCTACATTCGAAGCCAGTCTCGGAATCGAATCGAATGAGTCGGTGCGGTCGTTTGTCAACGCGGAATCGGGCGTGTTCGTGGATTTGATTGCACCAGACTTGGGCGATGATACGGAGAATGACGACCAGGACGTTGAGGCGCTCTGTTCCATTTTCATTGAACGCAGCAGCAGTCCGGTCGTGCATGAATTGGTCGCGGAATTGCACGGCATTCCGGAAACCGAAGCCGCACAATTGTGTGTCGCGGGAAGCGTTGCGCTCGCCGAAAACATTCCACTCTTCGAAGCCAGGGACATCAAACTGCGCTGCGCGGCGATCAATGTCTTCGCGCGGATCGTCCGCCAAGAATAGGTGCGGACTCTTTTCCTCCAGCCCGCTTGTTAAACCGGCGTCTCGATTGTATAAATAATGTCCGAAGAAAGCCGTGCGTACTGGCTTTCGATTAGCGGATGAAAGTTGAGAAAGCGGAGCGACCACGATGGCGACGTCGGGATTTGGAAGCAATTTTACGGCCCACATGCTGCGGCAGGACTATGCCGACGGCGTTTGGAAAAAAGCGGAGATCGTTCCGTTCGGACCCTTCTCGCTGTCGCCGGCCACCGTAGTCTTTCATTATGGTCAGGAAATTTTCGAAGGCTTCAAAGCCTATCGCCAGCCCGACGGCGGATGCAGCATTTTCCGCCCGGACCGCAACCTCGCGCGCATGAACAAATCAGCCGAGCGTCTCAGCATGCCCTTCATCGATGAGAAGCAAACGCTCGTGGACATCTGCGAACTGCTCCGCACCGACAAAGCCTCAATCCCCGAACGCCCGGAATCGTTGTACATCCGCCCGTTCATGTTCGGAACAGACGCGGTCATTCGTGTGAACCCATCGGCCTCGTACATCTTCTGCACGGTTGTCTGCGTCGTCGGCGATTACTTCGGCGGCGGCGATCCACGCGGCGTGCGACTCCGGACGGAGACGGAATACGTTCGCGCAGCGCCCGGCGGAACGGGTGCGGCGAAGTGCGGCGGAAATTACGCGGCATCGCTGGCGGCTCAAGGCCGTGCGGCGAAAGAAGGCTTCGATCAAGTCGTGTGGTTGGACGCGAAGGAGCACCGCTACATCGAAGAGATGGGCGGTATGAACATCATGTTCGTGATCGGCGACACGCTGGTCACGCCGTCGACGGACAGCGGTTCGATTCTCGCAGGTGTCACGCGCGCGTCGTTGATTGAACTCGCGCGTTCAATGGGCCACAACGTTGAAGAGCGAGCAGTGACGACGGATGAATTGATCGCAGCTCAAAAGGCCGGCGCATTGAAAGAATGCTTCGCGTGTGGCACGGCAGCGGTGATCACACCGATCCGCGAAATCCTGCATCGCGGCGAAACGCTGTATCGAAACGATGGAGATCAAGCAGGCGCGTTGACGTTGAAACTGCGCCAACGTTTGGTGGACATCCAATTCGGCCTCGCGCCGGATCCATTCGGTTGGCGCTACAAATTGGAACTGTAAAAAAGTAGAGCCGAATTTTATTCGGCTCATTTCATTTACAATAACCAAGCGCCTGATTTTTTTGAACTTTCGACAACAGACTCGCGCGAATCGAGTTGCGTGTGCATTGCGTCAAATTGTATTTTGACATCCCCAACCGCGCCGCAAACGCGTACTCTTTCTCCAGAGTCGTTCCACAAATCGTCGGATCATCCGTATTGATCGTCACACAAACACCGGCATCAAAAAGCTTCTTGATCGGATGAGCCGCCGCACTCGAAACAGCCCCCGTTTGGACATTGGATGTCGGACAAATCTCCAACGGTATTTTGCTCTCAGCAAGATACTCGACCAAAGCTTCGTCTTCAATTGCGCGAACGCCATGACCAATTCGGTCGGCTTTGAACACGTCCAACGCTTCAATAATATTGCGCGGACCTCCCGCGTTCGGATCTTCACCCGCGTGGATCGTGATTAATTTTCCAGCGTCTTTCCATTCGCGAAACGGCTTGATGAAATCGGACGCGTTTGCGGATTCATCGCCAGCCAAATCGAGTCCGGAAATTTTCTGTCCGATGGGGCGATGCAATAGATCTAGCGCGGATTTGTTGACACCCAATCCAAACGTGCGATCACACGTTAAAAAGATACCGGTGTCCCATCGTCCGATGATATCGATGGCTTCACTCACAGTTTCGATGATTGCTGTTGCTGTTTCTTCAACTAATGAATGCGGAACGTTGGGATCGCGAGCGGCGTCGCCCTTCAATTGCCGCCGAGCAAAAAACACAGGCGAGAATCGGAATTCGGTATGTAAGCAATTTACGCTGTAGTTAAAGACACTTTCCCAAACAAGATTGCGAACATCGTCCAGCGTCCCAAAGTGAAATCGGTACGCCTCAAATTTCCCAAGAAACGCTTTGAAGCCCGGCGCTGTTCCTTTTGGAATTGTTGCCGCCGCTTTAAATTCATCAAACGAAGCGTATCGTCCCGCCTCATGCCGCTGCGAAAATTCCCAGAGCATCTTCAAATCGAGCGCGCCTTCGAGATGGCAGTGCAGCTCGGCTTTGGGAATCTTGGCGAGATCAGCGGCGGGAATCATAGTCGTCGCTTTCATCGCCGAGGTCGATGATCCGGCCTTTGCCTTTGACCTTTTCGTTGTCTTTGCCCGGGCGTTTGCGCAGGCGGGCGGTGTCGATCCATTTCAACAGCGATGACAACGCGTGGCGCGATTCTTTTAATTTTGGCACCACACACGGATCGCACACAATCGGCCCGCGATAGTTGGCCACGTGAAGTTGATCGATCAAATCTTCCCAAGGAATCACGCCTTTGCCGAGCGTGGACCATTCGGCTCCGGCCATGCCTTTGCGCACACCGTCGCGCATATGGATCACTTTCAAGTGCGGCTTGACCAATTCGATTTCATCCAAACCCGTTCCGTCGCCGGCCGCGAAACATTCGCCGACATCCCAGTCCAAACCGAGATTCGGGGCTTCAAGTGTGTCGATTAGAGCGACCGCTTCTTCCGCCGTCCCCGCACACGTTTCATGATGCGAGCGCAGCGTGACTTCGATCTTTTCAGCGGCAGCGCGTTTCACGAACGCATCCAACGCGTCCATGCATTCATCGACGGGCAGGATCACCGCTGGGACGTCTTCGCCTTCTTCGACTTCGGGATCGTCGCCGAGATCGTCGATGTGGCAGCCGAAAATGGAGACGCGCAGGCAGTGCAATTTCTTGGCGAGATCGAACAGCTTCGTGATGCGTTCCTCGCTGGGAAGGCCGCCTTCGTCCATCGGCTTCGAGAAGAAATCCGTCGCGATTTGAGTGATGCGGAAGCGTTTGATGTGCACTGCTTTTTCGGCGAGCGCCAACCAGCGCGGATCGGCGTCGAGTACGCCATCGAGACCTAATTGACGCAGTTCAAATTCACGACAGCCGCACTCGAGCATCAGTTCGAGTGCGGTGTTGAGGTCGGCGGAGATTTGATCGTTGACGATGGACGCGCGCATGTGAAATTCGCCTTGAGCCCCGAAGGGGCGGCATAACCGGAGACGTGCGAAATTTATGCCGCCCTTTCAGGGCTATTTAATCCTTCAAGATTCTAAACCCAGGGCTTACGCCCTGGGCTACATTATGCCGCCTCTTCGGGGCTGAAAACATTACCCGCCGATTTTCGCTTCACCCTTGTGTTCGCGATTCTGCCGGTTGGCGACGACGCCGTCCCAGCCGCCGAGCGGGCCGTGGCATTTCTTGTATTTCTTGCCCGAACCGCACGGGCACGGTTCGTTCGATCCCGGCTCGCGCGTCGTCTTGCGGATCGTGTCGATCGGCTTGAGTTTCTCGCCGCCGTGTTCGCTCTGCGCGGCCATTTCAGCGGAACCCGCGCCCATTTCGGCTTGTGCTCCAGAGACCGTTTGCGTCTGCCCGGCGAACATGCTGCCAGCTTCGGCGTGGGTCGCCTGCGCCTGGTCTTCGTTCCAGACGCTGGTGACGTCCTGGTTCTCGACTTCGGTGCTCATTTCCATACGCAACAGCATGTCGGTGACGTGTTCTTTCATCGACGTGAACATGTTTTCAAAGAGTTCGAAGCCTTCGCGTTTGTACTCCAGCTTCGGATCTTTCTGAGCGAATCCGCGCAAATAAATACCTTCGCGCAGCGAGTCCATATTGTGGAGATGGTCTTTCCATTTCGAATCGATCACGTCCAACAACAGGAAGCGTTCGATCAGGCGCATCTTCTGTTCCTTGTGCGGAACAGGGATGTTGTTCGGAAGCGCGTTGATGCGGAGCGTTGGCAGATCGAGATCAATCTTCTTGGCGTCCATGCCGGTTGCATCAGCAACTTTTTGACATACGACCGCCGCAAAGCCGTCGAGGGTCAAGGCGAGTTCGTTGGCTGAATACTGGAAGCCGTTGTCTTCCGCCTGAGCGATGGCGTGGCGTTGTGCTTCGCTCAATTTCAGCGCCATGAAACGCGCGATGACGAGCGTTTCGATGCGTGATTTCAAGCGCGAAGAATCGACTTCGATCTTCTCAACTTCGAGTCCAGCGACCGCCGCGATCTTCTTGCGCAGCACCTCATTCAATTCCGGAATCGTGAGCTTCAGTTCGCTGTCGTTGAAGCGGATGCCCTTTTCGCGCATCGATTCGATTTCGCCGAGCGACGCTTCTTTCGCTTCGTATGCGGCCTTGATCCGTTCCGTGAGCAGCGTTTCGATTTCGTCCGTGCCCTTATTGGTCATCTCGGCGACAGTTGCTTCGACGGCGAATTTGCGCTTGGACCATTCGCAGAGTTTGACCAGGCCTTCGGGCGTGACGTTGCCTTCCGGGCATTCGCGATCCACTGCGAGCGTGACCACGTCTTCGACCCAACTCGTCATCGTCTCTTTGAGTTCGCGCGATTCGAGGACTTTCTGGCGCAGGCCGTAGACGAGTTTGCGTTGCTCGTTCATGACTTCGTCGTATTCGAGCAGGCGTTTGCGCGTACCGAAATGATGCTCTTCAACTTTGCGTTGCGCGCCTTCAATCGAGCGGCTGACCATGCGGGATTCGAGCGGCACGCCATCTTTCATGCCGCTGGCTTTGAGAAAGTCGCGGACCCAGTCCTTGGCGAAGATGCGCATCAAATCGTCATCGAGGCTCAAGAAGAAACGCGAGCTGCCGGGATCGCCCTGGCGACCGGAGCGTCCGCGCAACTGATTGTCGATGCGTCGGGCTTCATGGCGTTCGCTGCCGATGATGTGCAAGCCGCCCAATTCCTTGACGCTTTCGGCCCAGCGCAACGGACTGTGGCTGTTGTCCTTCAGCCATTTTGCGAGTACTTCCGCGCGTTTGTCCTGGGGCGTTTTGTCGAACAAGTCCTTGTCGTAATACTTCAGCCAGAAGCCGGTGAGGTGCTCGTCGATTTCGGCTTGCGAGCGGTTGAGTTCAAACCGTTCCGGCGCAAGCTTGAGTTTCTGCCAGTGCGCGAGCAGATCGTCTTTCGAGAAGCGTCCCAGCACAATGTCGGTGCCGCGTCCGGCCATGTTCGTCGCGACGGTGATCGCACCGATCTTGCCGGCCTTTTCAACGATCACGGCTTCGCGCGCGTGCTGCTTGGCGTTGAGAACTTCGAAGCGTCCTTTCAAGCCCCGGCGTTCGAGCAGGCCGGCGAGCATTTCGGATTTTTCGACGGAGGTCGTCCCGACGAGAATCGGGCGGCCCGTGGCGTTGACATCTTCGATTTCCTGACAAATCGCTTCCCACTTCTCGCGCTCCGAACCGTAGATCACGTCCGGGAAATTGACGCGGCGCATCGGGCGATTTGTCGGGATGCTACAGACTTCGAGTTTGTAAATCTGCCCGAATTCGCGCGATTCTGTCAACGCGGTTCCGGTCATGCCGCCGAGCTTTTTGAACATCTTGAAGAAGTTCTGAATCGTGATCGTGGCGAGCGTGTGTGTCTCCGCTTCCATCTCGATCTTTTCGCCCGCGAGAATTTCTTTGGATTCGACGGCTTGATGCAGCCCGTCCGACCAGCGGCGACCGTACATTTTGCGGCCGGTGAATTCGTCGACGATGACAACTTCGAGCTTGCCTTCACGGCCCGTATCGACGACATATTCATCGCCCTTCGAATACAGTTCTTTCGCCTTCAGCGCGTTATCGACATAATGCTGCCATTCGATGTTCGCGCCTTTGTACATGTTGTCGATCTTGAGGTAGCGTTCGCATTCCCGAATGCCTTCGGTCGTGAGCGTGACGGTGTGATCTTTCTCATCGACCATGTAGTGGCCATTCTGAGGTTCTTCGAACTGGCCCTGCAAGCGCAGCGCTTCGATGCGGTCTTTTTCTGCTTCGGTCGTCGGCTTCAAATGTTCGGCGAGTTCGGCGGCGATCTTGTAATTCTCGCTCATTTCTTCAGCCGCGCCGCCGGAGATGATCAGCGGGGTGCGCGCTTCGTCGATCAGGATCGAATCGACTTCGTCGATGATCGCCATGTGCCGGATTTTCTGGCACTGCTTTTCCGGATCCATTTTCATGTTGTCGCGCAGGTAATCGAAACCGAATTCGGAGTTGGTTCCGTAGACGATGTCGCGCGAATAAATGTCGTGGCGTTCGAACGATTCCATATTCGATTGAATCGCTCCACATTTCATGCCGAGCAGTTCGAACACGGGGCGGTTCCAGTCGCTGTCGCGTTTGGCGAGGTAGTCGTTGACGGTGACGACGTGGACGTAGGCGTACTCATCGCCGAGGCGTTGCAGCGCGTTCAAATAGCTGGGCAACGTGGCGACGAGCGTCTTGCCTTCGCCGGTGACCATTTCAGAAATCATGCCGCGATTCTGATTGACTTTGAGCGGCGAGGCGTGGCCGTGGAGCACCATGCCGCCGATCAACTGAACGTCGAAGTGGCGCATGCCGAGCGCGCGTTTACCAGCTTCGCGGACGAGCGCGAAAGCCTCGGGAAGGATCTCGTCGAGATAGCGTTCGACTTTAAGGTTCTCGATAGCGAGCGGGTCAGCGGCGCGGATTTCAGCGATGCGCTGGCGGAACTCGACGGTCTTACCTTTAAGCTGAGCGTCGGTGAGTTTTGCGGTTTTGGATTCGAGTGCGTTGATGACTTCGATCCGCGGGGCCAGCTTTTTCAAGACACTGGCTGAGCGCGACGGAAAGATCGTTCCAATCACATTTCCGACGATTTCGGTTACGGCTTCCAACATGGCAACATGCTCCTTATATAAATGAAGAGTGCGAGGTTCCAAATGACGGTGACTAGGGGAACGACGCGGGACTTAAGGAGCGGCGTGTTGGTGGGAGCTGAGCGTGTGGTCGAGACGCGGATCGAAGGACTCGTCGCGACCGGTGTTGACGTCGGTGTCGAAAACGAATCGAGGCGGAAGCGGTGCGCCGGACATGCGGTCGAGCGCGCGGATGTGGTTGGCAGCTTCTTTGGCTAAAAAGACGCGCGCATTTCGCGCGGCCAACGGAGCGCCTGCACTCATCGCCCAGGTCAAGCAGGGTTGCGGTGATGTCACGAGGGATTCTGACGACATCGCCGTGGTGACCGCAGCGGCCAGCAGCATGGCTGCGGGCGCACCTACCTTGATTTTGAACGACGAATGCCTCATGTTGGAAATACTATACTCCGCGACGCTGGGAATTCCATGTGGAAAATGTGGCGCGGTTGCATCACCGGATTTGCGATTATTTTTTCCCCCTCTCCCCTTGAGGGAGAGGGCCGACGAGCCAGCTGTTCGGCTCGCGGGGTGAGGGGTGAATGTTGATCAATACCAACGCGCTGTGATTAATCAACGACTTCCCCTCACCCCGCGAAGGAGTACCTTCGTCGGCCCTCTCCCTCAAGGCAATGGCCCTAAGTTAAGATATTGAAACGAAAATGTCTCCGAATGCCGATGGATAAATGAG
>Ga0194042_1000638_pt1 | contig 11790 bp, 3 predicted proteins | sample JunL4412m_MetaG_FD_148974 | JGI IMG/M metagenome (GOLD analysis project Ga0194042, IMG submission 148974) | Anoxic zone freshwater microbial communities from boreal shield lake in IISD Experimental Lakes Area, Ontario, Canada - Jun2016-L442-12m | ecosystem: Environmental > Aquatic > Freshwater >...
CCCCGCGCGAAGGCGGCGGCAACCGCACGCTCGCGTTGAAGGACGTGGACCTCTCGCGCTATGCCGGGAAGTTCGTGATCGGTGAGGCGCTGAAGTCGCGCTCGTCGCTGGCGCTCTCCGGCCGCAGCCGCGACATGCAGACAATTCCCATCGTCATCAACCCGCCCAACCGCGTCGATTGCTGGATCAAATTTGAAAACGGCGTCAACATGCAAGGTCCGCTCACGAACCCCTCGCGCTGGGGCAAACTTCACCTCGGCAACACGGCGTGTACGTTCGGCCACGGCTCGATTCTCGGCCCCAAAGCCGACAACCTCGCGCCCGGCATCCACACGCCCGCGACGACCGCGAACTACACACAGATCCCCAAACTCAAAGGCGGCTTCTCGAATTTGCAGGAGACGATTGAGCCGTCGTCGATCGAAGGTTCCAGCATCACCATCCTTCCGCCGCCAGAAGCGAAACCGATCAACCGTATCGACACCGGCAGCGCGTTCGTATTGAAGGAGGGCGACAATGATTTTTCGAAGAAGGGTGAAGCGCTAATTTTGAATGGTGGCGTCGTCGAAGCAAAAAGCAAAGCAACTCTCGTCGGCACGATTCAAATGCTGAACGAATCCACACTCTCGTTCGGCGACGCGCTTCAATTCTCGCGAGGATCCATCGCCGGTTCTGGTACGCTGCATCTCGCCGGGAAGGGCGGGCGCATTGTCTTCGAGATTGATTTCGATCTCAGTGCGTTCGATGGGAAAATTATTGCAGAAAATCTGCAAGGCCCCGCCGAACTGGTTTTCCGCAACGCAGGCTGGGGTAGCGCCACGCTCGTGCTCAATGCCAAGTCGTCTGTCACTGTCTCAGGCAACGGAGCATTGCAAACCATCGGCACACTTATTTTCTCAAGCACCGCCGCGCGTCTCGATCTTGGCAAATCCCAGTGCGTCATTTCGGTTGGCAGCCGTCTCAACGAAAAAGAATTTACCCCCGGCACCTACACCACGGCGAACACCAACGGCTTTAAAGCCGTCCCAGCCACGTGGACTGAAAAGAAGAACAAAGAAGCGATTCTCATCTCCAACACGGTCGATCTCAGTCCCCACCTTAATAATGTAGAGAACGCCACCCTCCGCGTCGTCGATTTCAAACGCGTTCCCTCTACCGCCGCAACCGGAATCATCACCGCGCCTGAAAGCTGGGGTGGGCTGTCACCTAATCGGCTCGCGGCTGCGCAATACGAAATTTCGGTTGGGCACACGCTCGCGCCCGGAAGCGTTCCGTGGCGCGGGCGCGAATTGGCGATTGCCAGGGGCGGCGTTCTCTCGCTCTCCGCCGACAATCTCGACCTTGGTGGCCGCAGTCTCTTTTTTCATGGTGGCACGCTGCTGCATGACGCGCCCGCCACACGCACGGTCTCCGGCGATCTTGTGATCTTCGACGATCATCAATTGAAGGACGAATACGTCGGCACGCTGCTCTTAAATGGTGGCGACCTCACCGTCACCGGTGCGCTCGTTGGCGCGCGCAACAGGCAATCGACGCTCCACATCCGCCGCACGAAACCCGGAACATCCAAGCTCACCATTGACGGCGACATGTCCTCCGTTGCGCCCACGGGGTTGGGCTTCGATGTTGACGTCTCCGATGTCGCGGGCCATCTCGATTGTGTTTTCTCGCGCGGAATTTTGAACGAAGCGTACATTACCTTCGCGCCGAAGTCGGGCACGTTCTCGTCGAACAAAGGCATCAATGCGCCGCGCGCCACGCTGAAATTGCCCGCCAATCCAGATGTGAAATTGGATCTTAAAAACAGCGTGAATACGCTCTTGATCGGAACGACCATTGGCGGCGTCATCGTCGATCGCGGCGTTTGGACTGAGGCCAACACCGACGATTTTACACGCGTTCCGGAATGCAATACCACGCGCCGAGTCGATCTGACGCCGTTTCTTTTGAACACGAAAAACGCTGCGCTGCGCATCAGCAATCCGCGCGCGGGGCTTGAGAATGCGGAGGTCGTCGACACCAATCAACTCTTCGCGCCGGACGCGCCGTTCAATGCTGAATTCCTGAAACAACTGCGCGATCGTTACACGGAAGAATGGGTCGCGCCGTTCCGCACCGCGCTGCAGACGAAGCGCTCGTATCACGATGTCGTCGGCAAACCGTTCTCGCATTCAGATTACACGTACGGCACGTTCGCGCACGTGATGTTCAACACGCATGCCGCGTACAAAATCCTCAACGACGATCCTGCTATTTTCGAACGCATGATGGTGCTCGCCGATTACATGCAGCAGCTCCTCACGCTCGACCCGATGGCGACTGATTCAGCGGACGCACGGAAAGTGAATTTGCCGTGCCCGGCTGAGGCGTTCACGTGCGCGTGTCTGGCCAGCTTGACGCTGTGCGCGCATGAAATCTGGAAGAAGGAATCCCTGCATCCCGGCACGGTGGATAAGAAATTGCTGGAGAAGGCAGACCAATACATGACGTTTGCGTGGCACATCACCGACGCGAAGAATCCCAGCATGGGGCTGAAAAAGTATTTGTACTTTGACGGCAAAACGGACGTCGCGACGGGTGCTCCGGAATGCGTGGCGAAGCAGGGAAAATTCTCGTGGAACTCGGCGTCGGGAATCTGGCTGCCTGCCGCGCCGCTGATCGAAGCGATCCGCTACCGCAAACTTGCGACCGGGAAAACCGATTGGGACGGCGTCGAAAGCGCGGTCGTCAAGAGCATCTCGTTCTACAACGACTTCTTTTTCAAAGACAATTCCGTCGGCGAAATCGATAGCAAGAAATATGTCTGGTGGACGTACAACACAACGACGGACGGTCAACCCGGTTTCAAAGGCAACGGCCCCGGCTGGCAGGACGGCCTGTATAAGGGAATGAAAATCATCAAAGGCGGCGAGGACTACGCGCATTGCCAAGCGGAATTGTTGGGCTGGCATTGGATCTGGTATTTCCGCCCCAACTCATGCGGCCTGATGCCCGAACGCATGGAACGCATCGCCAACGGAGCCTTCAACGCGCTGGGTAACACGCCCTTTGGCGGCCTGCAAAATATGTTCAACCCATACCGCATCGAACTCGGCGACCCCATCCCGCCCGGCGGCTTCCCGACGGCATCATCGAACTACGCCCTTCCCGCCGTTTTCGCGGTGCCGAAGTATTACCGGTTCCTGGTCATGAACGCCGCCCCGCGCTTGAACCATCTTGATAATCAGATGGAATGGTTGTGGGTGAAATACCTGTATTTGAATTGCGACAAAATTGGCGCGAGAAGCGACAATCAAGTGATTCCTCCAACTCAAAAAGCAAAGGATTGATAGTTGATGCGATTCTACTTTCATCGTCTCTTCGCAACGCTCCTCGCGGTGATTTCCCCGCTGGCCTTGTTTACTTCATCTGCTCAGGAACCTATCGATACCGATCCAAACAGGGTTTTGCTGAAGCCCATACCAGACAAACTGATTGTGCTGACATTCGATGATGCGCCCGCCAGCCACGCCACAGTTGTTGCGCCGATTCTAAAAGAGATGGGATTCGGCGGGACGTTCTACGTCTGCAATTTCGACTCCTTCAAAACCCGCAAGGATTGGTATTTGACGTGGCGGCAAATGATTCAAATGGAATCCGATAAGTTCGAGATTGGCAACCATACTGTCGGGCATTCCAGTTCATTAAGCGCCATTCAAGCCATGGAGGACGAACTGGCTTCGAACGGCGGGCCGAAGATGACCACCGTGTGCTGGCCAATTTATAATGTCAACTGGGCTATTTGCCCGACACTCAGCGCGAGCGACTACACGTTCGGACGCGGCGGCCATGAACGGACGTACAGGCCCACAGTGGATAATCCTTTTGATGTGCCTTCGTTTACAGTTCACGACGGTCCGCCGATGGAGAACTTTATTAAACAGGTGCAGCAGGCGTGTCGGGGCCGGGTGACCGTGTTTTGTTTTCACGGTGTCCCAGATCGGGAACATCCCCCTGTGAGTTTAGAGCCGGCGACGTTTAAGATGATGATGCAGTATTTGAAGGACAACAATTACACGTGCATTGCCATGCGCGATATGGCTCAATACATCGACACGGCCAAAGCCGCAAAACTGCCGCAGACGGTGCAGACGTTTAAAGACGTGGGTCCAGTTCCCACGGTCAAAGACGACAAACCGTTCGCGGCCAAGACCATTCCTAAGAAAGTGTCGGCGCCGGAGCGCATGGAAGTGCCGAAACCCGCCGCAAACATGCTGACGTTTACCCTGCCCGGCGCGATCTCCAGCGCTATTTCCGGGACGCGGATTTACGTGACCGTGCCGCCAGAGATGAATGTGACCGCGTTGGCTCCCAGCTTCACGTTGTCGCCTTCCGCGATGGCGTCGCCCGCTTCCGGTGCCGTGCTGGATTTCTCCAAACCACAGATCTACATCGTCTCCGCGCCGGACGGTTCAACGAAGAAGTATTCGGTTACCGTGGCCCCTTGCAGCAAAGACGCATCTTTCACGTGGAGCAAGGCCGAACCGGGCAATTGGAGCGACGGCGCGAAATGGTCGAATGCCGCTAACTCCACGCCGGAGACGGCTGGCCGTTTCGACTACGTATTGAACTTTAACCAGCGCGGTCCTTGTATTCTCAAGAATGATCTGAGCGCGGGATTTCTGCTCAACCAAGTCAACCTGGGCGATGGGTGCAGAGGCATGAAGCTGGGCGGCAGCGGACTCGTGTTTACCATGAACTCCCTGAGCGATTTTCCGCCGGCCATCAACGCTGGAAAATGCGGAATCGTTGACATCAACGTGCCTGTAACCCTGCGGGGAAACCTGTCTGTCAATACGTCCAATGAGAAAGATCCCAATTGCTTCATCTCATTCAATGACGTGATTTCCGGCCCCCACGCTCTGATTTTAAATAGCTCCGGCGATCCCAACGTTGCCAGGATCAATTTTCATGACGTTCACTTCGGCATTCTGCAGATCAACAACACCAACACGTACAGCGGGGGGACGCAGATCAGCGGTGGCAAGATTAATGTAAGGAAGAGTGGCGGACTGGGGACAGGCGCAATCACGCTCGACAATTTCGGCACATTGTCCACCGACGCCGCGCTTGCCAACCCGGTGATCGTCAACAGCGGAACGTTTTTTCATTGCGCCTTAAGTGGTCCCATTACTTTGAATGGAAGCGTCAACTTTATTGGTAACGGAACAATTTCCGGCGACATAAGCGGCGCCGGCGGGTTTGCCATGCTTGGTATTAATGGAACCTACCTTAATATGGTGCCTGGTGGTGCCATTACCCTCCAAGGCACGAACACCTACGCCGGCCCGACTGCCGTTTTTCCGGGCACTCTGGTCGTGAAAAAAGCCGCTGGGCTTTACAACGGCGATCCTGCGAAATGGACGCCGGCGGCTATTTCCGTACACAAGGCTGCGACGCTTCGACTCAATGCCGGTGGTCCGGGTGAATTCAAGGGCGCTCAGATTTCGACACTGCTGGCGAATCTCACCACTGGCATTAATAACAACGGATTGATGGGCGGCGCATGCCTCTATTTGGATACTACCAACGCCACGGACACGGTGACGATTTCGACGGACATCGCGGATTCCAAGGGCCCCGGCGGCGGCGCGTTTGTCATCAAGAAATGCGGGGCAGGCGCGCTGCAGTTCTCCGGCAACAATACCTTCACCGGCCAGACGATTCTTGAGAGCGGACCGTTGATTGTTTCATCATTCAATAGTTTCTCTCAAGGAATGGGGAGGGCTAGCAGCAGTCTCGGCGCGCCCACCGACATTGAGTCTGGCGAGATCGTGATGGGCGAAGAAAGTAGGAATGGTGATTGTGCTCTTATTTATACAGGCACGGGCGAAACGACAGATCGCGTGATGAATCTTGCTTGCGCGAAATCCACCGTGACTTTTGATCAATCCGGCACCGGGCTGCTGAAGTTCTCCAGCGCCTTCGTGATCTCCGGCTACGGTCACAGCAAGTCGCTCGTGCTCAAAGGTGACACGACGGGTGCCGGCGAACTCGCGGGTACGATCGCCGATCCTCACGACCGCGCCGGCAAGGCCACGACCTCCATCACCAAATCCGGCACTGGTAAATGGACGCTCTCCGGCACAAATACGTACTCAGGAATCACCACTGTTGCGCAAGGCACGCTGATCTTAACTCACGAACGCAGTCTTGGCCCGAAGACAGATGTTGTGATTGCTGCCGGCGCGAAGTTGGAACTCAATTTTAACGGCAAGATCAAGGTCCGAAGTTGTACGCTGAATGGAAAGAAACTGCCTCAGGGTATCTATGGAGCGACTGAACATTCCGCGAGCATTTCAGGCGAAGGATTTCTGGATGTGCAGCCGTAATTCTACCGACGGTATAAGGAAACGAAAATGCTGAGAGCAAGATTCTGTATTGAAATTGTCCTCGTTGTTTTGCTTGGCGGAGCGGTTGTGGGCGCGGAGGCGCCGCCCGATCTTACGTTGGGGGATACGAAAGGCGTCAGCCGCAACAGCACTTACAATCTCGGTTCGACCGGGTTGCGCGGATGGATTTACACCAAGCCCGCGACGTATTTGGATAGCTTGCAGGGACGAACCACCGCGGCCAGCCGGCAGATTTTGGTGACGCATGTGGGAGACAAATCACCCGCCGACGGCGTGATGAACGTCAACGACGTGATCCTTGGCGCGGGCGGAAAGCGCTTCAATGACGATGCCCGAAAAGGCATCGCAAAGGCCATTCAGGAAGCTGAAACGGAAGCGAGCCGGGGCATCTTGAAGGTAACCCGCTGGCGCGCGGGTAAGACTGACGAGGTCGAGCTCAAGCTGCGAGTTATGGGGAGTTACTCCGACACGGCACCGTACAATTGCCCCAAATCCAAACGCATCTTCGACGACGCCTGCAAAGCGCTGGAGAAAGAGCCTCTGAAACAAGACCTGATGGGTGCGATCAACGGTCTCGCGCTGCTGGCGACTGGAAATCCGGAGTACCTTCCGCGCGTCCGGGACTTCGCGCGCAAAATGGGGCCGACGACGCTGAAATTGGAATTGAAGGAAGGGATGGTCGTCTGGGACTGGGGCTATCGAAACGTTTTTCTCTGCGAGTATTATTTACTCACGGGCGACAAAGAAGTCCTGCACGCCATCACCGAATACACGGTCACGCTCGCCAGGGGACAGAGCATGTATGGAACGTTCGGGCACGGCATTTCGCATCTGACTCCCGAAGGGAATCTGCACGGATCGATTCCGCCGTATGGCCCGGTGAACATGGCGGGATTGGTTGGAAATCTGGCGATCGTGATGGGCAAGAAATGCGGGGTGAACAATCCGGAGATCGATCCGGCGATTGAGCGCGCATCGAAGTTTTTCGGCTACTACGTGGACAAAGGCGCCATCCCTTACGGCGAACACGAGCCGTGGCCCTACCATGAAAACAACGGCAAAAACTCCATGGCAGCCATGATGTTCGCCGTGCAAGGCACGCGGATCAAAGAATCGCAATTCTTCGCGAAGATGGCGACGGCCGGTTACGAGAGCCGGGAATGCGGACACACCGGCCAGGGCTTCAGCTATCTGTGGAGCGCTCTGGGCGCCAATGCCGGCGGGCCGGATTCGGCGGCCGCTTTTTTCAAAGAAGCGTCGTGGCATCTTGATTTGGTACGGCGCAGCGACGGCTCGTTCACCTATGACGGCGGCGAGCAGTACGGCGCAGGGAAAACCGATGACGACACCTACTACGGCAAAAGCAGTTACAGCGGACTGAGCCCGACGGCAACATATGTGCTGACCTATGCGATGCCGCTGAAAAAACTGCTTATCACTGGTCGGGACGCGACTGCTGCTGGTTGGTTGAGCAAGAAGGAAGTGGCCGATGCCATTGCATCTGGACGGTTCGACCTGGACCGTGTAAAGAAAACGCCGCAAGAACTCGTCGCGGCGTTCAGCGACTGGTCGCCGATCGTTCGAGGCTGGGCGGCGGACGAACTGTCGAGGCGGCCTGAAGCCAAGGCAATGGCACCGCAATTGATCGCGTTGGCGGAGGGCAAAGATGTCCACGCCAGCCAGGGCGCGTGCGAAGCGCTCGGCCTTCTCAAGAACGAACAGGCGCTGCCCGCATTGGTCCGTCAGCTCAGTCACGAAGACCGCTGGCTGCGCTACAAGGCGGCGCAGGCGATCCGGAAAATGGGCGGCGCCGCGAAGCCGGCTATCCCCGACATTCTCAAGGCGATCGTCAAAACCGCCGAACCGCTCCAGCCCATCAACTGGGCCGATCCCGTGCAGTTGACGCATGGCCAGTTGGCCGCCGCGTTGTTCTCAGGGCAACTGACCGACGCGCTCAAAGACGCGGACCCGCTGCTGCTTTATCCCGCGATCCGTGTTGTCTCCACGAATGCGGACGGAATGGCGCGGGCCACGTTGCGACATTTCTTTGAACGACGATTGAGCGCCGCGGACGTGCAAGCGCTGGCTCCGGATATCCTGGCCGCTGTCAAAACACCCAGTCCCGCGGACACCATGTTTGGCAACGAAATTCGCATGGGCGGCTTCAAAGCCTTGACGAAATTCCATTACAAAGAGGGCATCGAAGCGGGAGTCCTGCTCGCGAAAACGCAGGGCGGCCACGGCAGCGAAAGCAGAACGGGCGAAATCATGAAGGAGATCGTGGCCTACGGCTCGGCTGCCCGCGAAGCCATTCCGGGATTGAAAGAGCTGATCGATGCCTTCAACGAACAGGTCAAAAATCGCGAATATCCCGGCGGCGATCTCAACAAGCGGCGAGTCACCGCGGTCGAAGATGCGATCAAAGCCATCGAAGCCGCCAAGGATCATCCCGAGTTGCGCAGCATCACACCTTCGTTCCCTGCACGAGGTTCAACAAAGTAGCCCGGATTATAGACGATGCCAGTGACGACGAGCGAGATTGAGAACAACAGTATGAGCCCAGTGACGCGTATTTCACGCACGCCTGTGTTGAGTTTGCTTGCCGCCGTGATAGTGGCGTTTTGCGCGGCCTCCGCCGAGGCTGCAACGTACTACGTCAGTCAAACGGCTGGCAACGATGCCTGGAGCGGTCAACTCTCCAAGCCGGACGGCGCCAACGGTCCCTGGAAGACGCTCGCCAAGGCTTCCACGAACTATTCGCCCGGCGACAAAATACTGCTGAAATGCGGCGATACCTGGAACGAGGAACTTCACCCCAAAGGGAGCGGCACCGCTGAAAATCCGATCACCATTGGTTCCTTCGATGCGGGCAAGAAACCGGTGATTGACCGGCAGGATTTTCGGAAGGATCTCGCGGGAATTCGCCTCTCGGATCAGGAAGGTTTCAAGATCGTCGGGATTGAGTTTTCGAAATGCATGACCGGCATTTACGCCGACTATTCCGCCGGCTCGCCGACTCGAAAGTTCATCTGGATCGAAGACTGCTTCTTCCACGATTCTCTGACGTATCAGGCGTACCACGACTACCCGAAGCACAAGATCGGCCTGGGCATCTGCTTCTTCTCGCAGGAAGTCAAGAACACCATCGTGCTGAAAGATATCACCGTCAGGAATTGCGTCTTCCGAAGCCTGGCTTCGGGCATCTGGACGAACAGCCCGGACAACTTCAACAAGAATGCCGGCAACATTTATAATTTCGGAAACTTCGTCGTCGAGAATTGCCTTTTTGAAGAGGGCTACCAATGGCAATTGGGCATGCGCGGCGTGGATGGCGGCGCGGTGCGCAACTGCGTGACCCACGACATCGGCCGCAATTTCCGCTCTTTCAACGGCGTGGCCGGCGCGATGTTTGCCCGCTGCAAGAATTGGGTGTTTGAAAGCAGCGAATGGGGCTTCATCTCCATCGGTCCCAAGGGAAAACCGAGCGGCGACGGCGAGGCCTTCGACTTCGAATCCAACTGCGACCACATGACCATGCGCAACTGCCTCTTCCACGACACGGAAGGCCCGGGCTTTTTGCTGTGCTGCTACGCATCGGGGCCCGAGCCCGAAAAAGATATTCACATGGAGAATTGTGTCATCAACGCCAAGGCCAGCCGCCACAACGAAAACAGAATGCCGAAGAGCGCCATCATCAACACGACCGACTGGAACGAAGTGACTTGGAAAGACTGCCGCTTTTATCTTTCCAAAGGCGAAATTCTGATGCGCGTCATGGACCCGGAGAAGGATAAGAAATCCTCGTTCGTCAATTGCGTGCTCAAAGACCTCAGCGCGGCGTGCAGCACACCCAAACTCGCCGCCAAACTCAGCGCGTCTTCCGCGGTCGCGGGCAGCGACGCGGCCAAAGCCGGCGACGCCGATCCGGCCAGCGCGTGGAAAGCGTCGGCCAGCGAAGGGCAGTGGCTGCAGCTCGATTTCGGAAAGCCGACAATGGTCAACGAATTTAGAATCAAAGAAGGCGCCGATTCTTCTATCGCGCGCTACGTCATTGAGTGTTGGGACGATAAAGGCATGAAATGGGTTGGGTGCTTCAACGGCGCGGGCATTGGCGCCGATTTCGTCGCGCCCATCGTCAGCCGGACGACGCAGAAAGCGCGGCTGTCAATCGTGCGGACAAACAAAGACAACCCAGCGATCGGCACGTTTGAGGCATATAATGACACGAGCGGGGAAGTCCTCAATGTCCCGCTCGGAGGAGTGGCTCCAGCGCGCGTCGGAAAGTAACGGACGTTTCGCAATGTGTTTGACGCGACTATCGCACATGAATTCATGGGAGGTCTGTCAATGAGACTGTTGGCAAAGAATAGATCGGCGAGGAAATCGCTGCTGAACTTTTTTGCAGCCAATCAACCAATCGCGGCGTGTCAGCACATTCAGCAACCCGCTTCGCACGAGAATAAATCGTGACTGCCATTAAACCAACAACTCTGTCAACGGCCCCTTAAGATCGATGTCCCCCAGGCTCGCGTCGACTTGGCCGAAGTACGGCTGCGACTTTCCGCCGCTGGCGTGAAGGATTGTGTTGTACCAGTTACCAATCGTCTTGTGGCCGTTCTTCCCGTAATTCGGATAGCGCAGGTAGCGTCCGGCCGTTTTGAGTTTCATCCGCTTTCCGCCGACGACGATGAAGGGCCATTCGTGATGCGTTCCGTGATGCGCTTCGCCGTTGTCGCTGAGGTACACGATCAAGGTGTTGTCGAGCATCGTGCCGTTGCCTTCGGGAATCGCTTGCAGCCGCGCGGCGAGCCCGGCGATCTGCTCCACTTGGAACGCGCGGATTGCGTCGGTCGCTTGCGCGGCGGAGAAACCGTTGTCCGTCGCCGCGCCATGGCCAATGTCGTGAACGCTGGTCGTCTTGAATCCGAGCGCTTCGTATTTCACGCTGAGCCAATCCATCCGGATCGAGATCACGTTGCTCAGCCCGGTGACGAGCGTCGCGGCTGCCAATTCAAAGAATGTCTTGATGCGCTCGCAGAAATCGTTTGAGGCGTATTGCGTGGTGAGTTGCGGCGCATTCTGCTTGATCCGCGGCTTCATCTCGTCGAGCTTGATATTCCGCGCGCGCACCGATTCGAACGCCGCGAGATAACTGTCGAGTTTCTCGCGCTCTTCCGCGGCGACTTGCTTCGCCACGCGCCGCGTGTCGTCCGCGAGAAAATCGAGGAGATTCGTTTGAAGCGCAAATTCTTTCTGCCCACCGGTGCTTAATTCCAGCGCGCTGCCGAACAACTGCCGGTACGCCTTCTCCGCGCTGGCTTGAAAGGCCATCGGCTGATTTTGTCCGTACGCCGAAATGCGCGGGAAGACCGCGCCGTTCGCGACCGTCGGCCCCGCA
>Ga0194042_1000640_pt1 | contig 11756 bp, 4 predicted proteins | sample JunL4412m_MetaG_FD_148974 | JGI IMG/M metagenome (GOLD analysis project Ga0194042, IMG submission 148974) | Anoxic zone freshwater microbial communities from boreal shield lake in IISD Experimental Lakes Area, Ontario, Canada - Jun2016-L442-12m | ecosystem: Environmental > Aquatic > Freshwater >...
GTCATTTGATCCAGTGAGAACCACTTTTGATCGTCGTACATCTGAGCTACTGTTTGTGCGAACGTCATCAACGCCCCGGGATTTGAACGCCCGTTCAATCCGTCGCGCATCGCATTCAAATCACCCGGCAGCCCTGCCATCGACGTCGGATAATTCCGCGCAGTCAACGCGCACATCGCCAACAGCATCGCCATGTGCGGCTCAGACCCGATTCGCGCACGGAACATACACGTCCCGTCCGTCGGTGGCTCAATCCGGATCAACAATCGGTGCTTGCCTTTCTCAAGATGTAAGGGCAGCCGATCAGCTTCGATTCTGAACACGCCCGTGCTCAAATCATCACCCACAGACTTGCCATCAATCCAAGCCGCCCACACACCCGAATTAGACACATGCAGCGTCGTGTCTGCACTTGAAGGCATGTCGAAATCGCGCGCGAGCCAGACCACGCCACCGTCACCACTGAACCGCTTTACATCAAAACCAAATTCCGAGCGTTCGTTACGATCATTTTCCGGATCTATTTCGTTCCAGCTTTTGTCGCCATATCGAACCCCCATATCCGAGTTCGCAAGTGGTCCATTCAAATCCGTATTTGCTTTCCCATCGCGACTTCGCTTGAACGACACCACGCGCCAGCGCCCGGACCACGCCGGGTCTCCACACTTTTCACGCAACGCCGCCCATGCTGCTTCCTTGAATTGATTCTGATCAAGAATGACGTTGTTGTTTTTGTCTTTCAGCGGCAGGTCAATTGCGAAGCCTTTGTTCGCCGCAAAATAGTACGCGGAGTCCGCGTCCGAGCACAACAGTGCAGTCAACGCCGCTCCCCACGCTGCGCCGTACGCGCGGTCCGGCTTCTTGTTGTTCAATTCCGCTTCAGCATCTGACAGCCACTGCTGTGCCGCAGGATTCTTCCCGCCGGGCAAAATCGCAACGGCCGACATCATGGACCTGCACGCCCGCTCCTGCTCAGCCGGATCCGGCGGCACGCCGCGCATACCTTTGCGCCGCTCGTATTCAATGCGCCACGAACCTGATTCAATTGCCGCGCGCGCCCGATCTTCTGGCTTCAAGTCTTTAGATGCCGCGATTTCTTCCAACGTCGCCAAGTGCTCCGCGCGAGCACCCGCTTCATTCAATGCTCCGGCCACAATCCGCAACGTCTCAGCGGCATCAATCGTCCCGTCTTTTGCGTTCCAATTTCTTGCTCGTTCCCGCGCTGCGCCCGCACGCCCCGCCAACGTTTCAAACCGCAACAGCGACCGCCGCGCTGACGCTGCAGCTTTCTTGCCGGGATGCGCGGCCAGAAAAGCGTCAGCCGTTTTGATCGCCTCATCGAATTGACGCAACAAGACATAGATGCGCAGTTTTGCTTCAAACGCGCGCTCCTGATTTTCGTCACTCGATTGAACCGAGTTGTAGACCGCCGAGTAATGTTCGAGCGCGCCCTTAAAATCCAGAGCGGTCTCACGCGCCTGAGCGAGATCAAACAACGCTTGCTCGCCGCGCCATCCGCCCGCTGGAGGCGGAAACAACTCGAGCATTTTCTGAATCAATCCCAGCTGACGCGGCACATCGTCGCGCTCGACACGCATAAAAAACGAGGTGTCTCCGCGGATGGATCTCAAAACCATCTTGATCGAATTTTTGCCCTTTTCGAGAAACACTGGAATACCCGTCCGGTCCTTTACAGGCCGCTTCTCACGCCACCATTCGTTGCCCTGGTATTCGTATGCGAGTTTGTTGTTCACGAAAATCCGGCACGGTTCCATGCTGTCGAACCATACCGTCGCTTCGCCTGCCACCGGCCACTCGATATCAGTCCGGCATAAGATCGTCGAATTTTTTGCGCGATCAATCCGGTCCCGCAAATCCACCAGTGGGTCATCCGCTTCATCGTCCGGTTTGTCCCATGTAAAAACCTTGACCGCTTTGCCGCCCAGATCTTTGATTGTGGACCAATTCTCGACCGTCAGCCAGTCTTTTGAGTCATGGTAGACTTTGTCGCCCGCAGGATGCAGCACCGTCCAAGAACGCGGAATTCCAGCAGACTCCAATGCCGCAAGCGTCTGTTCCCACGTCTCTTTTTTGTCGATCTCAGGAACATCCGGCTTCACCGATGCACCGTGGTCGGCAAGCGTGAGATCACTGAAATAGCATTTTAAAACGGGGCGGTATTCTTTCGGATTCGTCGCCGTGTCGTTGCAAAAATTGGGCTTCTCGCCCGGAGCGCCCCGGCCCAATAGTATCCTCGGAGCGACACCCGCTATGCCAGGGCGCAATCCGGCGTCGCCGATCTTCCGCCAATTAATGCCGTCTGAGCTTAAATAAAACGCCAGATTGCGTTCCATCAAAACCAGCCGGACCAAAATTTCTTTCCCAGCCGTTTTGCCGTCCAGTGTCTTCGTATCGCGCATGACGCCGTGCTCATACAACTGCGTTTCTTCACCCGCATTCTTCCATCCGAAAAGTACATGCGTCTCGTGGGTAGCACGGAAGTACGCGTAGTTTTTGTCATCCCAATAAAAGTAAAATCCCGGGGCTGACGCGGCGTCGAACGTTGACACCGTGCGCATCCGAACACTTGCCACCAGCGGCAATTCATCCGCACCGGGTGCCGTGTTTTCAAATTTCACTATCGCGTGGCGAGTGCTTTCGGAGAATACGGCGAGGCCTTCGACGCCGGGAGCTATTGAACCTTTGCTGATCGGTGAAATATCCGGAACGAGCGCGTCGGGGATTTTGTCCGTGCGCAGCGTGTCGTGAAAATCAAACGCGACCGCGACTGAAACACTTATCGCCAATCCAACACACACCATCAACCGGACGCAAACGCGCGCCGGTATTTTGCAAAACGCCATGTCGACCTCGTGGGTAAAACCGTTAATCAGTCCGGCTGAAACTGCCGAGTTTTCAGACTAGTATGCATACACCACGCGGTCTCTTGAGACGCGATATTTGTCCACGATCTCGAATTGGTTCTAGGCTACAATTTTTAGGGCATCGCCCGGCTCACGGATTGACGATCAGTAATTTCGGCTGGCTGAATTCCCGGATTGTTTCAGCCACGCCTTCCCGCCCAAATCCCGACTCCTTCACGCCGCCATAAAGCTGCGAATCCAGACGAAACGTTGTCGGCTCATTCACCAGCACGGCACCGCACTCCAACTCACGGTACGCGCGTTCAGCATGCGCAAGCGACGCGGTAAACACGCTTGTCTGTAACCCGTATTTCGATGCATTCGCTCGGGCAATCGCGGCATCAAAATTCGCGACGGCTTCAAGTATCGCGACCGGGCCGAACACTTCTTCGGACGCCAGCGGAAGGATGTCTGGCACAGCTTCAAGCAGCCACGGTGTGATGAAATTATCGCTGCGGCGCTGGCCGCGAATCAAGACCTGTGCCCCGGCTTTTTCTGCGCTCGTGATCCACCCTTCAATCCGGTCTGCGGAAGTCTTGTCAATTAATGGACACACCCATGTTTTCGCATCGTTCGGATTGTCGCTGACGAGAACATCGCGGAATATTTTCTCGGCCAATCGCCGTTCAAAATCGTCCGCAACCAACCGGTCGACAAAAATGCGCTGGGTCGAAATACAAATCTGCCCCGCGTACATATACGCGCCTGATGCCGCTGCCGTAGCCGCAGCATTCAAATCAGCCGACGCATCGACAATTAAAGCTGCATTGCCGCCGAGTTCGAGCACCACTTTTTGCCGGGGAAGCGCGTTGCGTTTGATCGTCCAACCCGCCTTCGCCGATCCCGTGAAGGACACCGCTGCAAATTCATCGCATGCACAGAGTGCTTGCCCGACAGCGACTGCGCCGGTCACAATCTGCAACGCGGATAGGGGAAATCCGCTGCGCAAAACGATCCGCCCCAGCATCAACGCGGCTGTCGGTGCCTGTGGAGGAGGCTTAATCACGATCGAACATCCGGCGGCCAATGCTGGAGCGACTTTATGCGCTACCAAATTAAGCGGGAAATTAAACGGTGTAATTCCGAGCACCGGGCCCAAGGGGAAATAACCAACCCGCCCCACCTTTCCAGCACCGTGAGCCTCTCGGTCCGGATACACAATTTCGCCGGGAGTCCGCAGCGCTTCTTCCGCTGCCATTAGAAATGTTCGAGACGCACGTATCACTTCCTGTTGTGCCAGCGCCAGCGGTTTGCCTGCTTCTCTACAAATCACGGCCGAAAACGCAGCGTTCGCAGCATCGATCTCCTGCGAAATCCGTCGCAATGCTTCGGAGCGTTCGAACCGGCTCATGGATCGCATCGCCGGCATTACCGCCGACGCTGCCCACGCAGCATCGTGCGCGTGTTGTGGAGAAGCAACGCACACCGTTGTCGCTGGCATGTTCGCGGCATAGGTCGCAGGCCAAGGCGACTGAATCAACTCAGTCTCGCCGCTTTGAATCCACGCACCATTTATTAAAAACGGGGTCGCATCCATGGTCGTTCCGCGAAGTGATACCGTCAGCACATTCATCAAACGAAAGCGAGCGACTCAATGGTCGCTCGCATTTTGTTGGCAATCAAATTACTTACTCAGTCGCGACTAACGATCACGAGCTGATGTCGGCACACTTGCGGGTAACGTCCATTCGTCCGCGTCAACCGCCGCCTTCTTTTGAGCGGGCTTGCTCTTCGGAATTTTGTCCAAATCAATCGTATCCGCTAATTCATTGTTCTTCGAACGATTCAACGCGCTCGTCTGAGGGGGAGCCGGTACATCGCCACCACTACCCTTCTCGCCTGGAAGCGATTTGCCGCCCTTTTTATTCAAGCGCTGCTGTTTCAAAATCTGCATCGGATCAAAATTACGCGCTTCCGGCTCTTCAAATTCACCGCCGACAGTCACCGGATTCACCAACGGATCGTTTTCAGCCAGAATCAAATTACGGGACACAACCGTCGGTCGGAGAGATCCATAGAACCCATGATCATTGATGTTGCGGTCAACGGAGTAGAAAATACTCGCATCAAACGGACCATAGTGTCGGGTCAATCCAATACGTTCAACTTGGCGGCCCTTAATCAACTGGAGCGACTTTTTCTTTTCGAGAATCTGCTCATAACTCAACGCCCAGCGGTCACTCAATTCATACGCGACTTCCAAGTGATACTGGTCTGATCCCGTAATCGCGCGAGAGTCTTTACTAAAGTTAAAGCGCTCAGAGAACTGTACTCGCCAGCGATCATGCGGATCAACTGTGACTTTCCATTGCGCGGTCTCTACTTGGAAATTCTGGGGATTCAAGCCGACACCGGCATCGAAGCGCATGATGTCCAAAACGCGCAAAAAACCATCGACGCGCAGCATCCCGAAAGAATTTCCACCCAACAGTCTCTGCCGATCTGTATCGGACGGATAGTAATCCAGTGACGTATCGAAACCTCCAACCGTCACCGTCTTCTGCTGCCCTTCACGGTTTTCCACATGTGTCTGGAACGTCTGTTCGAGCGAGAACGTCGCAACGTTTTGGCGCTGTAAATCGTCAATTTGGTCGAAATCGAAAATCTTGACCGGATCGTTCACGGTATTGCTTACGCCCCGGAAACTAAACTTGGGTTCGACGACGTGACGCAACCCATCGATACCCAACGCTTCATTTTTCAACTCACAGAATGTTCCATAGATGCGTGTGTCGAGATCGAGACCGTAGGTGATTGCGCCCTGGGAAATGCTGTTGCCGTTGATTGAGTTTTGACCGACAAAGCCACCCGGAACATCGCGTGAATTATCGTACAGCATGCCCTGCGCACCAATGTGCGGCGTGATATTCAGGAAACAGAACGCCTGAGTTGGGCGAGCAAAATCAACCTTCCCATACAAGCGGTCGGAGTCTAGATTGGGCTGATTGTAAATCGCGCGCTCGAAATATTTCTTCATCCGTGCCGCTTGCGCTTCGCCGGACATGTACACACCCAAGCCGACATCTTTCGCCAACGACGTATACGTTGCTGCCGGTTCGTATCCTGTGAACGTACCATAATCAAACGGGCTGCGCGGCGGCGAGCTGTCGAAATTCTCTGGATTGGTGCGGTAGAGGAATTCAAAATTCCAATCGTCACACGCCTTGCGCACTGATGCCATCGCTTCGGACTGGTTATGCCGATTGTAGTTCTGGGGGAAGAATTCCAGATTAAAATCACGATCTGATTCGCGTTCGTACACGAGATCGACTTGCACGTCTTGAACTCCGAAGATGCGTTTAATCGGAATATGCTGCTGAATTTCCAACAAACCGCGAACTTCTCCTTCGTGTTTGTCGATGGCAAAGCTTGGAGGTCCGGCATTGTCGACTTTTCGGCGGGCGAGAAACAACAAATTCGGATCGAACTGAATACGCTGAAAGCCGTCGATCTTGGGCTGAATGCGGCGCTCCAAATCGCGTGAGGCTCGACCAATATCGTCTTCAGTCTTGATCTGAATTTCGTATTCGCCATAGGCTCGGACGCGTCCTACTCCGTAGTCGTAATACAGCTTCTCGGGTCCTGCACCCGGCGTTTGGTATCCTTTGGTCTGCCATTCCAATTCAAATCCAGCAGCTGGACCGCGTCGCATGCGTTCGTCCAAATCAACATACACATGCGTGAACTGGAAATCGCGTTGCTGAATTTCACCTTTCGCCGGACCCATGTCGTAGCCGAACCGCGTCAACAGGTAGTTACCCCAACGTCCAGACTGTCCTTGATGAATCGAAATGTATTCACGGCGATTCGCCATATCATACGTGACGTTCGGGAATGGGAGTAGATCATGTCCGAAGACCTGCAACCGAGGCTTCTGCAACACGACCTTTTCAGGCGATAGCATCGTCTTTCCTGGATTTTTTGGATCGGGAATTTCATGCAGATAAAAGTCCATCGCGGCGGCTTTCATACCGTAGATCGGATGGGCCATTTCATCATTGGTGATGAACGCATTTTCGGTTGTGAAATGCAGCTTGCTCTGCAAAATGACTTTATCAGCCTTCATCAAAAAGCTGACGCGAGCCTGCGGATCGCTGCTTGCATCGACATAGGTTCCGTAAGGGTCTTTGCGAACATATGACGCATCTTCGCCGGGAAGGCGCGTATGCTTGTTCGGAGACATATTAGTTTGAGTTCCTGGAATAAAAGGATTTTCTCTAATTCCAAACGCTTTCGAGGATGAACTACCAATTACGTTGGGCTGAGTGGTCACTTTGACTACGGCTTCGATCAGGTAACCTGAATTGCTGTCAACGTCAATGTAAGCCGCCGCCGCTTCCATTTCCGATTCGCCAATCGCCATTCTGCAATGGCCTTCGGCGTACATTTCGCGCGTTTCGCGATAAAAAACGATGTTGTCGGCTTGAAGTTTAATGCCTTGATATCGAACGTACGCACTGCCCGACAAAACCACCGCACCCTTTTCATCCAAGAAAGACTGCTTGGTGGCAGACCAGTCCATGCCGCTCATGAGGTCAGCCGGAGTCGGTGCGTCGCCACTGGGCTTGGCTGGTTTAGGCGCACCAGCAGCTGCGGGAGCTGGGGAGGCGTTGGACTCTCCAGCTTCAACCCGGTACGAGCAGCAACTATGCACTAAGAAAATAGCCAGCGCTACGGACAGCGCTACACGACTTATGCTTGGCAATGGTTTGATCATAGGTGTCGAGATTCTAAACGCTATACGCAAGATTGCAAGAGCCTCTCTCAAAATTTCGCTTGAATCGTCCACTACTTTTAATCGTCTCTTAGGGCTAGCGACATGACAACGAGTTTCGCTTTTGCCACATTTTAGCCAGTTGAAAACGAGTTTCTATTCCTTTAATAACAACGTTTTAAGAATCTGTCAATTACCTAATTTGAAAAAATCAACTCGAATACCCTAATTCAACCCTTCATTGCCTTAAATTAGGAGTTTATCGTTCGAAAAAATTTCTTCATTGATGCCCCGCTTCCAAAACGCCTCATTGAATCACACGTGCTGAATACAATCGCCATTTTTTCCTTGCGTACACTTTTATGCTGTAAGGACCTTACGTGGTAGGCGAGTTTCTATTTCGAGCCACGCCTTTAGCTGGTGAGTATGCCTCCACTTATGTATGATCGCGCCGAGCAACAAAGGATCGCCGTTTCATGACCAAATCAGCCGCTGAAATTCGCGACGCGCTTGCCGCCAAGATCAAGGATGAAATTCCCGGCCCGGTCCTGTTGCGCATGATCGCCGAATACGACGGTTGGATGATGCCCAATTCGTTCATGCATGTCGGCGACCCGCCCATCCAATACGCACTCATGTTTACCGACGAGGACGCTTACAAATTCGCGCAAAACGAATTCGGCGAGTCCAACATTCCCGACGAGTACCTTCAACTTCCCGGCAGCAAAATCCTGGCGGAACTTTCAGGCATGGTGGACAGCATTAGCGTCAATCCCTGCGCAGCCGAATCGATTTCGTTTCCCAAGCAAATGCTTCCGGAACTCGAGAAACTGGGACAGGCCATCGAAGTCGAACGAGCGCTTTCCAGTGTCTTGCAAAATGAAACCGGCTGGAAAACGATCCGGAATTTCGGCTCCTACATTGTCCCCGTCGCGCAAGCCGCGCATGGTCAGTTCGCGCCCTATCCCGCTCCCGACAGCTTAGGCCGAAACCTACTTGCCGCTTTTACGCATAGCGATGCCCTCAATGCCTACGTCTTTTCGCATCACAATGGCAAGCCGATTGATGTCACCATCTACACTGGTGATTTCCTCTGTAAATGGATTCTCGAATCCGCCTGCGATGGCGTGATGTTCAACTGCAGTGGCCCGAATCGACCGATTGCGTTTCCAAAAGGTTTCGCGCGGACGGTGTTGGAGCATGGTGTAAGGTAACATGACTGTGTCTAGCTTTCATATCACGACTATCACGCAATCAAACTCTCGATCACCCGCCCATGAACGTCCGTCAACCGTCGGTCGATTCCATTGTTTCTGAATGTCAGTTTCGTATGGTCGATGCCGAGTAGTTTTAAGATCGTTGCGTGAATGTCATAGACGTCAGTCGGGGCATTTCGATTCAACGGTTTGTAGCCCCATTGATCGCTCTCACCCGCGACTACACCGCGCTTGATTCCGCCACCGCACAACCAATTCGTGAAGACATAAGGATTGTGGTCGCGGCCTTTACCGCCCTGGCTTGACGGCATTCGACCGAATTCTGTCGTCCACAAAATGATCGTGTCGTCCAACAATCCGCGCTGTTTCAAGTCTTTGATCAATGCGCTGGCTCCGCGCGCGAATCCCCGAGCGAGCGGGCCGTGATCACGGAGCACGTCTTCGTGCGAATCCCAATTGCGGCGCGGAAAGCCGTTGTCGTTGCCGCTCCAGATTTGCACGAAGCGAACGCCGCGTTCGAGCAGGCGGCGAGCAGCCAGACACTTCCGTCCGAAGACGTCCATCTCTTCTTCTGCATTAATTTCTTTAGGCCATTCTTTGACGGTGTTGCGAATGCCGTACATGGAAAGAATGTGATCAGGCTCCTTCGAAATATCCAGCGCGTCGGGAGCGGCGAGTTGCATTTTGGCGGCGAGTTCGTAGCTGCGAATGCGGGCGTCCAAGCGCTCGTCGCTACCGCGCGAGTCCGCGTGTTCGCGATTGATTTTCGAGAGCAGCGCGATGCCGTCGGCGTCGCTTGAACGCGTGATGTAGTCCCCGCGTTTGTCCGGAAATAAATCAGCAATCGGCGTCGGCGTCCCAGGGTAAATCACCGTTCCTTGATGCTGCGCCGGAAGAAATGCCGTGTCCCAATTTTTGGTTCCATTTGACGCCAGACCGCGATGATCCGGGAGCACGACGAACGCGGGCAAATTGTCGTTCATCGAGCCCAGCCCGTAACTCACCCAGCTTCCCATTCCGGGAAATCCCGGGCGGTTGAATCCGGTCGCCTGCAAGAGCGTTCCCTGTGAATGGACGCCGGTTTTTCCGACGAGGTTGTGGACCCACGCGAGTTCGTCCACGACGTCGCCGAGATCCGCCACGACATCGCTGAGCATCTTTCCGGTCTGGCCATATGGCTTGAAATTCCATACCGGTTTGAGCCAGGGCCCGAGACCGTTTTGGAACGCTTCAACGCTTTCGCCGAAGTCTGATTTCTGGCCATCGCGTTTGACCAATTCGGGCTTGTAATCGAACAGATCGATGTGGCTCGCCGCGCCGGCCATGAAGAGTTGGACGACGCGTTTTGCTTTCGGCGGGAAATGCAATTTGCCACTTAAAACACCCGGCGTTTCGCCGGCCATTAGTGGCTCCTGACCGAGCAATGCGGCCAGCGCGATTCCGCCTAAACCGCCGCCGCTGCGCCAGAGGAAATCCCGGCGCGATTGCGATTCAGCAGCGCGGCATTGATGGAAGGGGGATGTGTTTTTGAACATGCTCAGTTCCCAATCTTGTGCGATCAATCTGCGAAGACGAATTCGTTTAAGTTAATGATCACGCGGCAGGTGTTGGCGAGGCCGTGAACAGTAGTATACGCATTCAATGCGCTCAACTCGTCAGCCGATGGATTCCGTTGCACAGCCACTTGAAACGCGCGTACGATTTGTGCTGAGAAGTTCTCGCCTGCTTCTTTCTTGATTCGCACGGCGAAATCGCGCGCCATCACGACCATCAATTGATTGTTTAATTGAGCCAGTGCCTGCAAAGGCGTCAGTGTTTGATTGCGCTTGTCTACGAGCATTGATGGGTCTGCACAATCCTGCGCGGACATCCACGGCTGCTGTTGGCTGCGCACGATCATGCGGTAGATCGCTCGGCGCTGAATCTTTGGATTCGATGGGTCTGCCAATTGATATTCATAATGAGGCGAATGCTCCGGATGCGTGATCACGAAATCTTGATAGCTCGGGCCGCCCATGGTCAGGTCCAATTTTCCGGCGACGGAGAGGACACTGTCGTGCACAGCTTCGGCTTCAAGTTTGCGGCGGTGCATGCGCCAGAGTAGGCGGTTCTCGGCGTCGAAAGCAGATGCTTTTTCGTTGAGGGTCGTCGAACTCTGACGATACGTCGCGCTCATGACGATCAATTTGTGAAGCGACTTGAGCGAGGACTTGGGATCGTCTCGCAACGTGGCGGCGAGGTAGTCGAGCAATTCAGGGTGCGTGGGGAGCGCGCCCATCCGGCCGAAATCGTTGGGTGTTTCGACCAATGGGCGACCGAAGTGATATTGCCACACGCGGTTCGCGATGCTGCGCCAGGGCAATGGATTTTTGGTGTCGGAGAGCCACTTCGCGAGAGCGGCGCGGCGTTCGCCTTCGCCTTTTTCGGGGGCGATTTCGAATCGAGCAGGCAGGACTTTTACGCAGGATAAAGCGCCGGGTCCGATTTCTTTTCCGGGCTTGGAAACGTTGCCACGCGGGAGGACGAAAATCGGTCGAGGCTTTCCGCCATTTGCACCGGTTCCGGCAAACGCGCCTGTGCCGGTGTGGACGGATCCGGCGTAGACGACGCGTTGGACTGGAAGGGCCAGCAGCGCTTTCTTGGCCGTTGTCGCTTCGGCTTTGACGCGTTTTAATTCGGCGGCTTCGTCGGGCGTTCTGGTTTTGGCGAGCAGTTCATCGCGTTCTCGGATCAAGGGCGCGATGTCGCTTGGAGCGGCTTTGCCGATGCCGGGATAGTAGCCGTCGGTCAGGTTTGTTTTGCGCCATCGAACGCCGGATTCGATGGAATCCAGCGATGTGACCGCAGCGCCCTGAGCCACGTTTTTATGGGTGATGTCCAGCGCTTCCAATTCGCGCAAAA
>Ga0194042_1000651_pt1 | contig 11667 bp, 9 predicted proteins | sample JunL4412m_MetaG_FD_148974 | JGI IMG/M metagenome (GOLD analysis project Ga0194042, IMG submission 148974) | Anoxic zone freshwater microbial communities from boreal shield lake in IISD Experimental Lakes Area, Ontario, Canada - Jun2016-L442-12m | ecosystem: Environmental > Aquatic > Freshwater >...
GGATTGTGGAGCGCACATTTGGCTGGCTGGGACGCTACCGCAGGTTGAGCAAAGATTATGAGGGGCGTACAGATAACAGCGAAGCTATGATTCTTATCGCCATGACTAATCTGATGAGTCGAAGACTGGCAGGAATTAGTAGTAAACAGAACTTTTAAAACACCCTCTTAGAGATTTGCAACCGCTCCTATGAAAGGTCACATAAATTGAGCTGAAAATCACGACTATTTTTTCAGTCAAAACGCCCTTCTCAATGTGCCCGAATTGCATCTCAATAAAACGAATTCGCCGCTGCACAAAGCAGCGGCGAACGTGGTTCCAAGCCATTTCAAGAGCGCGTCCGGCTTACTTCACTTTGACCTTGATGCTGCTCGTACCGTTCGCAGCAATCGTGACCATCTTGCGATAGGATTTGCCTTTGCGGGTAATGACGAGCTTGGCTTTGCCCGGTGCGAGGCCAGCGAGGCTGATTTTGCCTGTGCGGGTCTTTGTGCGGATGTGCACGGTCTTCTTGCTGATCTTACCGGTGACCGTATTGACGACCTTTACACTCTGCGTGACATCAACGGTGGTGTCTTCGGTGTCGTCGTCTCCGACGTGGTTTCCGTGATTGTCTTCGAGTTCAACGTCGATTTGATTCGTGAAGTTCTTGACGTTTACGCTCGTGGCAACCAGCAAAGGCAACTGCGCGGGATCGAGCGTAATCGAGACGCTCTGACCTACGGCGAGGACGATGGCATCCGTTGCAACTGTTTCAGAATCGTCGTCATTGCAGCCATCGATTGTGGCAGTCGAAATATCAATCGTCGCACCCAAAACCGTGACGGTGTTGGCTACGGTATCGACGGCTTGAATGGTTCCATGAATCTTCGGATTGACGGTGTAACCGCCAGCGTCGCTGACTTCAACCGCCGTCAACGGAGCAACATCGGTGGACATCTTGATTTCGATGAACTGGCCGACGATCAGCGTGTCGAGTGTCAAGGGTGTTGTATTGGTCGGATCCCCGTCATTATCATCGTCACCATCGTCGCCACCGCTGTTATCACCGCCGCCGGTATTCCCGCCACCGCCGCTTTCACCTTCGTGCCGTGCTTTGATAGCGCTATGATGCCCGCCGCCGTGATGTTCGCCACCGACCGTAAAGGCCGTCGCGGGAACGTTGATCACCAGGCCGAGGACCGTAATGGTTCCCGCGACGGTATCAACGGCTTGAACCGGAGCCTTGATTGCAATTTCCAAATCGCCGCCGTCATCAGCGCGGACAACTCCTGCGATAACCATCACGAGTGGCATAATCAATGCCAGAATAAAATTTCGAACCATGGTCGCAGTCTCCATAATAGGAACACCAAATGCAAAGCAAGCACACATTGTGCATTTCTCTGCACTAATGACGCTTCGCTCACACGGCACTTACTCAAAAAAATAAAGTATTTTAAAAAATACCCGCAGCAAACTCTATACAGCCACATCGAATCGGTTATTTGCTCACAACAATCCTTCGAAATGCTCCCTCGATTCGGTGTACTTCTGTCATCATGAAAAACACGAATCGACTGAATTTCCCTACAATCATGCTGTGCGTTGCTGCTTTTAGTGCAAGCAGCGCAGAACCCACCGCTATTGAAGTCAAAAATATAAAAGATTTCGGCGCCGTTGGCAACGGAAAAGACGATGACACTTTCGCCATCCAGAAAGCCGTGGACAGCGGCCTCGGCAGTGTCGCGTTTCCGAAGGGCAGCTATCGAATCACGAAGACCATCACCATTGCGCTCGACAAGACCGGTTTCACGGCGCTGACGAGTGACGGCACCGCGCGTGTGATCATGGCAGGCCCCGGCCCGGCTTTCCATTTTGTTGGGACGCATGGCGGAACCGCCGCACCGGATTCAGTGAAGCCCATCGTCTGGGAGAAGGAGCGTACGCCATCCATTCGCGGCATCGAAATCATCGGCGAGCATCCTGAAGCCGATGGCATCGAAGCGAATGGCACGATGCAGCTCACGATCAGCGAAACAGTGATTCACGATCTACGCCACGCGATTCATCTGACCACGCGCAACCGCAATCTGCTCGTCTCCGCATGTCATCTGTATCACAACACAGGCATCGGGATATTTTACGATCACGTCAATCTGCACCAGTCGAACATTGTCGGTTGTCACATCAGTTACAACGCGGGCGGCGGCGTCGTCATGCGCGGTGGCGAAGTGCGCAACGTTCAGATCGGGACATGCGACATTGAAAGTAACATGCTTCCCGGCGCAGCGCCCAGCGCGAATGTCCTGATCGATTCCGCCGAAGGCAGCACCGACGAAGTCGCGATCACCGGATGTACGCTCCAGCACAACAGCAAATCACCCGGCAGCGCGAACATTCGAGTGCTCGGAAAAGGTATCACGTCCACCAAGAATCCCGCCGAAACCCAGGAAGGCCACATCGCGATTGTCGGGAATGCGATGAGCGATGTGATGGTCAACATCCATCTCGTGAATGTGCGCGGCGTGAGTATTTCGGGCAACACGTTTTGGGAAGGATTCGAACACGATCTGCTCGTCGAAAACAGCCAATGCGTGGTCATCGGAGCGAACGATTTCGACCGAAATCCGCGTTACGTCGTGAACGGAAATTGGGCGAAGGATTTGAACGGACTCACGTTTACAAATTGCGCGGATTGCAAGCTCAACGGTTTTTTAATCAAAGGCGTCTGGAAAAAACCGGCGGCCTTGCTTCTGGAAAAATGCTCGCGATGCAGCGTGACCGACGTCAGCATTCTGGATTGTGACGGGATCGGACTGCATCTGAAAGACTGCGCCGCCTGCAAAGTCAGCGACTGCATGATCCGCGACGACCGCGACGAAAAGAAAGCGACGCTGTCCTTGAAAGTGGAAGGCGGCAAGGACAATTGGATCAAGAGCAACGTCGTGGCGAATGGCATTGAAGCCGAAAAAGATGCGGCCACGCTGGATGGAAATCGGAAGTAGTTCGAACGGCGCATGTATTCGGCCTTGTCGCCCAACCTGCTTTTTCGTTGCAAGCACATGAAAAGAGCGTTACAAATATCTATCATGATCGATCTCGATAAAGAATTCCGCACTCTTCGCCTCTTGTCATCCGTGTTCATCATCCTCGGCGTGGGGTTGATAATTGGTGGTTTCGGCCTGACGCTCCTGATGAGCGATCCGGCGATGAACGAACGTAAATCGTCACGTACTCCGGTCGTCGAAACGTCGAACGAAGCGACGACGAAACCGAGTCCGAAGGAGATGAAAGAAAAGTTCTCCACCAGTACAAGCCAGATCGGTACTCCGACCGGTGTGCTGGGCGTGTTGATGCTGATCGGTGGATTGATTCTGCGGTACATCATCCGCAGCAATTATGACGAAAGCGACGAAGCTCAATCCAACCCCGAATTGTTCCGCGCGTACGCCGCCCAATTGGTTCTTGCCGAACAAAACCGAGCCAAGAAAAACGCTCCGCCTGAATCACACTAACACTACTTTTAAAGACGTGAAGAGTCCGAGCATTGAAACCAATATCAATGCCGCTCCGCACGTTTGGAATGAGGAATTTGCAATGACATTTCGAGCACTAATGGTAGTCGCACTTGTTTTTTGTTCGCTGATTCGAGCTGCTGATACAGCCACGCCGGAACCGCTCAGCGTCAGCGGTCGTTATCCGTCGCTGGCGATGTTCAACAGCAACGGTGAATGCGGAACCGGAGCCGTCGCTGTGTGGGCGGACCGCTTGTGGGTCATCACGTATGGCCCGCATATGACCAATGGCAGCGATGATAAATTGTATGAAATCGATGCGAAACTCAACCGCGTCACTCGTCCCGAAAGTGTCGGCGGTACTCCGGCTAATCGATTGATTCACAAAGAATCAAACCAGCTCGTCATCGGGCCGTATTTCATCGACGACAAGCGCAACGTCCGCGCGATTTCTCCGAAAGTGATGCCGGGACGCCACACCGCCGCGCTGCGTTCGTTGACCGATCCCGCGAACAAAGTCCTGATTCAAACTATGGAAGGCGTCATGTGGGACGTGGACGCGAAGACGCTGGCCGCGACGATTCTGTACGACCGCCCCGTCCCCGGATGGCATTCGAAGGGCGCGCATTCGAGCCAGGGGCACATCGTCATTTCGAACAACGGCGAATCGCATGTCGGCAAGACCACGCCGCATTATCTCGCCGGGGCGGATGCGAAGGATCCTGAAGACGCGGGTGTGCTCGCTGATTTCGATGGGAAGACGTGGAAGATTATTGAACGCCACCAATTCACCGACGTCACGACGTCGGGCGGAATCAATGGACCTCCCAGTGCTGACGCGCCGATTTGGAGCATCGGGTGGGATAAACGTTCGGTGATGTTGAAAGTGTTGGACGGTGGCAACTGGAGCACGTTCCGATTGCCGAAATCGGATTATTCCTACGATGGTAAACACGGTTGGCACACCGAATGGCCGCGCATCCGCGAAGTGACCGGCGGACATTTTTTAATGAATATGCACGGCGGCTGGTTCGATTTTCCCAAGACGATGAGCGGTTCGAATTATGGCGGGCTGAAACCCATCGGCAGTTATTTGAAAGTCACAGGCGACTTCTGCGCGTGGAATGATCGGATCGTGTTCGGATGCGACGACCTCGCGAAGTCTGATTTCAGAAGCAGCGGCAACAACCCTCTTTCATTGCAATCGCAATCGAATCTATGGTTCTCGTCCTGGGACAAACTCGCATTGAACGGCCGCGCGTCAGGCTGGGGTGGACCGTGGCAAGGCGATGCGATCAAAGCAGGCGCGGCATCGGCGCCGTTCCTCTTTGGTGGCTACACGCAACGTGTCGTTCATCTCGCTCACACGGAAGCGCAGGTGGTGAATTTTACGCTGGAAGTGGATGCGGACGGCTCGGGCAAATGGAGTGCGTTACAGAAAGTCAGCGTCCCGGCGAATGGTTATGCGTGGCACGTTTTTCCGAACGAAACGGCGGGACTATGGGTGCGCATTTCGGCGGACAAGGATTGCGCCAAAGCGACCGCGTATTTTCAATACGGTCCGGGCGGGGGAGTTGAGTCGAAGCGCGAGATGTTCGCCTCGCTCGCCGACATCACATCAAACGACGCATGGACCGGAGGCTTCGTTCACGCGCTGGGAGCTGATAAAGGTACACTCGCGTTTGAAGCGAAAAAAGTCGAAGGCGGCAATACTGCACCCGTGGGCATCTTCGAAATCGCAAGCGATATGTTATTCAAACAGGTGGACAATTCGCAGGTCAACAAATTGAAAGTCCCCGCGCAACAGGCCACGATCACATTCGACGACGCGTCAGTGATTTTGACGGAAGAAGACGGCAAACGCTTCCGCCTTCCGAAGACAGATCCGGCCTACGAATCGCCCGAAGCCACTCCCGTTCGCGCGGTTCGCGAAGTGGTCACGGAACGCTCGCTGATCAACGCGCATGGCTCGATCTATGTTCTTCCGCGTCCGAACTCCGGCGGTGCCGAACATCTGAAACCCGTCTGCACGCACATGAAACGAATCAACGACATCGGCTCATGGCGCGGATTGTTGGCGCTCTCCGGCACGCGTGTCGGAGCAAAACCGGACGGACAATTCTTCGGTTCAACAGACGGAAAAGTGGGGCTGTGTTTCTGCGACATCGATGATCTGTGGAAGCTCGGCAAACCCGTTGGAGTCGGCGGACCGTGGAAGAATTCAGCGGTCAAAACCGGCAAGCCCAGCGATCCCTATTTGATGACGAACTACGATAAGAAGACGATCACGCTGTCGCACGATGCCGTCAAAGACGTGACGTTCACGATTGAAGTGAACGTGGATTGCAACGGCTGGCACACGTATCAGACGATCAAAGTTCCCGCCGGCCAAGCCGTCCCGCACGAATTTCCGGCGGGCTACAACGCGCATTGGTTGCGCGTCGTTTCGGATACGGATTGCAAAGCGACGGCGACGTGCAAGTGGGAGTGAGGATAAAAAGTAGGACGGGCTTTTAGCCCGTCCTGCATTTAGAGAAATTTATTCTGCGTTCTGTCTACCCAGTACGAATTGGCAATAAAACGGCAGAGCCACGATGATTACAAAGCAATTCAAACAGCAGATTTGATTGGCGATGAATGGCAACAACGTGCTGCACAATCCGCCGCCGCATATCAAAAAGAACTGATCCAATCTCCGGGGCAATAGTTCTTCCGGATGCGGCTTTGATAAAAGTAGTCCTGTTGTCATGCCAAGAACTTGGTAGCACAGTAATTCCGCAAACGCGATGACATGGAGCGACAAATTTGTTTCACTGCTGTGAACCAGCCCAATAAGGACAATATAGGAGGGCGTTAAACCGGCAATTGCCGCCCAAAAATCAGTAATATAAATTTGAAGTGGTGGACACTTCTGGCGATAGTAGAGAGCGATGACGAACAGCGCGAAAAGAATCAACTCCCCTGCTGAAAAAATAAGCGAATAGAAAAAAATTGCATCTTCTGTTCTATTCATGAGCATCATTCCTTCCCACGCCGTCGGTCGATTCAGCATGAACAAGAACGGTGATGCATCGTATGGAGTGATGCATCACCGTTCTAGTGTTTATGGTGAAACAATTCGTCACGGCAGCGCGAGACAACGAATGAAGTGCTACTTTAGAAATGAAGCGTTACGCCACAACACGCGACGATAAAGAACTTATCCGCGCAATTCCGTGACCGCTTTTGAGTAATCCGGCGCTTTGAAGATCGCAGTCGCAGCAACGATAATTTGGACGCCAGCGTCTCTCACGGCTTGGACGTTCTCAGGCATCACGCCACCGTCGATTTCCAGCAACAAATCCTGCCCGAACATCTGGCGCGCTTGTCCGTATTTCGGCAGGCAGTCGGCGATCATCTTCTGGCCGCTGAATCCCGGGTTGACCGTCATCACCAGCAGCATGTCGATCTGGTCGATGTAATGTTTCACGACCGAGACTGGTGTCGCAGGTTTAATCGCCATCGCTGGACGAACGCCAAGTTTGCGGATCGTGTCCAGGCAACCATGAATGTCGCCGAGCGCTTCGGGATGGACCGTCAGCGTGGCCGCTCCGGATTTCGCGAACGCTTCAACGTAGCGCTCCGGATGTTGGATCATCAAATGGCAATCGAGTGGCAATTTGCAGATGCGGCTGAGCGCTTCGACGATGAACGGTCCCATCGTCAGATTCGGCACGAAATCACCGTCCATGATATCCACATGCAGCCAATCGGCTCCAGCGGCTTCAATGGCCTGAATCTCGTCTTTCAATTTTGCAAAATCAGCGGACAACACCGACGGGGCGATGAAGGGTTTTCCACCGCGGACGGGGGCAGAGGTCTTGAGCATGGGGTGAACTCCTCTCACAAAGGGGGACGGCGAAAAAGGGCGAACGGCGAACGGCATTTTTTAACCGCGAATTTACGCGAATTTACGCGAAAACGGCAACAGCAACGGCAACGAAACAACTAGAGTTTTGAACACGAGTTACTGTTTTTTGGAGCGGGCAAGTCGAAGGATTTCGATTTTTTCACCTCCGAAATTGATGACAATTCCCAGTTCACATCCTGTCGCCTTCAAGTAGTTAATTGTCTGAGCTCGGTCGATGTCTGTAATACATTTCTGCGCCTTGAGTTCGACAACTATCTTTCCGTAAACGAAGAAATCCGCAATGTACTTTTTTGCTAAGTAATGAGTCTTATAGCGTATTGATAACTCTTTTTGAGGTTCAAACGGAATGCCGCGCGAAGTGAATTCAATCGCCAGAGCCTCTTGATATACCGCCTCCAAAAAGCCGCGCCCGAGGGTATTAAAAACGTCCATCGCAGCCCCGTTAATAGCATAGGATTCTTTAGGAAAAAGGATGTCATCCATTCTCTATCTCCTGCAGTTGCTGTTGCCGTTTTCGCGTAAATTCGCGTAAATTCGCGGTAAAAAAAAAGCCGTTCGCCGTTTAGTAAACCGCCCCAGGATATTCTCCCAGGGCGGCCTTACATTTAAATTAAAAACCTTCGCGGTTTACAGACCAGCCGCGAGGAACGCGAGGTCGGCCATGCGGTTCGAGAAGCCCCATTCGTTGTCGTACCAGCTGACAACTTTGATCAAGCGCTTCTGGACGACGTTGGTCGAGAGCGAATCGACGATCGAGCTGTGTGAATCGTGAACGATGTCGCTGCTGACGATGGGGTCGGCCGTGTAGCCGAGGATACCCTTCATCGGGCCTTCGCTGGCGGCCTTCAGCGCAGCGTTGACTTCGGCGATCGTTACGTCTTTTTCAACTTCGATGGCGCAGTCGATCAACGAGCCGGTCGGAACCGGGACGCGGAACGAGATGCCTTCGATCTTGCCCTTGAGGTCCGGAATGACTTCGCTGATCGCCTTGCTCATACCGGTGCTGGTCGGGATGATGTTGATCGCGGCGGCGCGGGCGCGGCGCATGTCTTCGTGAATCAAATCGTTGACCTTCTGATCGTTCGTGTACGCGTGAATCGTGGTCACGAGTCCCTTGACGATCTTGAAGTGGTCGTGCAACACCTTCATCACCGGCGCAGTGCAGTTCGTCGTGCAGCTGGCGTTGGAGAACGTGAGGTGTTCTGCCTTCAAACTCTTTTCGTTGACGCCGAAAACGATCGTTGCATCAACGCCGTCCTTGGACGGAGCGCTCAGCAAAACCTTCTTGGCACCGGCGATCAAATGGTCGCCGTAACCACCCTTTTCGCTCGCGCGCGCGGTGAACAACCCCGTGCATTCGGCAGCGATGTCGACGTTCAATTTGCCCCAGGGCAAATCCTTCGGCGAGCGGATCTTGCTGACCGGAATGGTCTTGCCATTCACAACCAGGTTTTCGCCGTCAGCCTCGACGGTGCCCGGAAAGCGACCGTGTACGGAATCGTACTTCAGCAAATGCGCCAAGTGCTTGGCGTCGCCGAGGTCATTGATGCCGACCACGTCAAAATCGTTCGGGCGAGTTGCCAACACCCGGAAGAACAAACGTCCAATGCGGCCGAAGCCGTTAATACCGACACGAATTGCCATCTTTTCCTTTGTCTCCCACAAAAAGCCACCCCCGCGCCTTGTCAACAACGGCGTTGACACGGGGCCGGGGTGTTGTTTTAATGCGCACTATCGTAGGGCAAAATGCGCACAAGTCAAGACGTGTGATTCGTTCAGAAAAATTAAACGGCATACACCAAGCGGGAGAGACCTTGCCGACGGAATGCCGTATCGGATTCAAAAATCACTCATTTTCTTTACTTTTTGACCCGCTCCAGTAACCTTCTATGCTTCACTTTTTCAGACCGTATTCGAACCGAGGCCGTATTTTCATGCTCAAGTTGACTAATTGCAACGAACCGGTTGCCCCCTTGTCCACTCTGCGCTCGCCGCGCGTGTGGCAGACGATTTTAAGTCCAGACTTGCCCGGCAAAATCATGCTGGCCCAAATGCAGCTCAACCACGGATTGGTGGATGACGACGAGCAGAAATTGGACAAGAAGCTGATGGCGTTGTATGGCGCAGTGATCGCCAAATTCGCTGCGCTGCACGGCGACGGTACGCGCTGTTTCCTGGTTCGCGCGCCGGAGAGCTTGAATGTTGTCGGCCACCATATCCGAGCCTTTGGCGGAGCCACCAACGGGCTGGCCTGGTGTGAAACGGTGCTGTGCGTGTCGCCGCGAACCGATGGTAAAGTCACCATCGCGCATCTCGAAGACAACTTCGGCTCCGTCGAATTTGATCTGCACGATGGCCTGCCGAAAGCGCGTGTGTTGAATTGGCCCGCGCATGTGTCAGAGAGCCGCACGAAAGCGACTGCGTCCGGTGTTGTCGTTGATAAAAGCAAGACGTGGTGCGGCGTCGTGCGCAACGCGTTGCAGTACTACGTCAACCGCCACAAAGGCCCGACTGGTCAAGTCGAATTGCCGATCTCCGGTTTGAACATCGTCGTTGGAGCGATCCGCCCTAAAGGGACGACGAGCCATTCTGAAACGACCCTCGCCGCCGCCGCGCTTGTTGCGGTCATGGCTTCGACCGGCGAATGGGGCAAGATGCCGTTGAGCGAGTTTGAAACGTGGGTGAACGAAGCGCAATTCGGGGGACACGGTCGGCGCTGCGAAACCGGCCCGATAGTCTTCGGCATGCCGAACGAACTCATTCACATCGATTGGAATCCCGCCCGCGCGAAAGGCAAAGCGCTGCCGCACGGTTTCAGTTTCCTGACCGCTCACACCGGCCCGATCAAGGACCCGGCGCATAGCAAAGACACGGTGGACGCGTTGAAGACGCCGTCCGTCCGCGCCGCAACAACGACCTACGCGCTCGAACTTTTCCGCCACGTCGCACTCGAATCGAAGATCGTTCCGCTGAACGACGAAGACGTGTACTCGATTCTGCTGCAGATTCCCGAACGCGCCACGCTCGCGCAGTTGAAGGACCTCCTTAAAGGGGCGCTGCCGAAGACGAGCGCGCATCCGGAACCGGCGGACGGGTACAACCTGCGTGAAAAGCTGCTGTTTGTTCTGTCTGAAATGCGCCGTTCCGATCGTGCCGCGAATGTGATCCGCTCGGGTGACGCAGCCGCGTTCGGCGCGTTGATGACGATCGGCCAAGCCGGTGAAGCGAACATATTCCACGACGTCGCGCCGATGGGCCGCATCGCCGGGACGTTCGCGATTCCGTCATACGCCTGCGACGAGACGATTCATTCGCTTGCCGACAATGTCGACCCGCTGTGGAAGCAGACCGGGAAATCCGGCGCGAGTTCGCCTGAAACCGACTTGATTTGCGATGTGGCCACAGCCATCACCGGTGTGCTCGGCGCGCGCTATTGCGATCCGATGCGCGTCGTCATTCTCTGCAAGACCGAAGTCCTGCAAATCGTCAAAGACGAACTCGTCTCCTCTTATTACACACCGCGCGGCTTGCCGACGGATTTGATCGAGCAGGTGTATCCGTGCCAGGGCGCGGGTGTCGTGGCGATTTAATGGCAAAAACCCGAAACTTTATTCAGGGCGGTGCGGTTATGAAATGGGTTGTGGGTGCGTTGGTTTTGGCTCTGAGTCAGGTTCGTGCAGGCGAAGAGAAAGAGAAGCCTGCGGTCGCTCCGGCAGTCATGGCCGCGTCGATGTCGTTCTATAATTTTTCGGACCTGATCAACAAAGCCGAGCGCATTGTGCTCGGGGAAATCGCCGAGAAAAAAGACGGTGCGTATACGATCAAAGCGCTCGAAACATTGAAAGCGCCGGCTCCGGACACCTCGAAGATTTCGGCGGACGCATACAAGCGCGCGGAAGAATTGCTGAAGGCAGGGAAGAGCAGTGTTCCGCCGAGCGTTAAGCCCAAAGGTGTGATCGAAAACATCTCCATCGCTGTCATTCCCGTCAACGATAAAGTCCTTCCGCCTCCGGGCACTCAAGCGGTCTTTTTTCTGTGGGACGTTGAGCCGCGTCCGGAAGGCGCGATGCCGCTGTATCGCATCAACCATCCGCAATGCGTGTATGACAGCAAAGTGCTGCCGCTAGTGCGCTCGGGGTTGCTTGCGCCACGCAGCATTTCGGACGGACGATTCTTGCGCGAATGGGACCAGCGCGCGGCGGATCGCGTCAAGCAGCGCAAAGACGATGATGAGTTGAAAAAGGCGGCCGGGGGCGTAGC
>Ga0194042_1000652_pt1 | contig 11650 bp, 2 predicted proteins | sample JunL4412m_MetaG_FD_148974 | JGI IMG/M metagenome (GOLD analysis project Ga0194042, IMG submission 148974) | Anoxic zone freshwater microbial communities from boreal shield lake in IISD Experimental Lakes Area, Ontario, Canada - Jun2016-L442-12m | ecosystem: Environmental > Aquatic > Freshwater >...
GTTGGTTGGGGAAAATGTTTGAGAATTTCATAGATTGGAATATCGGTAAGATTCTGGACTTCTTCAGGATCTCTTGTTTTAAACGATCCTCCGTCTTGAGTGGTGATGGTGCATGAAGGTCTGAGTCGTACCTGTCCTTGCCCGGAGATATCAACGCTTTGATCCATGTAATCTGTTGAATGTTTGTGTTTTTCACACTTAACATATAGTCTGGTGTTGTTTTTGACTGAAAAATACATATCTTGATCGTCGAGATAGTAGAACATGGGCGTGTTGGGGTCGATCTTCTTCATTGGACAGATGAGTTCACTTCTGGTGAATGTTTTGATTGTACATGAAGTTGCATCGTGAGATGGTCTTGATGCTTGATGGATGACACATTCGTGTATATTTTTCATGCAGAGGTTGTATTCTTCAACGCTGATTGGGATGTATTTGGATCCGGATTTGGAGATCGCGATGTGAGTTGCGTCGATGTCCGGAATATGGACTTCGTTTCCGATGAATACTGGGACTGCGATAGCTCTATGAAAATGGTATTGCTTAGATTCGTCTAGAATAGGAATCTGGAAGATTAGTACCAATTGATTTTCTTCAATGATGGCGGTGGATCTGATGTCGTTGAGGTTGGTGTTTAGAATGAAGCCTCTTCGTGCTAAGGTTTGTCTTGATAATTCGTCCACTTCTTTGACTGTCAAAGCATATGGTGATGTTTGTCTGTTTGATGCTGATGCTAGGATTTGAACGTATTTTTGAACAGTCATTTGTAGGACTTGTGAGACATATTGGATGGTCTTGAACAGGTCCCTTTCCATTACCATGATGGCCATTGCTTCGGCATTGGATGAGAATTTCTTTTGGAAGGCGATGGTTTTGGCCATGACTGTATTGAGGGCTTCGACGATCTTGACGTCGTTGAGTTTCAATGTGTCGATGCTCGTTGCCATTTGTGTTAGCACTTTGGCTACTTTGGGGTCTAATCCAGTTGAAATTCCAAGTAGAGCACTGAAAGTGTTTCCGAACCATGATAATGGGGCGTCGCCGGTTGTTGCCGATGAGATGACGTTTCCGGCGGCGACCGCGGCCGTGACCGTTGCTATTGCTGGTAGCCATGCGAATCGTCTTGGTCGACTATGGCTATTTCCTGTTGCCGTGTCATTTGTTCTATGTTTTGTGTTCACGTCTATTGTTTGAGAGATGTTTTTATTTTGAATTCTGAAATCTTCAACTGTTTCGCTCGATTCTTCTTCTGCTTCTTGTAGAATTTCTTCGGCTATCGATCTTGCTTTTCGCCTTCTGTATTCGTCTGTGTCCTCTTCTTCCTCCTTGTATGTTAATAATTTGCTGATGTCGTCAAATTCGGAGACTTTGGGGAAGAATTTGGTGTAAACTGGCTCTGTTTTCTGAACGTTTATTCTGAGGTTGGTTACGTCGGCTGCTTCCGTGAGAGTTACTGACATGATGTTGATTGCCGATTCCCTGTCTCGTTTGCAGTTGTGACCGGTGAGTTGGTATAGAATATTGTCTTGCAAATTTGATAGTTTGTTTGTTACTATTTGGCGTTCGCAGATGATGTATGTTTCGATGTTCATTTCATGTGCTGATACCATTTTTAATTGCATTGTTTCTGTTCGATGATTGTCGACTTTGGTAAGATAGGCTAGAAAGTACTTCGGCGCCATAGGAATGACATATTTTGCTTCAGTGTAGTCGGCTTGATGGTGCCAATTTGGCCAGTCCCCGCCGTAGTATAGATGTGGGAATACTTGATTTTTGACCCATTCTGAATTTGATAGAAATTTGAACATGTGGGTGGATTGGTCAAATGTTATGCCAGCCTTGACATAATCGACTTTATATGCTAACGCTTTTTGCTGAATGCGTTTATGGTCATCGAAATTATGAATTTCGGGTTGCCTTGCATTCATGCTAGAACATGCTCTTGCGGCCTCTTTGAGTTGGTATTTGAGCGGCGTAATCAAAGTTTCCCATTGAGGTTCAGCAGTTGCTGCTGCTTCTTGGTTGAGACGATTGATTGCTGCTCTTTTGAGGTCGTTATGAACTCCTTGACAGAAACTTGAATATAAGGTGGTGAGATCTGTCGCGGTTTGTGCTGCCTTTTGTAGAATGCTGGTGTCGGCGATCCTCTTGTACGTCATGAACTCGCCGTTGATCTGCGCCGCTCCGATGTCTTCGAATAAAACTCCTCCTTTCTGAACTGTTTCTTTAGATAAAATCATTTGTAACGATGCCAAAAGAACTAGAAATAGTTTGAGACCCATACCTGAAAACTTTTCGTCTTGTCACTTTCACTGTTGAAATGAAACTGACTTGTTTTCGGGATGTTTAGTTTTGGACCGAATTTAATTAAGCGTTGGCCATAAAATGGTCCGTTGGCGGAAACGCATCTTCATTGTTTTTGTCCTCTTGAGCTTCACTAGCTTACCGGCCGGCTGACTCTCGTCTTCCAGTCATTTCCCCCGGGGATTGCATATGCATCTGCATGTTGCATCTTCGTCCCACGGGCTGGCGGTCTCAAGAGGTTGGTTCAGAGAGGAGTGGCTAATATAATGCTTTGAGATGTTTAGCAACTGCGCACATTTCGGTGAAGGAACATTTCTGTTGATGCACATGTGTATATTGCCGAGTTTTATCACATATATGTTTTTAACTAGAATTTTCCGGTTTGAAAACGAAAATTCAAAATGTAAGAAAGTTGTTAATTTTCCATTGCAGAATCTTATTTCTTGAACGATAAGTAAACATACAAATCAACTGCAATATTTACATCAATCTTTTAACCTGGGATGTTAATTAAGATATTCATAACATTGGTTTTCGAAGATTGGTCTTGACATACATGCTGAATTACTGGTAAAAACTGTTAGATAACATATCTGTTAGATTAAGGCAAACAATCTATGTAGCAGTCATAGATGCATATTTGCGTTATCATAACTGTGGCTTCTGGCTTTTCACGTCGGGAGTCAGAGTTTATTAATTAAATCACTTTACTTCTTTTTCTTCATTAGGCGCAGATTAATAAGTTGAAGTGTTTGTTTAAAACATTGTTTTTGTTGTTATTCTAATAAACGCGCCCTCGACGGCTCGGCTTTACTCTGGCAAGAGTTTAGCTTCTGTTTATTAAAATTTGATTTAGAATTTTGAATTGATTTGTTTGATAACAAACAACATTTGTTTGTTTCGACCGTCGATTATTTCATTTAGCATTTGCGTTTTGATTTCACTTATTTCACTTTAGCATTGTCTTGAATTAGGGTAAGTCACTTTTCTTTTTCTAATTCATTCACTAAACTTTTATAAATAAAATCGGTCGGAGTCCGTTAGATAAATTGGTCTTGCTTCTTTTTCATTTTTGCCCTCTGCTTTTAAACAGTTTGACGGTAAAACGTTTTCAACAGAATTTGTGTGAGATTTATTGCTCGCACTTTGACTGTTTAGACTGGTTTTCCCCCTAGCGAATTTTTTGTACGGTCGTTTCTCAGAATAATCTGGATATGGCCGGTTTCTGAGGTTGTACCTCATGTTCGAAGAGGGTATTTCATCGTCGTTTTGTGTAACATTTTTTGTTTCTAAGCAGATTTCTTCTTGGATATCTCCCCTGTCCGTGCGAGACTGTTGCTCGAGATTTCCTTCGAGGTCATCTTGTTCGAGAATCAAGTCTGGAAACGGATAAGTGAAGTCGATTTCTTCTGCACTGTAAAACGGATTTATTTGTTTCTCGCCGAAGCTATCGAAGTCAATTCTGCCATCAGTGTCATGTATGAAAGACGGATGAACATTTTCCACAATGAATTTTCCGTATTTGCTTTTCTTCTTCAGATTAGTTTTCATAGGCTGAAGTGTGGGGTCAAATACATAATCATTTTTGTATCCGTATTCTTCACGAGTGTCAATTGCACATTGGCAGTTTTCAGGGTGGTCTGAACAAGCTTCGTTTTCCTCAAAGTGAATTCTTCTTCTTTTTGAGTTCGATTTTTGTTTCAGCGACGAGGTTGTCGACATCTGGTTTTTATTGCTCTCAACACTGCTGGGGTTCGTCCGCTCGTTTTCAAGTTGTTTAGAAAAAACTTCCGATTGGTGACGGGTGAAATATCGTTCTTTTTGAGGGTCGTCACAAAATTTGTACTCCTCCTCTTGAGAGTTTATTTCTTCGAAATATTCTTCTTCTTCACTACATTCCATATATTCGTCTTCTGTATCGAAATTATCTGTCTCATTTAGCTGTTGACTGCCTGGTTTTGGGTAATATCGATCATTTGAATATTTTTCTGGCAAATCTTTCCACAATACTTCTTCGAAATTATCTGGTAATTTAGCGAAGTCAGGATGATAGGAGAAAAGTTGAAGATTTGTGAAATGAGCTTTCATTGTTCTTCCAGTGGTTAATTTTTCAATAATTGCAGATGAACCATTTTTGTCCAAGCCTACAATTGTGTAGGGTCCAGTGAATTTCGGTTTCATTCCAGAGTTTTTTCCTGTAGACACTTGCAGTTGTTTATGTAAAACCACTTCACCAATTTGAAAAGTTTTCGTAGCTCGATTTCTGTTTTTGTAGGTTAAAACTCTTTCGATTTCTTGCTTTGAAGCCTCTTTCGCATTTTGGCGTGCTTTTTCTGCAATTGGTACGATTAATTCAATATATTCTTCGGGGCAGGTTGCTGCCGGCCAGAATTGAATAAAATCGTTTTTCTTAGGCAATAAACATCCAAATTGAAGTTCAGCTGGTGCGTAACCATATACTGACGTAGAAAAATTATGAGCATCTGTGATAAACGGAATGTATTTATCCCATGAATCATGTAACTGTTCCTGCATTAGAAATTTTCGCATTCCAGATTTGATTGTCTGAACTGCTCTTTCTGCTGCTCCATTTCCCCATGGCGCTGCCGTTGATGTAGGTTCGAAGTGGACATTCAGGTCTTGCAAATACTTTGCGAATTCTTTGCTATTTGCCATTGCTGTCTCGTTGTCGCACCTTATCATGTGAGGGATTTGGAATGGGTTGAATACTGCGTTTCTTAGAGCTTCCATAATATTCTCCGCGTTTCTAGATTTCAGAGGAGCTAAATTGACATATCCTGTGAAACTATCAACTGCTAGTAAAATGGCTGAATAATCGTTTTTCGTTTTCGGCATATTAGGAATTAAATCAATTGACCAGCACATTTGAGGAGCCTTCTTGAAATTTGACGGCTTCATTGTGTGACTGTTGGCGTTTGTCTTATTAAACTGACACACTAGACAATTGTTTTTCAGCACTTTCAATTTTTTTGACAATGTTTTTTGGTGAACAAAATATTGACGGCGAATATCTCGTGTCATTCGAGTAATAGAGTTATGCATGCCAAACACTGTGAAATGTTTCGATTGAATTAATAAATCTAATAATGCAGTAGGAAGCACAGGTTTCTTTCGATTGATTCCAAACATTAGAATTTTTTGTTGGAACGTGAAATGTTTTGGCATTTTTGCCTTACTCACTATTGTTTGAATCATTGGGTCACTTTGTTGCATATCTATGAATGTCTGAATGTCAATTTGACCACCCACTAAAATTTTTGAGATAGATTTTAACTCGTCATAGTTCATTCTGGGATGATCACATTTCTCTTCTTGTAGATATGAACATGAACACGTTGGTAGTAGAATACCTGGTCTTCTAAACGATTCTTTGGGCATCTTGATTTTTCGTTCATGTAAAGTTTGTGGCATATTGGGGAAGCATCGTTTGCCTGGTTTCCCTGTCGACCTTTTAGGTTTTGATGACGTAGGGTCCTCGATCGATTCGGCATCCATCATGTATGCGACTTCTTCTTTAGTGAACTTCTTTCCATTTGGTATTGTTAAACGTTTTAATATTTTGTCTGTTTGCTGTTCTGACAGATATCTAATCTTCTTTTTGTCGGCGATAATATCATCAATGCCTTCATGGTGTCTACTCAAAATGTCTGAGATGACGTTGTTTGTTCCGGCGACGTGATGAATTTCGGCTTCATATTTGGAGATTTCGAGAGAAAAACGTAATAATATACCAGATGAATCTTTGCACATTCTCAAAAAAATAATTGCTTTTGCGTCAACCAGAATGGTAAGTTTTGTTGCATATCTGAGAAAGAAATCCAAACTCCTGAGTGTGTAGAGTAATGCTAGTACTTCTTTTTTAAATGCTCCGTACTTTCTTTCTGCTCTTGTGAAAGTTCTGGATACACAAGCGATGATCATTTCTTCTCCTTTTTCGTTCTTTTGAAATACTCGGCCTGCTCCACAGAGGTTGGAGGCGTCAGTCTGAACAAAGAATGGTTCATTTGGCCTTGGTAAGTACAGTGAAGAGTTGTCGATGATTGCTTGGATTATTTTCTTGAATAATTTTGTATGTTTGTCAGTCCATTTGAATTGCTTTGGGTGTAAAATTGTCAGTTCCATGAGAGGTTGACTGAGCATAGCAAACTTAGGAATGAATTGTCGATAGTATGACATTGCACATACAAATGATTTTGTCCTTTTCGGTGTTGTTGGGACTGGATAATTCTTGAAAGCCATGAGTTTAGCTTCTGGGACGTGCAATGTTCCCTTTTTCCAAATAATTCCTAAAAATTCAATAGCCTCTTGAGCGATGTTAATTTTCTTGGGGTTGATTTTCAGGTTAGCATTGGCTAATTGTTGCAAAACGAGTTCTATAACTTTTAAATGTTCTTCGTATGTTCCTTTAGTGGCTATCATGAGGTCGTCTGCATAGTGTATTACTACATCAGCCATGTGACCAAATAGTTTGTCCATTAGAAGTTTTAACATCAACGGAGAATTCTTTAAGCCTTGCGGTGCTCGTGTGAAACAAAATCTTTTTCCATGGGCTTCTGAATAGAAAGCTGTGAATGGTTGAGATCGTAATGATAATGGTATTTGGAAAAATGCGTGTGAAATATCCATGTTCGTGATGTGATCCTTTTCAGTTAGGAAGGCCTTGATTTCCTGTCCACTAATTACCATTGTTGGCTGTTTGAGAGTAGCATTATTCAATAAACGTCCGTCGAAAATTACTCTGATTTGAGTTTTGTCTTTTTTCGGGACAACAATTAAATTGCTGCAGAATACTGAAGGTTCATTACATTCACGAATGACGTTGAATTCTTCTAGTTGTTCAAGTACATCTTTTAGTTGAGCCCTGGTTGCATGAGGTGCCGGAATATATTTTTGTATTCTTGGCTTTGTTTCATCGATTTCGATGTCCATTTCGATGCAATTAACTTTTCCGATGTCTTGGTCATGCTTGCTGAATGCTTCACTATTTCTTTTCAAAACTTTTAGAGTTTTTTTTCGATCATGGGGTGTCATGTGATCAAGGTTGAAAAGATTTTCGAATTTTTCGTATGGTCGAGTGTCTTTTAGAGTGAGCTCAGTTATTGCTGGGGCTTGTTCTATCAATTGAGTCATGGACGGCTGATAATGTCCTTTTTCGGCGAAGTCGATGAAAGCTGCCATTTTTTCTTCTTCATTCATGTAGTCGTCATTTTCTATGAATGTTGGGATTGCGTTGTTTAATGTGATGACTCCTGATTTTAGTGTTCGAAATTGTACATTGTAGCATGGTAATGTTTGATCCATATGTTCGATTTGTGCGATTTGTGTGTTACTAGGTATGACCATATAGTCGTTTGTGTCATTGTATAACGGAATGGAAAGCGCTGTTATGTCCGTGTATGCTAGTACTGTGTTTCTCATGTGACGTAGTCCTGTGACGTTGACTGCTGTTACTTCGAAGAGAACTGAGCCTTCAGATGTTTTTATTGGCAGTGGTTTGCAGTCTGATGCCATGGTACATGAGATGTTTGTCATGCAAAATGGTTCGATTAGGACTTCTTGTTGTGTTACTACGTCATATGAATTCACTGATCTGTTGTGAATTTTTACATTGGCGAATTCTTGTTTGTGCGACTGTAGAAATTCAAGTAAATTGACAATCCTCGTTTGTCTTGCCTGCATCAAATAGATGTGATCATTTGTTTCGGCAATTTTTAATGAAGATCCTGTGACGTCGCGGCCTAAAATGAGGTCGTAGTCGATGTGATCAGAAATGACAACTTTTTGTTCAGTTATGACGACATTTCCGTTTTCTCCTTGAAACGTTAGCCAGATGTTAGCGGTTCCTTTAGCTGGAGACATTTCGCCAGTGCATGATTGGATCAAAATTGGTTGGTTTGGCTGTTGAATTTGATTAACATTGGAGCCTGGTATTCGCAGAAACGCTCTTGATCTCATTGTAGTTACTGCGCAGCCTGAGTCATGTAGAACTTTGAGTGTTAAAAAATTTCCTTCTTTTTCTGTTGAAACTTTCAGATAGATGTAGGCGAGTGAAGGGTTGAGTTCTTCTGTTGCACTCGAAGCGACTGTGATGGTATCTTCTGTTGGCTCCATTGTTGCCCTGTGAGGTTGAGGTAATTTTTGATTGTTTGATGTAAGGTTCTCTTCCTCACTTTCCTCCCCTAGGGCATGGGGGAAAACTAGTTTTTCTTATCTGGGCATGGAAATTCGATCGTGCCCGGATTTGTGATGATTGTGTTTCTGTAATCTTCATCAATCAAGTGGTAATTGTTTTTCCAACATTTAGTAGCATTGCATTTGTAGTATGCATTGTTATGTCCTGTGATGATGTTTATGTCTTGTTTTGGGACTTCAAGAGGTAAGTCTTCTTGCATTTTTGTAGTTGATGGTCCTCTGTGAGCTTCTGTTCGTTGGCGTCGTTCTACGCTGTCGGCACGTCTTTGCATTTCGCGTCGTCGTTCTTCATCGCGTTTCCTGTCTTCTTCTTTTTTCTGGTAATCTGCTCTTCGACGACCTTCTTCTTCATACAGTTTATCAGCTCTCTGCTTCTCTTCTCGGCGACGTCGTTCATCACGCTGGCGTTGTTCGTCGTCATATCGACGTGCGTCGCTTGATGGTGTCCGGTTTTGTTGGTAAACAGGTTTGTCGTTTGAATATGTCCGCTGATGTGGAGGACGTTCTCTTGATGGTGTTCTGCCTCTTTGTTGAATTTCAGGTGGTTTATTGTAGAGTGGGGGCTGTTGGCTGGTATTGTATCTGCCCGGAGATTGTGATTGTGGGCGTCCGTAGGGTTTGCTGTAGACTGTATCTCCTCTCGATCCTGACCTGTAACGAGTGTTAGATGGGGACTTATTTCTGTCATATCTTGATCTTGGCGCCGCTGCTGAGGTCGGATATGGTGGAGGCTGTGACGTTGTTGGCGCCGACGTTGATTGGAATCGTCGATTGGTTTCAATCTCCATTGGTTGAGGCGCTTGAGCATTCCATGCTGCAGAGTTGATAGGTAATGATAATGAATTTAATGTCATTCCTGATGCTGCATGGTTTAATTGAGCTGAGATTTCATTTGTCATGATTTCTGGTGGCCATTCAGATGGTGGCATTTTGTCATGAGCTTGTTCATAGAAATGTGCTGCTTGTTGAATCTCATCTAGTGTAGCTCTGTATCCGTCCATTTGATGGTTTTCTTCGATGGCGTTGATGTGTCTTGCTACTTGAGGCGTGATGATCCTGTTCAACACGTCTCTGAGATGTACAGTCCGGATTGCCGGCCATGCTGTAATGTCATATTGAGGGGCAAACTGTTCGATGATGACTGCTGCTCTTAACATTGCTGCTCGGAGATGTTCGTTTTTCTTCCTCTGGAAGTTTTGAATTTGAGCTCTTTCTGTCTGAAGGTTGCGTTTACCTCCATAGATTCCGGCCCAAAATTTCAAGATTTTTTCTAGATTGAAGTTTGATGTTATCATGTTGTCGAGTTGTCCAACTGTTTCTCCTTCGACAACTTTGGTGAATGCTTCAATGTAGTCTTCTTCAGTGAAATAGTTTTGCATTCCATATTTTCGCAGATTTTTCCAGGTGCGGTAGATGTCGGCTGTTGATGACTTGGGGTTGAAGATGCCCACGTTGTCTCTGATGCTGCTGCCGTTCATGACCATGTGGTGACGTCTGTATGTCGCAGGTGGGGCGTCATATGTCGGCATTTGAAGGGTGCGAGGGTCTTTGTATTGACTTTCGATGACACTCTTTTTTCGTTGCTCAAGATCGGCGATGCTTTGGGCTGCATTTTCAATGAGTCTAGTCAATCTTGTCACACTTTCTTTTTCTCTGTTGGTTAATTCGGCAGTTGTCCTTTTGTCGACTAATATCATTTGCATTGAATTGGTCAACGTTTCTCTAAGGACCATTTGGTCATTTAGCTGTCGATCAATGTCAAGCGCGATTCTGCCATATTCTGTGTTGTATGGTCTGATTGCTGTTGTCTCCTGACTGAGGATGTTTCGTAATGGAGGCGGTGCTCGAGGAGCTGGTGTGATGGCTGCTCGTTTGAGTAATCGACTTAATTCATCGTCAGCTGTTTCGGCATTAGGATTGAGATGTTGCTCATCGATTATGCGTTTTCTTTCGATTTCGCGTCTTTGGATAACATTTATTTGACGCATATCATACTGGACTTGTTCAAGTGCAGCTTGAAGTTCGGCGATTCGGCGTTCTTGTTGTTGATGGATATGCTGCTGACCTGGAAGTGCTTGCTGTTGTTGCTGCTGCTGCTGTTGCTGTTGTTGCTGCTGCTGCTGCTGTTGTCCGTGCGGCAGTTGTTGTCCGTGCGGCGGTGTATTTTGAGGGTCGCCTGCCTGCTGTTGTTGTTGATTCATGTTGGGATTGAGTACTGAATCTCTGATAATAGGTTTTTTTCTTTCACTGTCTATATTGTTCTGAAGATCTGGATCGTCCATAAACGGAGATGTTTTTCCGTCATCTCTTGTTGCCATAGCTGTTTATAATGTTGGCACTTGATTGGTAAATTGTCTGATTACATCATTCATATCACTTAGAAAACTTTTACTTGTAAAAAAAATCACTTATAAAAGAAACTTTATGTTATGGGTCACTCTGTTGTAAATTGATGTGAGTTTTGATAAAAAATTAGATGAGATTTGTTCGTTGTAGACGATTTTTGTGTTTATTGGTTATGTGATGAGAAGTATTTATCACTTCACTTAACACTTAAACAAATTCTATCGAATTATTCTTCACTGAGTTGATGATTGCGAGGATTTATTCGAGACTGCTCGTGGTCGCCATATTACGTCTGACTTAACGAACTAATAGTTTCTATACTTATGTGAGTAGTAAGATGGTAAAAATAAAGAACACAAGTTTGATGTTTCTCTTTTAACAAAACTGGAGAGACTGATGTATTTCTAGGCTTGCAAGTACAACATAGAGTATATACAGATGGAGGGGGTTAAAGGTCTCATGCAGAGTCTTGAACTCTAACATCTGTTGGCTAGACATAACTTCTGAAAAGCGATCTGTGGACAGTATCGTAAAATCCGTGCGTGAAAGACTTGATCATTCTGGGAATGAGTAAGGCTTTCATAAAGAAAGTTCTTTTCAGAATGTACATCAGAAAAATTTGTTGGATAAGGCAATTGTAAAAGTTGTAAACATCAAAAAATTAGTTTCCAAAAATTATTTGTGTGGATTAGGATCCGTGCGTGAAAAAAAATTTAGTTTGTGTAATTTTTGATCGGTAAGAAAATTTTTAGTGGGATGTGTATTAAAATAATTAAATATAGAGTGA
>Ga0194042_1000660_pt1 | contig 11551 bp, 8 predicted proteins | sample JunL4412m_MetaG_FD_148974 | JGI IMG/M metagenome (GOLD analysis project Ga0194042, IMG submission 148974) | Anoxic zone freshwater microbial communities from boreal shield lake in IISD Experimental Lakes Area, Ontario, Canada - Jun2016-L442-12m | ecosystem: Environmental > Aquatic > Freshwater >...
AACCGCTGCAACGGCCACACAATTAACCGTGACATTCTCAACGCTTCCCAATTCGACCGGTGCGCTGAATGCAAGCGTGACAGTCTTCGGCGGGTCGACAGCGACCGTGCAAGTCGCTACAATTGTTCTCGCGCCGACGATCACGGCCAGCACAACGAATCAAGCTCAAACCGTCACTACTGTGGTTATCAATGGTTCGAATTTCTCGGCGACCCCCGCGAATAATTCGGTGGCGTTCAACTTGGGCGCGGTCGGGACGATCACCTCTGCCAGCGCGACACAATTGAGCGTAACGTTCACCACTCAGCCGACAGCCACCGGAGCGTTAAATGCGACTGTGATCGTTTTCGGAGGAAGCACGGGAGCCGTGCAAGTCGCTACCATCACGCCGAATCCGACGATCTTAAGCAACGTTGCAAACCTGGCTCAAAATGCGCCGACCATGACGATCTCTGGAACCAATTTCTCAACCACTCCAAACCAGAACAGTGTCGTCTTCACAACGCTAGGAGCAGCTGGTACGGTGACTGCATCTACGACGACGCAATTGACTGTGACGTTCTCGACGCAACCGACCGCGACGGGTGCGTTAAACGCAAACGTGACGGTCTTTGGCGGTACGACTTCGACTGTGCAAGTGGCCACCATCGTTCCCGCGCCGACGCTTATTGCGAACACATCGAACCTTGCGCAAAACGCTCCGACGATCCTTCTGACCGGGACGAATTTCTCGACGACTCCTGCAAACAACACCGTCACATTCACGGCATTGGGCGCAGTCGGCACGGTTACAGCTGCGACCGCGACGCAACTCACCGTGACGTTCACGACGCAGCCAAATGCAACAGGCATCTTGAACGCCAATGTCAGAGTCTTCGGAGGTACAACAGCCACCGTTCAAGTGGCTGCCATCGTTCCCGCACCGACCATCACGACGAGTTCAGCACCGCTCGCGCAGAACGCTCCGACAATGACGATTTCGGGAACGAATTTCTCGACAACGCCCGCAAACAACACCGTCACCTTCACAACGCTCGGAGCCGTTGGCACGGTGACGGCGGCGACCGCAACACAATTGACGGTGACGTTCTCTACTCAGCCCAGCGCTACCGGGGTCTTGAACGCAAACGTTTCTGTGTTCGGTGGCACGACCGCGACCGTTCAAGTCGCCACCGTAGTAAGCGCCCCCACGATTACGGCCAACACCGCGAATCTCGCGCAGAACGCGCCCACGTTCGTCATCACCGGAACGAATTTCTCAACGACGCCCGCAAACAATTCAATCACATTTACAACGCTGGGAGCAGTGGGGACTGTGACGGCGGCAACGGCGACGCAATTGACCGTCACATTCTCGACGCAGCCCAACGCCACCGGCGTGTTGAATGCAACTGTCTCTGTCTTTGGCGGCACCTCAACAGTCACCCAAGTCGCGACGGTCGTTCCGCCTCCAACTGTGACGCTGAACACCACCAACCTCGCGCAAAACGCGCCGACAGTGATCATCACCGGAACCAATTTCGCAACAATTGTGGCCAATAATTCTGTTGTGTTGAATCTCGGAGCTGCAGGGACGGTGACCGCCGCCACAGCCACGCAATTGACGGTGCAATTCACCACGCAACCCACTGCGACTGGCAGTCTCACAGTGGTCGTCACATCCAATCGCGGAACCAGTGGTGCAGCGGTGCAAGTCGCGACAATCGTTCCGCCTCCGACAGTCACTGTTAATACCGCATCACTCTCGCAAAATGCTCCGACACTTGTGATCTCCGGAACGAATTTCTCGACCACTGCATCCGACAACACCGTCCAATTCAGCTCCGGAGCGGTGGGAAATGTCACGTCAGCGACCGCCACACAATTGACCGTCGCGTTTTCAACGCAGCCCACTTCGCTAGGCAGTTTGACCGCCATCGTCACCGTTTTCGGCGGAACCAGCGGCGTGGCGATTCAAGTTGCTACAATTGTACCCTCTCCGACGATCACACTGAACACGGCGCTTCTGTTGATCACGAAAACGACATTGGTCATCACCGGAACAAACTTCTCGACAACGCCGAGTGACAATAGTGTTACGTTTAATCTCGGCGCAGTGGGAACTGTGACGACCGCGACGTCAACGCAATTAACGATCACGTTCTCCACGCAGCCCTCGACGACTGGAACGCTGACAGCGGTGCTGTCGCTCTTTGGCGGTACGACAGGTGCGCCGGTTCAAGTGGCCGTTGTCGCCACGTTGCCCGTGATTACGAGTGCTGCGAACACGGCGTTCAAGGTCGGCACGAACGGCTTGTTCTCCGTCACAACGACCGGCTTCCCAGCACCGACACTCATCAAAACTGGCGCACTGCCCAACGGCGTGACGTTCAATGACAACGGAAATGGAACCGCCGTGTTGTCCGGAAATGCCACCGAATTCGGATTGTTCTTTTTATCCATCGCCGCAAGCAATGGAGCCGGTCCAGACGCGATTCAGAATTTTGTGTTGCAAGTCTTTCCGTTATTCAACTTCCCGACGCTTGCACCGATACAAGTCGCCGTGCCCGTCAATCAAACGTTGATCGTGAGTGGAGCCACTGCGCCGTACACGTTTTCAGTAATTGGTAGTCTCCCCGCAGGTTTGACCTTGAGTGCTTCCGGCGTGTTGAGCGGCACACCCACGGCGGGCGGCCCATTTTCGTTTGGAATCAAAACCATCGATTCCACACCGGCTAACAACGGCGGACCGTACACGTTCACACAACCGTACACTCCGATCGTTCTGCCGCCTGCGATTATTATCGCACCGGATGTACTGGTGCCGACGAATATAAATCTCGCGTATTCACAAACGCTGACCGTCAGCGGTGGGACCGCTCCGTATACTTTCTCGATCTCATCCGGCGCGTTGCCACCTGGGCTGACAATGACCTCGGCAGGTGTCATCAGCGGGACGATTGGAGCGGAAGGCACATTTAATTTCGTCGCGACTGCAACCGACAGCAGCACAGGGACGGGACCGTACAAGAGTAACATGCCGCTGCAGATTTTCGTGAACCACGCGCCGGTGTTTGCCAGCGCACCGTCAGCCTCGCCCAGCACTGTCTTTGTGGGTCAAACCATTCAATTCAGTGCGCCGGTCATGGACACAGATGGCGATCTCCTTACATACACGTGGCTTTTCCTCGATGGTAGCACCTCGTCGCTACCGAATCCGACGCACAGTTTTACGACGATCGGCGACAAGTCCGTTGTCGTGCTCGTCACCGACAGCCATGGTGGTCAAATCAGCGCCACGTTGGTGATCAGCGTGACAGGAGCAAGCACGGTTCCGATTGTTGACACTGACGGAGACGGCTATTCCGACGAAATCGAAAAAGCACTGCGCACCGATCCGGCCAACGCAACATCAAGACCTTTTGATCTCCCGCCATTGATCGGCGTCTCACCGTTGACTACCACGTACTTAAACATCGGCGTGGATTTCAATCAGTACAATATGGATTCTATCACGCTGAGCGGCACAGTGCCCCTGCCCACCACGTTTCAAGCTATGGGAAAACGCGTCATCGTCGATGTAGGCGGAGTGGTGGTACCGTTTGTACTTCAAAAGAGCGGAAAGAGTTCGTCTGCTTCACGCGCCCAAAACGCCACGTTTACGTTGCAGAAACTGTCCAAGAATTCCACTGCAACATCCCGCAACTTTACGATGGTGATTGAGAAGGGAGATTTCAGCGACGAACTGGCTCCCTACGGCCTGACCTTGGTGGATGTCACCAACGCGCAACGGAACGTGACGGTGACCGTTATTATTAACGGTCAAGCGTTTGTTGGATTTGTCAATGTCAAGTATTCGACGATTCAATTCGGTTTATCAGGAACGGCAGTTTATCCGTAAAAATATGAAGCTATTGAAATTCAGCGAATTCTGAATGAGCTACGCCAGATTTATAAAACGATAGATGAGGTAAATATGTTCTTCAACACGGTTCGATACAGATGCGTTAAGTGTCGTCGACGGCTTACATCGAACGAAAGCGAATGCAGCTGTTGTAAGTGGCGGGTCGATCAAGATTCAGCAAAACTCATGGCCCAAATGGTGGCGAGGCATCGCAGAGCCGTCTTTTGGGTCCAGATAAAGGAAATATTATTAGGCCGCAAAAAGACCGAGTTCTTCTTTTATTCACGGGGGAAATCGGTTCAAGGAAATCGTGCCATTTCACATCTGGCAATAAAGCTCGTGGTGATCAATCTGATGATTTGTGCGATGCTCTTTGTCAATATACTCGAGCGCTCGTATTGGATGCCGAGGCAATCCACATCAGCCGCCTTACAATCTCATTGTGAGTATTATGGATGGCCATTCATCGCCTTGAAAACAGTGTCGGAAGTTGCATCGCCGACTCAATTGTCATCTTCGGAAATCGTTGCGGAGCGAAAGGATTGGTCTGCCCAAAACTTCGCTCTGAACGTTTTGGTGTTGTTCTCCCTTGTGCTCATTTCGTGGCACATCATGAATTTTTTTCACGTCAATGAATGATGACATCATCGCCGCGCTCGTCAGCACACTTGAGACGGGCAAGAAGGTCGATGCCCGCACAATTTGGAAGCCCGCAGTATCGAAGCCGGTCATATCCGAAATCCAAACCACCCAGCGCAAACCAGTCGTGAAGGCAACCAGCACAAAAGCGTGGGCGCAAGGATTGCTGTTCGACATCAGTGTCTTCGTCGAACCGGAGCCGACAATTTCGAAGTCCAAGTCAACACCGACCCCACGAAGCCCACCCAATAGACCACCAAACTTTACTCCTCCCAAAGCCACTGCATCATCCACGGCCTCCCGAGCGGTGTACGCCACTGGGTGCGAGTGAGGGCCAACGGCCCGATGGGTCCCGGGCTGTGGAGCGACGAGGCGAGTAAGATGGTGCCATAGGGAAACGCGCGGAAACTCCGAGACGTAATTAACATTGATTCGAACGTGAAAAGAATGTAACGTCTATCTTGGAGTTTCCCGTGGTCAATTCGCGGCGGATTGTCTCGCGGGTTAAGCCGGCCCTTGCGCTGGGACTCAAAACGCGTTAAGTCAATAACAACCCACGAGGCAACGCATGGCAACGAACGACGCGCTGACAGACGAACTGTTCACGGCGATATTGGACAAACTATGCGGCACACTGACCGAGCAGAGCGAGAAATCAAAGTACGCAACATCCAATGATTTTGAGCTTGCCATCAGAAACGAACTCAAAGAACTCCTCTCAAAATACAAAATTGATGTGGATTTCGATCCGCACCCATACGTGTTTCCGGACATCGTGTTGGGAAAGCACGGAATTGAGGTCAAATTCACGACGAAGGATACTTGGCGCAGCGTGGCGAACAGCGTGTTTGAAAGCACCCGCAGCGAATCCGTAGAGCAGATTTTTGTTGTGTTTGGGAAAATGGGAGGCAAGCCTGAAATCAAGTGGGGACGCTACGACGATTGCGTGATACATGTTCGCACTTCGCATGTGCCAAGATTTGAAGTGCAGCTTGGGGCGAAGGAATCGTTGTTCGCCAAAATTGGCGTCAAATATCAAGATTTCAGAAAACTATCCATTGCGGACCGGATGAAACATATCCGGGAGTATGCGCGGGGGCGACTCAAGGATGGACAACAGTTATGGTGGCTCCAAGAAAAGGAGGATGGTCATACGCTCCCTATCGCAGCTAGGCTTTATATGAGTTTGGAACAAGAAGAGAAGCGAAAGTTTCGAGCTGAGGCATCGTTGCTATGCCCGGAAGTTGTAAAGGCGTCGCGCTCAAAACACAAATATGACAACGCCGCGCTCTATTTGCTCACTTACCACGGGGTGTTGTGTTCTCAGGCGAGAGATCTTTTCTCAGCAGGCAGCGTGGCCATGAAAAGCGACGGCCAACGCGGAGGAAACTATGTGATGATGGCGCTGCAAGACATAGAGAAGGAAATGATCGAGGCCGCCGCAAACATGGACGACGCATTGTTTGAAGTTTATTGGAAGCGTTCTGTTCCGCCGAAGAAGAGAATTGAGGAATGGCTTGCGCAAGCCGACGAACTTGCAACGGGCTGGATGCCGTCAAAAGTGCTGTTTAGAAAACGTTGAGCGACTTACTTTGCGTCGAGGCACTCAACAACTGATTTCGCGATATGCCAAGCCAGCACGGGTGGAACTGCGTTCCCGACTTGGCGCTCAATTTCCCGCAGTTTCGAAGCGAAAACGAACTTGTCCGGAAACGATTGAATGCGCGCGGCTTCTCGCATGGAAATGCGGCGCGGCAGTCGATAGTGAAATTGAATGTTGCCATGGCATTCGGCGCGAATGGTGTAGCCGGGGCGGTTGGGAAGCAAGCGGCGGTTTCCCTGTTCCGGACTTACGTTCGCCAAACTCCAAATGTGGTTTATTTGCGGGCAAAGCTCCAGTTGCTCCAAATCGCCAATTGCCTCTTTGGCGGTCATCCAATTTGAGGCGTTGCGCTCGGCGGTTGGCGGAAAGAACTCGCTTTCGCCCTTTCTTGTGCCGACGAAAATGACGCGCTCGCGGGTTTGGGGGACTCCGTAGTCTGCCGCTTTATAGAGTCCGTAATTCACTTCATATCCCAACGCGCGGAAATCAGTCAACACCTGATGAAGCCATTCCGGATGACGTAGAAGCGCCTTGACGTTTTCTGCCACAAAGACCCTGGGTTGAATTCTGCGGATGGCCTCTACCATGGCCTTATACAGGCCGCTGCGCGCGCCGTTAACCCCGGCCCTTTTTCCATTGACGGAAATGTCCTGGCAAGGGAAGCCGCCGATCAAAACATCGGCCTGCTTCGGCATCGAATCGATCAGGCTCCAGATATCGCCGCAAGCAATCTTGTGGTTCAGGTTCCGTTCGTAAGTCTTGCATGCTTCGGGATTGAGCTCGTTGGCCCAGATTAATTCAAAGGGATGAGCTCTGTAGCGACGGCCAAAAATTTCGAAGCCTCCTGTGAAGCCCAAGTCCATTCCGCCGCATCCCGCAAACATGGAGACAAGTGAATAGTTTTTGGTCGAGCGCCCTTCAGGACGCTTGCTCATTTTTTGTGGAGCGAATTCCAATTCGACGGGGAAAGCAGAGGTTCCGGTCACTCCGTAAGGTGGCGCTTCATTTTCCATAACCGTGGATGCACCGCCGGATTGTTTTCGAGCATATGCCTTTTTAGAGCGAGCTTGAGGTTGGATTTTAGGAGCGCAATACTCTTCCGCTTTTTTCATAAACCAATCCTTCAATGTGCTCCGAGACATAGCAAGCGCGGCATAAAGCCGCCGCTTGAGCTCGGGGTCTAACTCGATCACAATTTTTCCGGACTGTCCGTGTTGCGCCATTTACATCATGTTAACTACATGATGTGATCTGCGCAAGAAAGAAAGTAGGATAATTCGTTAATCACGGCGGGTGGACGGTTGCAAGGGTGCCAAGGACCAGTACTCTGTTCCTTGCTGTTGGGCGCTCGATTAACCCATGATTTGAAGTTCTTCCGAAATCGTTCGCGTATCAGCACGGAGCAGGGTACTGCTCCGTGGCACCCGGCACTTCCGCTTACGCCTTGAAATCAATCCCGGATTGTGTGCCTGTGCTGTCGGCGAATTTGTCGATCTTCATGCCCGTCCGTTGCAGCACGCTGACGAACAGGTTGCTCAGCGGCTTGTTGTTCTTCTTGTCGAGCAGCACGTGTCCGGCGTGTTTGAAACCGCCACCCGCCAGAATGATAGGGAGGTTCTGGCTCATGTGTTGTGCGGCGCTGCCCATGAAGCAGCCGGAGAGGATGGAGGTCTTTTCCAAACTCCGGAACAGACGGCGCATTGTTTTAGGCGGGGCAAACGGTCTCTCGTCGGCACTTCACGGAGTTATCGTGCCGACGAAGGTTCGCTCTGGATTGCAACGCTCGCTCCCGATTCTCACGGGTAGACGATACGGCGTGTCTGCACGCGGCATCCAAAACAACGGACACGATTGGAACGGGCGCAAACAGGTGGACGCGGGATGTCGAATTGAGTTCACCCCGTTGGGGCTAAAGGTTTTTTGGACGCGTGTACCCAGGCCTGCGCCGGGGTACCGGCTACGGCCTGGGCTTTAGAAGTTCGCTCCTTTGGAGCTGGAGTAAAGGCAACAGCCACGCATCGATTTCGTTCCGTGTCTCTCCCTTTATCACCACTGGGGTCGTAGCTCCGTTCAATTCTTCCGAAATGAGTCGCTGAGTACGACGGCTTGAACCAAGTCTTTGAGTCCGCCGTGGTTTACGGCCAGGTTTTTCAGGATGCTGTCAATCGCGGTACGATCATTCAAACCTCACGTGCGCCCAGGGCATGCGGCGAGGCGCTTGATACTGGAAGCGCATATGGACACCGTCTCCGTGCAGGGCATGAACGTCGCGCTGTGGTGAAGTAGGCGTGGCGATGGGTGTGAAGATTTTTAAATTTATTTGGAATAAAATAGGGTAATGGGGCGTCTATAGATTGAATGGGTTTTATCGTTGATTAAGACGCATAATATATCGTGATGGGTTGTGATTGTGCACGATGTGATTGTGTGGGAGCGGGAATGTAGAAGATGGCGGGGTTTGGATAAGCCGTGAGGTATTTGTCGTGTTCGCCTTGGGCTTGTTCGCTTCGCTCACTACACCTACGGCTATTTGAACTTGCTCCGCTGACGCGGCTGAACGCACGATGTGATTGTGTGGGAATGGGGTTTGGGGTTCGGAGCGCATGGGATTAATCAGTGCTTACCCCTCACCCCGCGAGACGGAACGGCTGTCTCGTCGGCCATTGCCCTCAAGGGGAGAGGGGGAACGGCATTGGCTCGCTGCGCTTGTGACGCGCACGATGTGATTGTGTGGAAATGGGTATGTAATTTATGCCGCCCCTTTTGGGGCTGAAACTCAATCCTGTTCGGCACGGCACGTGCTACTCAACAAAGTGTTATTTTTCTGCCATTTTTGATCATTGATATTTCTAAAACTTGACATTCAATTTTTCGGTCCAGCGCGCGTCGTACTCACATGAAAGACGCGACGATCACCGACACTCCTTACTTTCCCGCTGGTGTTGCGTCTGGCCTGAAATTCTGTAAGCGTTCCGTAGACCGCGCCTTCCAAATGTCTCTCGAATCCGCGAAGCTGTGCCGAGGAGGGAATCGGCATGGATGGCAATGCGAAGGGTGAGCGGGAACGGATTTGGCGTGGGCATTTGGCAGCAAGGCAGAAGAGCGGGCTGAGCCAGGCGGCGTATTGCCGCCAGCACGGATTGACTCAAAACGACTTTTCGTGGTGGAAACGCGAGCTTGCTCGGCGCGATGCGCAGACGGCGGTGCCCGCTACCGCGTTCGTGCCGATGCGCGTGACGGGGATGCAAGCGCCGGGCTATCCGTTCGAACTGGAATTGCGCGGCGGGCGCGTGCTGCGATTTGATGCCCGCGCCGACATGACGGTGTTGCGTTCGGTGCTGGTGGCGCTCGGTGAGGAGCGCGCCGGATGCTGATGCTTTCGCCAGTGGTGCGCGTGTTTCTGTGCGCTCAACCGACCGACATGCGCCGCTCGTTCGACAAGCTCGCCGAGATGGCGCGCAGCGTGCTGGCACAAGATCCGTTCAGCGGACACCTGTTTGTGTTTTTCAACCGGCCCCGCGATCGCGTGAAAATATTGTTCTGGGATCGCAGTGGATATTGTCTGTACTACAAGCGGCTGGAGCGCGGCGCGTTTCAATTGCCGAAGATCACAGGTGGCAGCGTGGAGATCGAAGCGACGGAACTCACGCTGATACTGGAAGGCATCGATCTGACCGGGGCAAAGCGGCGTCCGCGTTTCGAATTCTCGGCGAAAGTGTGATATTTGATCGTTCGGTTTTTCTGACTATTTCCGCACGAAAAGCACCTCTTCATTCGTCTTATACTCACCTATGACGCGACCCAATTTACCCACTGATATTGAAGCGCTGAAAGACCTGGTAATGGAGCATTACCAGGCCATGCAAAAGGAAGAGTTGCGGGCGAACCAAGAGTATCAGCGCGCCGAATTATATAAAACCCGCTTTGAAAATCTCACACGGAAACATTTCGGCCCTTCCTCCGAAAAACTCCACGATACGCCGGGCCAGCAACAGCTCTTCGATCTGCCTGCCGAGCCGGAAGTCATCGTCGAAACGCCGATAGCTGATTCGGCTGCCGAAGCCTCACCTGCAAAAAAGCGGCACGGTGGCGGGCGCAAAAAGCTTCCGCCCGAATTGTACCGCGAACGACGCGAATACTCCTTGCCTGAAGAACAGCGCAAGTGCAGTGGCTGCGATGTGCCCATGCAGCCCTTCGGCGAGGACGTCCGCGAACAGTTGGAATACATTCCGTCGAGCCTTCATGTGATCGAACATGCCCGCATTAAATATGCCTGCAAATGCTGCCAGGAAAAGCCGGCGATCGCTCCAGTGCCTGATAAAGTCATCGACAAAGGTTTGGCCGGACCCGGACTGTTGGCATGGATAGCTGTCAGCAAGTTTGCGGATCATCAGCCCCTGTATCGGCAGGAAAGTATCTTTGCGCGGCACGGCGTGGAAATAGCGCGTTCGACACAGTGCGCGTGGTTGGGAACGGTGGCGGAGTTGCTCGCACCGATTTACAAGCGCATGAGAGCTGACGTCAAACGCTCGGCGAAAATCCATACCGACGACACGCCCGTCAATGTGTTGGAACCCGGGCGCGGCAAAACCAGACAGGCGCGGTTCTGGGTGTATGTCGGTGACGAGCAACATCCACAAACGGTCTTCGACTACACACCGTCTCGAAAACGGATCGGGCCGGTGGATTTCTTGAAAGGTTTCATAGGTTACTTGCAAGCGGACGCATATGGAGGTTACGACCAGATTTACGCCGGACCCAGCGTGATCGAAGTGGCCTGTTGGGCGCACGCTCGTCGAAAGTTTTTCGAAGCGAAGGACGCGCATCCGATCGCGAAAGAAGTATTGGATATGATCAAAGAAATGTACCTGATAGAAGCGCAGGCTCGACCGTGGGTCGAGGCAGCCAAGGCGAAGCCGGCGAACGAACGCGCCGCCGCGTTAGCCAGTGCATATGCCAACCGCCTGCAAATGCGGCAAACGCTGACAGTATCTATTTTGGAACGGATCGATACCTGGCTCACCACACGGTTGCAAGACACGCTGCCGAAAAGCCCGCTGGGCCAAGCGATCACGTACACGCGCAACCAATGGAAGGCGTTGAAAGTCTTCACCCAAGACGGTACTTTGGAGATAGACAACAACATCGCCGAAAATGCGCTGCGCCCGATCGCACTCGGCCGAAAGAATTATTTATTCATGGGCAGCGACGCGGGCGGAAAGCGAGCGGCGATCCTGTACACGCTGATCCGCACGTGCGAACGCCACGGCGTCAACGAGTGGGCGTATCTCAAAGATGTCCTTGAACGCATCTCAACACACCCCGCCAGCGACATCGACGCGCTGCTGCCACACAACTGGAAACCCGCCCAGCTCGGTTGACATCCACGATCCAAAGCGAGCACATGCGGTTGGTGGAACGCTTAC
>Ga0194042_1000663_pt1 | contig 11537 bp, 19 predicted proteins | sample JunL4412m_MetaG_FD_148974 | JGI IMG/M metagenome (GOLD analysis project Ga0194042, IMG submission 148974) | Anoxic zone freshwater microbial communities from boreal shield lake in IISD Experimental Lakes Area, Ontario, Canada - Jun2016-L442-12m | ecosystem: Environmental > Aquatic > Freshwater >...
CCCATGCACGCCGACCCGACCGCCGACACGTCCATCACACACTATGCGGAGCCGGCCAGGGTGTTTTCGTTCCGGCTGGGGACCTGCCACCCCGACCTCAGCACGTCGGTGCGCGCCAACGTGGAGGTGGTGACGAACGGGTCGAGGGGGCAGATGGCAGAGGTGGTGGAGCAGTTCTGCAAGTCGCTGGGCGAGTATGTCAGCACAGATTGTACGGAAACGCCCACAGCACGAGTCCCGTGACACATGCCAGTTGAGCATACAGACACGAGACCGACCCGATCTCACTATCGTCGCCGTCGCTGCAGTCGCTTCCGGAGTCTGAAAAAGATTCACAATCTGCAGCCTCACTGCCATCCGCGCAAGCATGGTTGTGGTAATCGCCCCAATCAGAATACATCAGAGCCATACAACCGACCTGCATTTATTAGTGCTTTTGACTAGTCAAGCGATGCGCCGCCACCAGATGCTGATGGGTTCACTGGGAATGTTCACCATGGGGATTATGTGCCAACTCTACAGTATTTTCAACCCGGACGAAGAACCGTTTGTGCAGCAAATGGCATTCATGTTTGTAGCAATGCCAAGCGCACTGGCAATCATCCATCATTATTATTACCACCACCCGCTCCCATTGGAAACCAACGAAGAAAGAATAGACAACCAAGCCGACACTGCATCGCCCCACACGCCACAGACACGCCATCATATATCAACCACGGCAAACTCCACACTGTCGAATGGAGTGGTTGCTGACACGTCACAACGCCGCCAGCCCAGCGAACCAACAACAACAACAAAGGCCACCACCGTCGGCTGACTACAGTGCCACCGCATACAGCCACGGCTATCGCCATTACCACATCCCACAGAACCAGCCCATTCTAGACAGACCAGACAAGGTCGGCGCCTCGCAAAATGATATGCGTCCTGTGTGGCATCAGCCACCCCAACCACCCCCTCCACCCTACCGATACGCTAATGGAGCTGGTGCGCACCAGAGCATGCAAAGGCCCTATCGTGTACCCTGTGATCATGACATGGAAGCAGCCCACCATCTGCGCATGCCGACTGTGCTTCCACCAGCTGCGCCGAGTGAAGCCCCGGCATCAGGACCGCCAGCCGCTGCCGCTGGACGCGGCGATACTGCAGACGGTGGTCCCTGGGACCATGCGGCAGCAGGATTCCAGAACCAGGGAACGGATCTGTGCGGCGCTGAGGATGCCTGGAAACGCTTACTCGAGGACCTTCGAGGCCCTGGAGACGCTGCTGGCGTCGAGCACGCCGCCCCGCGTGAACAGCATCAATCGGCCGCCGCAGGGGGTGACGGGGCAGCCGCAGTGCGAGGAGGAGATGGAGAGGGAAGGAGAAAACGATCCAGAGACGATGACGATGGCGGCCACGTCCCATGCCCCAGTGACCGCGCCCATGACACCGACAAGGGATCGCATGGACGTGTGGTGGAGGTACAACCTGCAGACGGAGTGCTTCTCGCACAAAGCAATCGCGAGACATGTGCGTCGATATGGGTTGTGAATTCGGGCGACTGGATTGACGTGGAGCACGTCCTGCGTCGCATGCTCAAATGCGAGGCCAGCGAATGCCACGCCTTCTATTCCATCGGGTACGTGTTCTTCCGATCGTGCGCCGTCTCGCACGTCACATCGCCGTCGGAATTCCTCAAGAACGGCATGCAATATCACTTCCCCGGCACGGAGGTCACGGTGGCGGTCACCAGTGCGCACGAGGAGGGGGTGCTGGAAATAGAGTGTTTTCTGGAGTACACGCCCTAATCGGTCTCATTTTAATACTTACTGCAAATGCCTTCCAACTGCTCCCACACTCCAAAGTGCTCAGCAACGGTGGTCGACGGCTCCGGTTCCTTGCGCTTGCGGCTCTCCTCTGCACGGAACTCACCCCCGTCGATGGTCTTCTTGAGCGCGTTGTAATCCTCTGTCAGCTTCTGGATCGTATTCACCTGACTTTGGTGGACGGCGGAGGCGCAGCACACAACCTGGGGGGTGGGGGTGGCGATGATTTCAGTTGTAATCGGATAATATAAAAGGAAAAATAGAAATAATGTATCGTGTAACACAGAATGAAAGCGAGAAAGAGATGAGGAAGGGAGGGCGGATCACCTTCCACGCCCCTGTCTCATTGCCCTTGTCAACAAATTTCTCGACGCCTGTCAAAAACTCCTCCTTAATCACCTCTGGCACCTGCTTAGGATCCAGATCGTGAATCCACCCCCGCACACGATTGTTAAAATCCTCACGCATAGCTTCCCGCTTCGCCTCGGAAAGTTTGGCATTCAAGTCATTCAACTGAGCCACCTGATTTCTAGCAGTCTCCTCGCGCTGCTTCGTCTCGCCCAACTCCGCGCTCTTCTCCGCCAGTTGCTTCTGAAGCATCTCGATATGTGCGAGAACAGATGACAGATCCCTCTGCCCCCCACCGGTGGTGGGTGCACCTCCTGAGTTATTAGTTGAAGCCGCTGCTGATGCCGCATCCATGATGAGAGACGGATGGCAAGGGCTTATATACACACACAATAGCCATATGAGGCCCGGAAACCGCAGCGTCGTTACCTGTCCATGCGCGCATTCAAAAAATTCATCTCAATTTAATTGACTGCCGCCAGCACCAATCTGGTTAAACAGCATTTTACTTGGCTCGCTCTTGTACACATTCACGATATGCCCCTGCAATCGGAGATACACTTCAATCATCTTTGGGTCCAATCCCATATGCTGCCCATTGGCATCAGTCTTGTGCAAATCCCCCCTCATCCTATCCTTGAGCTCCAGTAACTCGCGCAGCATCATGCCCACCCGAACCGTGGGATTCAACGTATGCGTGGCAATGTGCTCGCGTATGACTTCGAAACGTATACTTTCGCCACAATTCTCGTCCATGGATTCCTGACGATTCGAAAGCTCCGCATGCACATCATGCGCCAGACTATCAATATGCATCGTGCCAATGTTCTCCTGTATGAATTGATGCATCTCGACCGCATCCTTGTGCGTACTGAAACGACACAGGAAACAGTGATGATTCATTGCAATAATGCCACCGACATCCGCAATATATACACATTCGATGCAAATACAAAGATGAGGACGCACTGAATCACATGTATATATGCGCAGCCTTCCACCCGCAAATGATGGACACGCGTCGGCGGAAAATCGGACTCGTCCTCGTGCTGCTACTGGCAATGCCCAACATCCCCAACGTGCAATGCCACACCAGCGAAGATCCAGACACCCACAAAAACAGATACGACTGGGTGATCGACGACCTGACATGGCTGACCTTCCTGATCATCGTTGTCTCGCTGGTCAGCATCGCCGTATGTTTCTGCGCCGACGACGACGCCAACCGGAGCGCGTATCGGCCGCCCGCACAATGCAACGATTGCTGCCGAAAACACACCATTCATATGTACATAGAACCGCAGGACATCGTAAAAAACAACAACAACGACCGGCGCCTTACACGCCAGGGTTCCTACGGGGCCGATTTACCCAGACGCACATCGGACGTGGAGAATGGAGGACCTGTTCCTGCGTAATCCAGCCCACCTAAGAAAAATGTTCACCTACATGTGCTCGCAATGCACAGCGCCAGAGGATCCTATATCCAATATCGCATGCCAATTCCTCCACAGCAAACTGCAAATCGCATTCGGAGTGGCGGGGGTGTCCTTTTTCGAGGACGGGGTCATATACCCTTACTTTTATTTAACACGGGAGCAGCGCCAGTACCTCTACTCGATAGCATCATCCATAGCGAGAGAGACGGAATGCACGCAGAGATACCGATTCTGCAACGGATGTCTCATTCTGACCGACTACACAGGCAGGACACTCGACCAGCGCGTCGTGTGGCGCATGATTCTTGAGTGTGTGGCTGCGAGCTCGAAACACCAGGATTGTTTACAGATGCTCGCCAATGTCGTAATCCAGCGCGTCCTTTGTAGACTGCAACATTCCAAGGACGTGATTACATATGTGTATGAGCTCACCGACGAGCTATTCGGCGACAAAAAAATAAAAGAGCTGCAGCAGTGAGTAAACAGTGTTGCATTTCACCCCCCTCCTACACTAGCGCTGGCACGCACGAGAATGTAAGCCAGCGTGGCGATGGAAACCACCAACATCATCTCCAGCAGAGTGTGCCTAATTTCCGGATAAATCTCCCTGCGCTTCACACGCCGATTCGCCAACGACACAACCAGTCGCTCACCGCTGCGCATAAAGTACCTGCCGACGTAAGCCTGAACCAGCAGCTCTGCCTGCGATTGGTTATGCAGAAGAATGCTATCCCGGAGGGTGGACATATAGTATGTCGAAAAAGGTGTGACGAGCGTCGCATCTTCCGTATCGACATACAGATTCAAAGCACTGGCCACAGCAGCATCGTCCATGACGGCGAAGCAGCTAACGCATTTCTTTAATACATTCAATCCACAATGCCAGTCACCTGAGCAGCAATGCAAATCTGAGCATCTTCCTCCACGGACCCGGCAGCCAATAGAACCGACGGAGCAGCCGTGTCGTCCGATGCGGTCTCCTCCAACACAGCCGGCTCCGCCATCAACACACCCTCGCCCTCGTCATTGAGCTTCAAAGAATCGAATACCTCGCTGACACCCCCACCGCCGCCTGTTGTAGCCTCCCTAAACACCTGTAGCGCCACGCGAAGATCCGCCACGCAGCCGAATACTGCGGCCGCGTCAACCGGATACTTATCATGCGTAGATTCGAAATGGCCGTAATCCTCGGAAAACAATTTAGGTAATTGGATCGGCCCGGAAGACTCCATATCAAAAGCTACCCCCCATCCCCCGTTTATATACACCAACCCCTCTGTATATTTTGCAGGCTGGTGTCATCTCTTTACCCGACTGCCAGCCTTGCCCACAACATAGGGTTTCATCCGACCCATGCCGGCCCCGCCAGACAGATGACGAACAGCCGTCACAGAGGGAGGGGGGTTGGGATACCCGCTGGACACGGCTGCGAGCAAGGTGCTGGTGATGTGCTTACGCACCCCAGGGTCTCCACCCCCTCCCTTGGCGCCGCTGACTCCAGCGACGAAGTACAGCATGGCGCAGAAGACAGACAAGATTCTCCATGCAGCACGGGCAAGCATGTCGAACTGTCACGCGGCGGCTCTTTAAATAGAGGTGGGAATTGAGTCGCCGACGCCCACACCCCAGTGAGACCGAAGGGAAAGCATTCATCCACCACGAGCCCAGCATCAAACTCATGCTCATTGAACAGCACGTAACACGGGAAAAAACTCATATTGTGATGCGCCCACCGAGCTGTGCTTTTATGCCGATCCGTCGGCAGACCCAGCATGAGCGTCTGCATGATCAGACAATGCGGGAATACCCGCATCGCATCGGATGAGCTCGGAAGGTCCTTCCGCATCCGAATCCTCGTCAGACGTAACAAACGAGTCGTCGTCGCTGTACTCGTCATCCTCGGTTTCAGACTCCCCGTCGTCTTCCTCGTCCTCTTCATCGCTCTCCCCTTCATCCTCCTCGTCTTCCTCACTCTCGCTCTCGTCGTCGTCACCGTCGTCGTCTGTAGTCGAAGACATGTCACTCTCCTTATCAACATCAGCATCCGCCCGATCCATAATGGCGTTCACGCCGTCCGTGTCGACAGGGAACGCAACCCCACCCCTCGAACGAGTGCCGTAGCGACTGCCAGCACACAGATCAGTCTCCTGGTCGCTCCTGAAACCATCCCCTGCATCCGATGGCTCCCACGAGGAATCAGCATCATAATCATCACCCAACTCATCCTCGTCAGACGCGCTGTCAGACGATCTCTTCTGCTTCTTGCCACAAGCATCAGCGGGGCCCTCGCACAACGGCATGTCATCCTCGTCTACACTCCTCTTCGTCATCGCAGACACTAATCAGTCTGTATTTTATATTCAAAACAAGGAAACTGTGCGCAGTCCTCTACATCCATATCCGTTTACCCAACACGTCAGGCGACCGTGGCGTGTCTTTTTAGCCGAACCATAGAAAAGACGCCACGTCGCCGCTCCGCCAACACCCAACCATGCTCTCCTTCCAGAACCTTTACGACGCATACGAGGCCAACCACCGCGCGCCGCCGCCGCAGCGAGCACTCAGCACCATGGAGCAATTCACCAGACGACGGCTGACATGCAAGGGCATGGGCGCCTTCGACAGGATCAAGGAATGCAGACGGGGCCTTGAAGCACTGGACAGGCAGGGGTGGAACCGCAGCTACCACCAGCGGCAATTCCACGAGCAATTCATCCGAGCGTGCGCGCGCATATTCTACAAGACGGAGCCCCCGGGCGTCTTCCAGAGAGACCACCAGCGCCTGCTGCAAGTGAACGGCTGGCAAAACCTCTCGCAGGAGATTCTCATCTCCACGCCCAGACGTTTCGGAAAGACCATCTCGGTAAGCCTCTTTGCAGCAGCCATCCTGTTCAGCGCGCCATGCGTCGAGCTAAGCATCTACAGCACGTGCAAGCGAATCAGCCAAAAACTGCTGCGAAACGTGAAGAAGTTTCTGGAGCTCATCTACACAGAACTGGATGTTCAACCGTACAAGGTCATCCGCAGGTGCGCCGAGCCTCGTCGACTCGCTCCGCATCCATCCATGTGACACGCCCACCCGCAGCAACTGCGAGGAGCTGGTCATAAAAGGACCGGAATCGCGCCAGGACTTCAGGGTGGTCAACAGCTACCCGTCAAAGGTGAATAAACGAAACCCCAACCCACTCACACCGCAGCATTCGTCGCCGTTCCCCTCTTACCATCGATGCCCAGTGTCGCTTGAAGCGCAACCATGTCGTCGGAATACAGGTGCAGCAGCTTGGACACCCCGTCCATCGACGTGAACGCTCGCATAACGCCCACCTGAGCGTACTTGGAGTCGGAGTTGAACTGATTGGCATCCGCAGTTGCCTTACACAGCAGCGCATCCATCTCTTCCCCCAGCGCCGCCTGCACATGCACAAGGCATGTGACGTACGGCCGACCAGGTTTCAGCTCCTTGCACCCCTTAAATTGGGTCATGGGCGCCCATCGCAGGTTCTCCCTGATGGAGTCGTGGTCAACAAAGGGCAGATGGATCTCCTCCGCGCGCGCAGAGATGTACGCTTTGAGATCCGCATAAGACCCTTGCGGAACCCCCTTGCCCGAAACCGGCATGTACACCTTGATGGAATCGTCCGCCAAATACTCCATATCCACACCAAACTGCATCGGCGCGCAGCCGATCTGGGAGGCCAGCATAGAGTCATTCTCACAGAACGCGGTCCGGTAGAAAGAGCCGCGGGTGTGCGTCACGTGAAAGCCGATCTTGACAGACGCCCGCCCACGGTCCATAAACGTGTTGAAAGGTTCGCCGGTACTCAGAGAATTGGCCACCTCGGAGAGCAGCATCGACTTTCCGTTGAGTACCAGGCGCTTGGAGTACTGGTCGTCCACCAGGCAGGCAGTACCCTCGAGCATGACGGAGATGGGAAACCGCGGATCATTGCACACCATGGACGCGCAGGCGTGCGCTTGGACGTGTGTCTGATTCCCTTCCCCACCCATGGACGCTCCGTTGGCAGAGACCAGCGTGATCTTGCACTCGATTGTTTTATTGGCCACCAGCTCACCGAGAAACATCACCAGATCCATGAGCTTGTTCTGGTAGGGGGATGACATTTGCGAAAACAGGTCCTTGGGGAAGTAGGCCTTCATCAGGTTGTTGTACCGCACATACGTGTCCGTCTGCTTAAAGTCGTCCGAATGCGTCTGAAAGGCCCATCCCAGGTGATTGGAAACATCACGAACAAACGCAGCCAGCCCCTCGCAGTCGTCGGTGATCAAAGAGCCATGCCCGTTACTGACCAGGGCATACGGGTGCGAAAACGGGCGCTTAAACACCTCCGAAAGCATGGTCCCCTTGCGCGTCCCACACACGGCAACGTCCTCATTCAGTGTCATATCCTGCGTATACGGCGCAGCAGTCGCCGATCGCATAGGGGCCTGGGCGTAGGACGATACGAACTGGGTCAGGTCCCTCAGATCCATGGCCTTGACCTGCTCGATGGTAACCGAGTTGTGGTGGAGGGTCTCCGCCAACAGGTAAGTGCACAGCCATGGAGGGACGTTGTGAGGCCCATCAAAATCCAAATGGTACAACGAATACAGGGTGGCCTCATCCTCCATCATATGCGCGGTGAAGATTGATTGGAACATGCTGCCGCCGTTCTCGCTGCTCACCACCACATGCTTCTGCAACCCGTTGCGGATGCCCAGGTCGAGGGTCTTGATGGTCTCCAAATGCTTGGCCGAATTCCCGAGCACGGACGGCGTGATATTGCCAGTGTTGTACAGCCGCAGCAGATCGATGTGCATGCCACGACTGTGCTCATCGCTCGGCACAAACGCAACGGACACGGAGTTGGAGTTGAAATTGGAGCAGGAATCGAATGAGCTGCCGTCCTTGACCTTGTCTGCCAAATCAACCAACCGCATGTGTGCCGCGCAGATAGGCTTGAGCATGCCATCGCTCACATCCCGGAAGAAAAAGTGAAACTTGACTCGATCCGTCAGCTTCAAATCCGAGCGCAGCGGCACCATATTGAAATCGACCTGCATACCGCCCTTGCCGTCCACCGCCACCTCCTTGTAGCTGCATCCATCGCGATTCGTCAGATACACTGCGGCGACCGTGTCAGAGGGGAATTCGCCCTTCTGTGAGCGCGCCGTCAGCTTCGCTTCAAAGCGTACTCGAAATGCCCCGGGATGATCCGACAGATTGGCAAGCTCGATGTTCGAAGGCGTACTCTCCAACAGCACCCGTGTCGTCTGCATCGCACAGTGGACAGACACCACCACTTTAATACAAATTAAGCGCGTGCATGTGCCGCATTGACGACCCATGCACGCCGCCCTGCACCGATCTCCCGAAAACAAAGTACATATTCCAGACATGTCGCGCACGATTGCTTATGGCATTGAACATCGCGTTTGAGAAATCAACTGACAACTTCGTAAAAAGAATAGTAAAGGTCCTGGCGGGGCCGTATGTACACACAGAGCTGATCGTCTCCCAGCTGAATCCCGTGCCAGTGCATACCTCGTATGCAGCGTACATGCACGAAAATTTCTCCAGAACCCTGCAGCAGGATTTCTGGTACCAGGACCAAACACACGACTTCCTAACCCTCCGTGTATCGGAAGAGGAGCTCAAACGAATCTGCGATACGTGCGAAGCGTGCGTGGAAACAAATATACCATACAATACCAGAGACATGCTACTCAGCATAATCCCGCTGCGAAATCCCACCGAACGCAGCATCTACCAGACAGGATCTCTGTTCTGCTCACAATCCATAGTGCTGGTCCTGCGAAGCTGCCTGGAAAAAGACCATCCTGCACAACTGGACCTGGCGAGCATCAACAGCCGGACGATAACGCCAACGCAACTGTACTTCCTGATGCGCCCCCACTGCGCCCCGGCGTGTGTGAACAGTGTGATTGTAAAGAAAAAATAGACAACCCGTACTAACTGCAACGGCCCGTTGCACCGGCTCGCCATGGGTAAATAAAAGAAGAAGAAAAAAACGAAAACACAAAACACACAGCATGGCGGCGCCCCTCTGCCCCTTCTGCGAAGCGGAGGCACCGCTCACGCGATGCAAGCTGGGCCACACGTACTGTGACGACTGCGCCCTAGTGCACATGCTTGAGGGAGAAGGATGCGACGCCGACGACACCGAATGCTTTTCCGTCTTCTGTCCGTTGTGTGTTCAACCCCCGCAAGAGTACGTGTGCCCCATCACACACGAGCTGATGGGGACGCCGGTTGTGGCGCAAGATGGGTTCACGTACGAGAAGTCAGCCATAGAGGACTGGATGCGTCACAAGGAGACATCACCCAAGACCAACGAGCCGATCGAGGCGGTGTTTGTCTCCAACTTCAACATCAAAACACTCATCGCCGAATGGAAGCTTCGCCACTGCGGCAGTGGAAAATGATCCTCCGCATCACACTTTATGGAGCTCGCGCAGAAGCTGTATCTTGCGTTCCAGCAACGCAGTGCACTCGCCCAGCGCATCGGCTCCAGACCCGCCCATCCCCGCCTTGACATCCAGCGCATCGCACAGCCGAAAAAGCGACCCCACGTGCCGGGTACCCTCTATGGTAGCGCCTTCCAATGTAACAAAAGCAGGCGTATGATCGCCAAGACGCTGTTCCGCGTCCGAAATGGATGTTTCAATAGAGCGCGGGGTGTGTTTGGCCTTGAGATAGGCGATTACTGTTTTCAACCGGGCATTAATCTCTCTGAGCTCAATCACACGGGGATCTTCTTCTTTTGCAGACCCTTTGCTAGCCGGCATGCTCAACCCACCGCTCAAAACGCCCTCCAATAAGCACACCCTGTACCGTCCAATTATTGGCAACAATTGCGAGTGCATCCAGCCCCCTTACCACTCGCCCCCCCAAATTGCAAAGACACAGGGATGACAATTTCGAGAAAATGATATTTAAGATGGGCTATTCTTTTGTATGAAAGATGCAGGGCGGCAATCTTCATCCAGACCCAGGTCCCGTTAAGCCTTATCCTGGTCATGACCCAGGCGATCCGCTGAACGACAGTGGCTTTAAGTATTTAGAAAAGGTATACCTGACGCCTGCGAAGACCGCATTCAGAGCACTGGGCGCAATGGTTTTGGAAGATATTACAGCCAACTATATAATTCGTGTGATACTGGATAATACAACGAGTGTTGATCAGTCTAGTTTATATGATGAGTACAAAACTGCTAATATGAAGATAGCTATTGTTTACGGGTTTTGGTTAACATGTTCTATGCTAGACGAAGAATGTTCTGTGCTAGACGAAGAAAAGAAGAGAAAAAAATTAGAGGCAATAAAAGATGCAGTGTTCTTTACATCTGGTGTTGAGTCTGATGATCATGCAAAGAGAGATTTTAAGTGGCTTTTGAGTCGTGATCCAGATAAATATCCAATGGACATGCCCCCTGGTCCGTTACACACGAAATTCTTAGAAACAATATCCAGAATAGCGGATCATCTGTATATTAAATGATATCATGCAGAGTGATTGGCAATCATTTTGGACGAGTGTAGTAAACCCCCAGTACACAAACATGTCGCTGCTGTCTTTCGCCATCATGGTTTTTTGTCTTCTTCATTGACAAGTGTTTGTCTTCACATTGAAAAATGTCTTTGTGTGTTATTCCTTACAATTATAGTCACATGACTCCAATATGTCAACTGGTCAAAATCAACCTGCCATGTTGATTTCTGGTCACGTGACTTGATTAAGCACACCCTGTACCGTCCAATTATTGGCAACAATTGCGAGTGCATCCAGCCCCCTTACCACTCGCCCCCCCCCAAATTGCAAAGACATTCGAAATGCAGACAGGCATCCCCGACGACACGCACCCACCGCCCAACACATTCGACACGGATTTCCAAATACTTGGAACCACACTATGCGCC
>Ga0194042_1000664_pt1 | contig 11536 bp, 1 predicted proteins | sample JunL4412m_MetaG_FD_148974 | JGI IMG/M metagenome (GOLD analysis project Ga0194042, IMG submission 148974) | Anoxic zone freshwater microbial communities from boreal shield lake in IISD Experimental Lakes Area, Ontario, Canada - Jun2016-L442-12m | ecosystem: Environmental > Aquatic > Freshwater >...
GGGGTAATCAACGCACAGAACGGCAGAATCGAGTGCATTTTTCGTCTACGATTCATTCCTTTTACTCCAAAAGCGTTCTACTCTATCTTAATACTCGTCTTGTTGATTAAAAAATAGAGAAGCAACACGCCTCGCTAAATGTGAAACATCAGTTCCGGATTCACTGCCGCCTGATCCACTCGCGTCAACACATCCGCCAAACTGGTATTGTCCAAAATCTTCGACGTCGCTTCCCGGACATCCCTGAACACCATCCGCATGCCGCACAATTTCTCGTCCGGACAATCTGCACAGCGTTGATAGCGCGTTTGACTGACGCATTGCAATAACGCCAGAGGCCCTTCGATGCCTCTGACAATCGAGCCAATCGTGACCTGTCGGGGTTCCAGGCGCAGAAAATACCCGCCGCCTTTGCCCTTGCGGCTGCCGAGAATTCCCATCGCTTTTAAGTCCAACAGAATCAATTCCAAAAACTTCTTCGGAATATTCTCTTTCTCTGCCAACTCAGCAATGAGCACCGGCTCGCGAGTGGGCTCGTTTGCTAACGAAAGCAATGCCTTGATTGCGTACCGTGTCTTCATTGAGAGCATTGTCTACTATTCCTATCGACTTATGTATATTACACTCAACACCGCACGTGTCAACATTGAATTTCAAATATTATGTGAGTATACCTCATCACACGTGAACATCCAACGGGTGTTACACTGGGATATAGGGTATTTATGTGTCTTAAAAACCGCGTATCGATAACACACGAGACGCGACTATCTGTGATATTGGCTAAACCCCGATGCCGAAACAACCCTGAGGAGCGACTTGTTTCTGTATCGAGAGCTAAAAAATGGGTTACATGGGCTGGCGGACTCAACATTTACACCTCGCTTGAGTCACAATTCTTGATCCGTGAGGAGAAAAACGAGTCGAAAAGAGCGCATTCCGGGTAAAATGTGTACCCTAAATCTATGTTTTTATCGTAACGATCAAATGCATGCAAAATAATTAAAGGAAACAATTTAGATCATTGAATTTGACCCGAATGGATCATAATTGTGAACTTTATGTGTCAATTCGGTAATTTTTCTGGACAACTTGAGACAAATATGTCAAAATCTTGTCATAGTGTAGTAAACCATTTACAAGCCGCTTAACACAAAACTAATGTTTTGAGCGAGTCGTTTTATGCTCCATGTATAAGTGTTATGGTTTTATCGAAATGCTGTCTGCCGCAGTGCAATCACGAATCGAGGGATACGATGCGTACTTCACGAACAAATTTCATCACATTTCTGGCTTTTGTTCTCGCGCTATTCTTCACCCAATTACCGTCGGCTCAAGCCGCCACATTTACGTGGACCGGTGCAGGAACGACCAATAATTTCTCCGACGCTGCTAATTGGGGCGGTACGGCCCCGACAGGAGTTGCGACCGACGCTCTTGTTTTCGCAGGGACTACGCGACTGGCACCCAATAATGATATCACAGGCGGGACGTTCGCCAGCATCAAGTTTAATGCTGGATCTGGCGCGTTTACCATTGCTGGCAATGCGTTTACCATGGCTGCGGCCGGCGGAATTAACAACAGCAGCACAGCCCTTCAAACGATCAGCACGGCCATCGCGGCAACTGCTGCCATGCCTATCGTGATGACGACGGGCGGCGGCAGTGTGACGCTGAATACGGGCGTTATCAGCGGAACCGGGGGTGGCTTCACCACGTCTGGAAGCGGAACGTTGACACTGGCTGGCGCGAACACCTGCACGGGAGCGAGCACGGTAGGCACAGGAACGATTGTGAGAGTTACAGCTGCGACTGGTTTAGGCGCGGCAGCAGCAGTCGTAACGGTTTCGGCGGGCGGCGAACTGGCTATTGGAGCGGCTGTCACTGTCGCCAATCCAATGAATTTAAACGGTGCGGGAGTGAGCGGTTCCGCATTGACTGTCAGCAGCACAGCCACCTTGTCCGGTGCCATGGTCTTTCAGACAGCGACAACGGTCAGTGTTGCAGCAGGAATTACCGCGACGGTGTCAGGTGCGACGACTGCAACGGGAAATGTGACGAAGATTGGTACGGGGACAATGCTGCTTTCAGCGGCAGGTGTTATCGCAACCGGAACACTGACGATTAATGCAGGTACATTCACAGTAAATGGAACCGCATTATGGAACGGTGGAAACATCACCGTGAATACCGGTGGAACCATGCAATGCACCGGTGCTGGAACGAATTCGATCAAGGATACAGCCACAATCACGGTTGCTTCAGGCGGTATTTTTGATTTCAATCAGACAGGCACAGAAACCATCGGCGGATTGACGCTGAACGGCGTGGGTTCCGGTGCTGGTGCAATGATTAACAGCACGAACACCGCTGGAGGCCTGATCACTGGTGGTGTTACGCTGGGCTCTGCAACGACGATCAATTCTGGCACGGGCACGCTACAATTCGCGAGCGCTTTTGTGGGTGGATTTGCCTTGACTAAAATAGGAACGGGCACACTAACCTTGCGCAATGCCAACGCGGCAACATCCCTGACTATTCTCGCTGGAACATTCAACGGCGGTGGCGGTACGGGAACCGCAGGTGTGAATTACTATGGAACGGGACCGATTACGCTTGGCGATTCGGCCAACCCTACGGTTGCGGCGACATTGACTCTTCAAAGCAACAATACGTTGACCTTTCCGAATGCGATCATCACCGGCACGAACATGACCGGGCTGCTCTCGTTCCTCGATCCGTCCGGCGCGAATGTCACGTGGAACGGGCCGATTACGCTAAACAACAGCAGTCTGTCGATCACCAACACGAACGGGCAAGCCAATAGCATCATCAATTTCACCGGCGGTGTGACGGGCACGGGTAACTTGACGTTGAATGGAAGTGGAAATGGCGCTCCGATTACATTCTCGGGCGCGACAGTCAATAACATAGGAACAATCACGAATGCGGGCAATAATCTCGGCGGTGTGGTGTCGATCAATTCAGTCATCGGAACGAACGTGACTGGCATCACGCAGAACAGTGTGAATTCGCCGTTGATTCTCGGCGGCAACAACACGACCACCGCTCCTGTCACGGTTACAGCGGGGAACTTGTATGTGAGTTCGACGGGCACAGTCCTTGGAGCTGTGAATGTCACCGCGGCGAATTTGGCTGGAGCGGGTGCGATTAACGGTGCGGTGACATTGGCCGGAACCACGCCTTCCATCACGCCTGGTGACCTGACGTTGAACGGCAACACTGCAAATGGAAACACCATCGGAACGTTGAGCGTTGCTAATAACGTCACGTTCTCCACTCCTGGCGCTCTGACCTTCCAATTGGGTGCTACAAATGACAAGATCGTAGTGAGCGGGGCAGGCAATATGGTCTTTGGTACGAGCGGCACAATCAACCTCGCTGCCGCCAACGGTTTCAATCCGGCGACGACCTACACAATTGTGGACACCACGACTGGAACCGGAACGATTTCGGGCGCATCAACTCTGACGTTTACGATGCCGGGCTACACGTTTGTCACGAACCAAGCCACCGCGACCAATACGTTGACCGTCGGTCCGTTCACTCCGGCGACGAATCAATTGACCTGGGTCGGCGGAAATGGTAACGACATGGCGACAGCGACGAACTGGAATCCAGCTAAAGCGCCCAACGACCCTTCGGGGCCGTTTGAATTAATCTTTAGTGTCACCAATCCGGGCGTGTTGATCAACACGTTACCCGCAGGCACACGCGTGCTGGCGTTGACGTTTAATGCCAGCGGTTACACTCTAACCGGCAATCAATTGACGGTGCTGGCCAACGCCACTTCAACTCTCGCTCCATTCGGCACCGGCGTGGCTGTCGCAAATGGTTTCAGTGCGACCATTAACGCGCCACTTACTTTAAGCTCTGTGACGGCTGACATGGCCGTTGGAGTAGGTTCGTTGTTGACGATTTCGGGCGTCGTTTCGAGCGCAGGCATCGCCGGCGTCCAGCTCACGAAATCCGGAGCGGGCGCGTTGACTTTGTCGGGAGCTAACACGATCACGAACGGATTCACGATGAACGCGGGTACATTGAATATCAACAATGCGGCGGCGTTGAGTGCGGCTGCTGTAGGATCGCCGATAGGCACGTTTACCTACAATGGCGGAACACTGGACAATACCAGCGGTTCCGCAATCACGGTCACAGCGAATGCATCCCTGGTGCTCAATGCGGATGTGGTGTTTGCGGGAACGAACAACCTGACATTCAGTGGAACGGTTCCGTTGAATGCGACGCGCAACTTCACGGTCAACGCGAACGCGCTGGGCTTGGCAGGCATTATCAGCGGCACCGGCTTCGGTATCACTAAACTGGGCCTCGGTACATTGACGTTGGGTGCGGTGACGAACACGTACACGGGCGTGACCACGATCAACAACGGTGTGCTTAGTGTTTCCACTACGCTTTGCTTGAGTTCGACGACGAACCCCGCCATCGTTATCGCGGGTGGATCAGCCGCGCAACCGGCGACGTTAAGTTACACCGGTGGTGGGGCACTATCCTTAGCCGCTAGCCGCAACATTCAACTCGGAACCGTTTCGAACGCCAACATCATCGACGTATCCAACGCGGCGGGCACGTTACAGGTGGATACGACCACGTTCGTGATGTCCGGCGGCATGGCGTCTCCGGGTGTAGCGTTCATCAAAACGGGACCCGGAGCATTCGCGTCGAACAACGGAAATGCGACGTCACTTCCTGCGGCATTCGTCGGCGACATCCGCGTCTTGAATGGACGATTGACGTCGACCCAGAGCAGTACGACCGTAGCCAACACGCAGTTGTTCGGCAACGGCACGATTTTCTTGGGTGACACAACCGGCACGAACAGCACGTCGTTGAATATCACAGGAACGTTAACTGGATTATTTGGAAATACGATGCTGGCCAATGTCAACGTCGTCGCCGGAAATACCGGTACGTCATCGTTGGTATGTACAAATACCGGCTCGTCGTATCAGGTGAAGGGCAACATCGTCATGAATAAAGATCTGACGATTTTAGGGCCCTCCACAAACACCGCAGCCGCTACCATCTTCACTCATGCCGGGACGTTGACTGGAACGGGCATCCTGACGGTGAAGAACAATGGGAACACGACGGCATCCACCGAATCATTTAACTTTAACTCAGCGAGCGCCTTTGCCGGAAGCTTTAATGTTGCTGTGGGCACGACTGGCAACACGTACATCACGCAATTGCAACTCGGTGCAACCAACTCATTCCCGCCGACTTGTACGATTGCGTTGAATGGCACCGGCACACGCTTCAATACAAACGGCTTCAGCAACACAGTCGGCTCGATTACCGGCGCAGCGGGAAGCATCATCAGCAACAACAACGCAGCAACGGCTTCAACATTGACCATCGGCAACGACAACACGTCATACACGTACGCCGGAACGGTGATCGACGGCGGTGTAGGCGTTTTGAATTTGGCTACGACGGGTTCCGGTACCATTCAATTCAGTGGTGTCAATACGTACACTGGAACGACCGTTGTCGGCGGCACGGGCGCTTTGTTCTTAAATGGTGCTGAGACGACGACTGGTGTTCACTCCGTCAACACAGGTGCGGCGCTCGGTGGCAGTGGTTCAACGACGGGTACGGTCGTTTCGAGTGCCACATCTGGCATCATTCCCGGCACACCGACGGCGACCGGTACATTTAAGACGGCGGGCCTGACGCTCAATGCGGCGTCAGTGGTCAATTTCCGATTGACCGGACTTTCAGCAGGAACGGGAACGTTGGCATTGGCGGGTAACGACACTATCGATTTGAGCGCGCAGGCCGCTCCAGCAATCGTAGGGACGTTCAATATTTCCGGGCTTCAGGGCTTGAGTGCTGCTCCGAACAATCGCTACCGAATGTTTGTGACGACGGGCGCAGCGCCGACCGTCGGAGCTGTGACATTGAACATGCCCGCTGGTTATACCGGCTCGCTTGTGGTTGCAGGTCTCGCGGTTGAATTGATCGTCTCGCCGTCAGCCACACAATTTACGTGGTCCGGCGGAGGCGGGAGCGGAGACATGAGCGTGGGCGCAAACTGGGTCGGCGGCGTCGCTCCTACGGATGCGACTGCGGACTTGGTCTTCCCGGCATCGGGTGCAAATCAAGCGGCGCTGATCAATAATTTGGCGACAGCAGCGGTCAATTCAATGACGTTCACCGGCGGCACGTACACAATTTCGACAGGAACGCAGACCAGCATTTCATTGCCAGCCAGCAATGCGTTGTTTACACCACTGTCGGTACCTGCCGGTACGCATTCGATAAACACCAATTTAGTCTTCGCCGCGCCCACTGCGGGTAACGGCATTTCAGTCGCCAGCGGAGCCATATTGAACCTCGGGCAAGTCGGTACAACGACGATCACGACAACGACGTTGCTGACGATTAACAGCCCTGGAACAACTGTGGTGAATAGCGCCATTACCGGAGTCGCGTTGACCTTCCCAAACACGAGTACCGGAACAGTAACATTGGCGGGCAGCAACGCATTATTGACAGGTGCTGTGACGTTGAACGCAGGAACGTTGAAGACGAGCAATGTTGGCGCGTTGGGAACGACCGGTCCTCTGACCGTCGCGAATGGAGCCACGTGGGATTTGGCCGGCGCAGTTGGCACAATTTCAGTTCCCGCTACGTTGAGCGGAACGGGTGTCGGTGGAGTCGGCGTGTTGATCAACACGGTCAATAGCACACCGACGCTCAGTGCTACGATGACGCTGGGATCGATTCCGACAGCGATCACGATCAATAACGGTGTCACGACATTTACCGGTAACATTGCTGGCGGCGGAAGTGCTCTCGCACTCGGCGGCACAGGAAACATTTCAGTCAATGGCATCATTGACGCCAATGTGACGACCGTGACGAAAACGGCGACAGGTAGTGTGACGCTTGCAGGCAACAACACCTATACAGGAATCACGACCATTTCGGCTGGCGTCTTAGTCATGGGCCACGCTTCCGCATTGGGTACAACTGCGGCCGGCACGGTGATCAGCAGTGGCGGAGCGTTGGATTTGAACGGCTTTACTTTGAGCACAGAATCACTCACGATTGCCGGTGTGGGTGGCACAAGTCTCGGAGCCATCATCAACACCAACGCCACTCCGGCAGTGGTCACCGGACCGATAACGCTCACAGCTGCATCAACTATTTACAATAATAATACCGGTGGAATCACACTGGGAACAATCACCAACGCCACGTTTGCTGTGACGGTGGACGGCGGCGGCCCCACTAACTTTGCGGGTGTCGTGAGCGGCACAGGCGGGTTGGTGAAGACTGGAACAGGAACGCTGACGTTGAGCGCTGTCAATACGTTCACCGGAGCCGTGACGGTCAGCAAAGGTACATTGGCGATGGGTATCGACAATGCGTTGGTTCCAACGTCTGCGGTGACAGTCAATGCCGACGCGACGGCGGGAGGCAATACGGTGCTAGATTTCGCCACGTTCGGTGGAACAATCGCATCCTTGATTACAATCTGCGACAATCCGGGAAATGCCAACGTAATTAACGTCGGCAATCTGACGATTGCAACCACTCTCGTTCTCGGACGCCACGTCACAGCCGCCATCAATTTGAACAGCTCGACGTTGACTCTTGCAGCCGGTAAAACAATCAACATTGGGAGCGGAACGACTTCGGTGATGACACTGGGCGATTACATCACGCTGGCCGCTGCGTCCGGAACGGTCACGTCCACCTTCGACGCCTCGCTCGGAGCTGGAGTCAACATCAATGTCGGTTCGCTGCTTTTGGGCAATAGTGTCATCACGACGGGCAATGTGCTTCTGCCGTCAACACTGATATTGCCCACCTCTACGACATCGTCATGTTCGATCACGGCCAGCACCACAGTCCAATTGGGTAAGACGGCTGGTTTGGGCATGAACTATTCCGAAACACTGGTCTTCGGAGGCGGGGTAAATGTACTGACGACACCCATTCTGTTAATTGGTGGAAGCAAATTAACGACGGCGAATGTCTCCATTGCCAACGGCGGCACATTGAACATGGTCGGTACAACCTCGATTCAGGTTGCAGATCAAACCAATGCAGCTGCGACAGGAACCCTCTCGACGTGTTCGTTTGATATGACCGGCGGAACGCTGATCGCGCCGGGATTATCGACAGTCGTGGTCGGTAAATATGTGGGAGCGGGCACTGGTGGCGCAAATGGAACACTCAATTTCGGAACGAGCGCCTTGACGAATGTCACGATGACGTCTCTGTCAGCCGGACAGGAAACGACAGGCGCACAGACCGGAAACACAAGCCAGGGTACAGTGATAATTGGGGGTGGAACCGTGCGGCTTGGCACGGTGAATTTGGGTAGTTCATTCACAGGCACTACCGTTCAAGTTACCGGGCGATTGAATATCAACGGCGGATCCGTTTTCAGTGGAAATATCGTAATGGGTACCGCAACCGGCACGGCTGTGCCCTCGACCATTGGCCAAGTGGATCTTAATGGTGGAACGCTGAATGTAACCGGCATCCTTTCCAAAGGAACGGCAACGACCGCAACGATTGCAAATGTCAATTTCAATGGCGGGACATTGCAGGCCGGAGCGAGCAGCGCGACCTTTATGACCGGGTTGACTGCAGCGACCGTCCTCGGTGGTGGCGTAACAATCGATACTAATGGTTTCTCCATTACGATCACTCAACCGCTGGTAACATCCGGTAGTGCTGGCGAAGCGCTTACGAAAGCAGGCGCAGGCACGTTGACGTTGATTGGTGTCAATACCTATGTTGGAGCGACCACGATCAATGCCGGAGTACTAGCACTCTCGGGAGTGATCGCAGGCTCTGTCACAGCAGCGGGGACATCGACACTTCAAGGCACTGGCACGATCGGCGGTGCGCTCAGTATGGGTAGCGGGACAACGCTTTCGCCGGGCATCGGCGGCACGGGCACGTTGTCGATCAATGCAAACACGGTTTTGAATACAGTCAATTTAAATTACGACCTCGGCCTTCCCGGATCGGGTGCTGTTGGCGGTGCCTTCAATGATTACGTCACGTCGACTGGAACGTTCAATCTGGATTTGGGAGCGACACCCAGCGCGATCACCATCGTGCCACAGCCTGGATTTGGCGTTGGAACATACACCTTGATGTCGCCCTATGCGTCGGTGTTGAATCCGACGTCGGTGCCGACTATCAATACGCTTCCGGGCGTGACCATGGCGGCTGCCGTAACAGGCAACGCGCTGGTGTTGAACGTGACAGCCATAGCGACGAGCGCGACGCGCGTGACGTGGACCGGTGGGGCGGGTGACCATCTGTGGAGCACGGCTGCAAACTGGAGTAACGCTCCGACCGGCATCACCAGCGGTGGACCGTACGAATTGTATTTCCCGAATGCGCCGACTTCGACGGACTTCCTTTCGAATGACGACATCGCCGCGTTGACGATTCACTCCATTGTGATCGAATCCGCGACGGCGTACACAATCGGTACCACAGGCGCAGGAACTACGGGGACATTGACCGTTGACGGTAACGGCACGAATCTGGGTACCGCAGTGAATGTCATCAGTGGCAGTCACGCAGTCGGCACAGCCCCGATGGTTTGGACGACGCAGAATCAGACGATCAATGTTGTCACAGGCGGATTGGCGCTGACGAATAATATTTCAAACGGCGCGTTTAATACCCTCATCAATAACGGTGTGGACCTGACGTACGGTGGAATTCTTGGCAACGGTACGGGTGGATTGCTGAAGGCGGGAAGCGGCAAATTAACGATCACGGGAACGAATACCTATTCCGGCTCCAGTACGATCGGCTCCGGTACGCTCTCGATTGCCGCGCCGGTCAATTTGGGTACGGGTGCAGCGGCGAACAGCATCATTTTCCCAGTGAACTCCTTTGGCATTTTGCAATTGACGAGCACTCAAACGTCGGCTTCGAAGGGTATTTTATTATCAGGTAACGGCACGATTGACATTCCGAACGCAGCGGATACGTGGACGTTGAGCGCTGCGACAAATGTCATCTCGGGCGCAGGCGGTTTAGCGAAGATTGGCGCGGGAACGCTCGTGATGAGTCAGGCGAATACGTTCGCCGGTGCGGTGACGGTGAACGCCGGGACGTTCACAATTGGCAACGCGACCGCGCTCGGGCCCGTGGCCACGGCGGCGCTGGCATTCGGACCGAATAGTACGGGTTTGGTGCGTTTGAATGCACTGAACGTGACCGTGAATGCGCTCAATACGAGTTCGCCAGTCGGTACGCCGATCATCGAAAACGGCGGCGCGGCGGCTTCAATATTGACGGTCAGTCCTGGCGCACTCTTCACCAACAGCACGTTCGCTGGAACGCTTCGCAATGGCGGCGGTGCAGGAACTTTGGCGCTAACAAAGAACGGAAACCCCACGCTGACACTGAGCGGTACGAACACGCAGACAGGTGCGACCACGTTGACGTTGGGTACCTTGCAGTGCGGCAGTAACACGTGCTTGGGCGGGACATTGACTGCGCTGGCTGTTAACGCTGGGGTGCTTGATTTGAACGGCTTCAGCCCTCAGTCCGGAACGTTCAGCGGCACGGGTGCGGCGGCGTTGGTGACTGACAATTCGGCCGTGGTTGGGACGTCTACTTTGAATATGAATTACACGGCTGCCGGAACGTATGCGGGTTTGGTCAAAGACGGAGCAACCCGCGTTGTCGCGTTGAACCTTACCGCCAGTGCTGCCACACTGAGCATGATATTTAATAATGCTCTCAGTACGTACTCAGGCGGCATCACCTGTAATAGTGGGCGCATCAATACAACAGTCAGTTCATTGCCGGCTGCGTCCTCACCTCCAACCAGCGGTCCGTTTGGTGTCGGTCCAATCACGATCACGTCACCGACCCCGGACGTACTGGCGGGCGGTTATTGCTACTTCACGGTAGCAGTCTCGTTGGGCAATAATTTCTTCGTTCAAGGCCGTGGCGCAGAAAACAACAATTTCGGCGTGTTGCGCGTGGATGCCGTGTGTACATTAAACGGAACTCTGAATTTGACCGGAAATGCGTACATCGGCAGCAACAACGCAGCGGGCACTCTGAACATACTGGGCCGCATCACAGACAACGGCGGCAACAGCTCGTTGAATGTCATCAGTAACGCCAGCTTCTGCACGGTCTTTTTGAACAACAACACGCTCGCGAGTAATGATTGGCACGGAGGTTTGAACGTGCTCGCGAACGGCCGCGTGACCTTAGGTAAAGATGATCAGATTCCAAACGGTGCCGGCTTCGGTAATGTGTCAGCGACCGGAACGGGAACGCTTTTGTTGTCCGGATTCCAGGAAACGATCAATGGTTTGACTGGCTCCGGTATTGTGGACGGTGGCGGCAATTGCACGTTCACGATCGGCGACAACGATCAGACGGCGTCGTTCACCGGTGTGATCCGAAACACAGCCGGGGTGACGAATGTCGTCAAGTTGGGAGCGGGAGTCCAGACGTTCGGTGGAGCGAACACGTATTCCGG
>Ga0194042_1000668_pt1 | contig 11502 bp, 10 predicted proteins | sample JunL4412m_MetaG_FD_148974 | JGI IMG/M metagenome (GOLD analysis project Ga0194042, IMG submission 148974) | Anoxic zone freshwater microbial communities from boreal shield lake in IISD Experimental Lakes Area, Ontario, Canada - Jun2016-L442-12m | ecosystem: Environmental > Aquatic > Freshwater >...
GTAGGCGAGGAGCCTCGATGGCTTGAAGGCCTGAACATTCTTGGCGAGATTGGTATTAACGCTGCACTGATTCCGCATTACAACAATGCCGAAGGTGGTCATCACGACACACGCTTTTGTTACATGGGCGAACGTCGTCTTGCAATGCTCGAACGCGAGCTGCCAGATGATGTCTATGTGCTGGGTGTAGACGAACACACAGGTGTTGTGATTGATATTGATGCGCAGACAGCGACCGTGGTTGGCAAAGGTGTCCTCACCATCCGTGTGAAAGGTGTGTCAACCGAGATTGCAAGTGGTGAAGAGATGCCGCTTGATCGCTTGCGCGATCCGTCGACGAGCTCAAAATCTGTTGCGAGCTCTGGTGCGCAGTTGAAAAGTGCAGACGAAAATGCCACAGACAAACCTGCTGCAGCAGAAGTCGTGGCGTTTGACAGCAATCTGCGTCAAGCAACCGACCGCCTTAATGAAACATTTGTTCAAGCGATTACAACGGGTGATGCAGATGCAGCAGCGCGTGCTGCACTCGATTTGGATGACGCTATTGCTGGTTGGTCGATCGATACGTTGCAAAGCGACGATGCCGACTACGCGAGATCGGTATTGCGCAGCATGATTACCAGACTTGCTGGTGCAGCAACTGGTGGGTTGCGCGACCCGCGCGAAGTGGTTGGGCCATTTGTGCAAGTGCTGCTCGACTTGCGAGTGCAGGTGCGTGCCGACAAACGCTTTGACTTATCCGACATGATCCGTGACCGGCTGGCAGAGATCAGCGTTGAAGTGCGAGACACTCCGCAGGGCGCCGAATGGGGCTTTCGCAACTAGACCATTGCCGTACACATGTAGGTATGGCAAAAAATGTAGTTACAAATACACGCCAAATGTGCCTACAATTCGGTTATGGCAAAACGCGCGCAAAATCAGCGAGTAGAAGTTGGTGTTCGCGAACTCAAAAGCAAACTGAGTCATTACATCGACTTGGTGCAGCACGGTTCGGAGGTCATTGTGACTGAGCACGGCAAACCAGTCGCAACGTTGGCGGCGATCAATGACCTGACAAACAAACTTGAGGACCTGGTTGCCTCAGGCCGATTGCGCCCACCGATCAGACCTAAGAACTCTATTCGCAATAAAGAGTATGTGGCTCGCACCAGCGTGAGCGACATTGTTGTTGGCGAACGTCGATGAATTCATATTTTGACACATCTGCGTTTGTAAAACTTTTCATCAACGAGCAAGGGTCGGAAAATGTTCGAGCGTATTGGGATGAGTCCAAGATTGTATGTAGTTCACAGATTGTTCTCCTTGAAACGGTTTCTGCGCTTTCACGTGCTCGGCAGATGAAACGAATAACGGGTGGAGAGTTCAATAGATCGATGGCGAACTTACGAGAACTTGAAGATGAGATTTATTCTCTTGCCGTGGATGCTCAGGTCATCAACATGGCGTGCGATTTCGCAACCGACGAAGGATTGCGAGCATATGACGCATTGCATCTCGCTTCGGCAGTTTCGACATCTGTAGACGTGTTTGTTTGCGCAGATCTCAAACTCTGTGCCGCCGCAATATCCAAAGGACTTGCTGTGTTTAACCCTGAAGCAAACTGATTGCTAGATGTGGCCGAGTGAGGCCATCTTCATGCGGTTGCGCGTGCCAGCAATTGCGTAAACAACGACAAACACCAAAGCATCGAGCAAGATAATTGTTGCGCTCGCAGATGTGTTGAGGAAATAGCTGAGGTTCATTCCAACGAAGCAGGTTGAAGCTCCAATAATCGGCGAGATCCACAGCATGCGAGCAAAACTGTTGGTGGTCATGCGTGCCGATGCTGCAGGGATAACCAACAATGCCGAAATCAGCAGTGTGCCGATAACACGCATAGTGACCAGAATGGTGATGGACAACATGGCGAGGAGTCCTGCTTCAACAGCAGAAACATTGACTCCGCTTACTTGTGCAACGTCGCGGTCGAAAGTGGAAAACAACAACCTGCGATAGCCAAGCACCACAACAACCAAGCCAAGCAATGCAACGCCAGAAACTGCGTAAATATCAACCATCTGCACGCCAAGCACACTGCCGAAGAGGACGGCCTCAATACTCTTGCCGGCCTGACCGTAACGATTCATCAGCGCCAAGCCGAGTGCAAAGGATGCAGTGGTGACAACACCGATTGCCGCGTCAGCACCAAGCACGCGTCGTCGCGCAACTCGAGCAATGAGCAAACCCGAAATAATTCCCCATACACCAGCGCCAAGGAAATAATTGATGCGCAACACCGCACTGGCAGCAGCACCACCAAACACGGCGTGCGAAAGTCCGTGGCCGATGTAACTCATGCCGCGTAACACCACAAACACACCAAGAAGTCCGCACAGTGCGCCAGCGATTGTGGCGACAACGAGTCCGTGTCTAAAAAACTGGAAACCGTATGGTTCCATCAAGTTAAATGCAAGAATCATTTGCCTTCGCCCCGCATTGCAACGCGACCGTGATCAACGACGAGTGGCATGCCGCCATGCTCGAGCACATCCATCGGTGCACCATACGTTTGTTCGAGAACTTGTGGAGTAAGAACTTGGCGTGGGTTGCCGTCGGCGATGACCTTTTTGTTGAAGCACACCAAGCGTGGCAAGTGGGCAGCCAAACCGTTGAGGTCGTGTGTGGTGAGCAAAATCGTTAAACCCTTTTCGTGCAAGTCGGCGAGCAAGTGCAAGATCTCGTGACGGGTACGTACGTCGACTCCGGACGTCGGTTCGTCCATGATCAAAATGTCTGGTTGGCTAAACATTGCGCGAGCCAAGAACACTCGCTGTTGTTGACCGCCTGAAAGCTCACGAATATGTCGGTGAGCAACATCGGCAATGCCGAGTTGGCCCAATACTTCGCGAACAGCTTTGCGTTCGCTGGCAGTAATGCGTGGCCACCAACTTGTTTTGGTACGTGTCATCACGATCACTTCTTCAACAGTGACAGGGAAGTACCAGTCAACAGTTTCGACTTGCGGCACGTAACCAATTGTCAGGTGTGGTTGCAGCGTGATGGAGCCATGCGCAACTGGATGCGCACCCATAATCGCATTGAGCAGTGTTGTTTTGCCAGAACCGGACGGCCCGACGATGCCAACGAATTCTCCACGATTGATTTGCAGATAGACATCATCAACTACGGGCGCATTGCCGTATGTGCACGAGACGTGCGAGCAGTCGATCAGGGGTGTTGATGTCATGAGAGCCCTATTGAGGGTAGACAGCAGAGTCCTTGGCTACATCGCGAACGTCCAAAGATTTCAGTGCAGATGCGTCACCTCCGAGGGCTTCAACCATGGTGACAAAGTCAAAGCGCATCAGACCAAGCCATGAGTGCTCTGCGTCGCCCGGCATTCCAATGAGGTCGTCATCGCGAAGTACGTCCACATATCGCACGTCGGTTTCAGCGCCAATTTGTTTGAGCACAGGGCTTGGAAATACTTCGCTCCCAAAGATGGCCTTCACGTTTTCGGTTCTGACTTGGTTGATCAAGTCACCGATTTCTTTTGGGGTGGGCTCGCTAAATGACGAGGGCTGCAACGCACCAACAACTGTGTAGCCGTAATGTTTGGCGAAGTAGGCGTAAGCATCGTGGTACGTCACAAGCTTGCGTTGTGATTCCGGGATGGTCGCAGTTGCGGTCACCATCGCGGTATCAAGCGCATCGACTTTCGCACTGAATGCAGCAAAGTTTGAGTCGTATGTTGAAGAATTTGCCGGGTCTCGACGCACCAACACGTCGTGCACGACTTGTGCGTATTGCTTGGCCATCGGTGGGTTCGTCCACAAGTGTGGGTTTGGTTTACCGCCTTCTTTCGGAAACGAGAAGTCATATATATAGTCAGACTCCGGCAAAACTTGAGTGCCGAGTTCGCAAATGTTTGCGCCGTCTTTGAGATTGGCGAGTGCCAAATCTTTTGTTGGTTCTTCAAGTGCGAGACCATTCGTGAAAATGATGTCGGCGTTCTCAAGAGTTTTTGCGTCGCTTGGCTTTGGCTCAAAGGTGTGCGAGTTGGTTCCTTCAGGCACAATGCCAGCGACAATGGTGCTGGTGCCACCGGCAATGTTGGCGACGATGCTGGTGATCGGAGCAACGGTTGTTGCAATAGTGAGTGTTCCACTAACGGGTGCACCCAGCTCACATCCCACCGCGGGAGTAGTGCTTTGAGTCGTGGTGCCGCATGCCGTTAAAAAAATCATGAATGTAATTGCCGCAATGGATTTCCGCATCATCTTCATGCGACAACTGTATGTGTCGACACCATGAATTAGCACCGTCAGGGTTTTTGCTAGACATTGTGATGTATGAATACTGAACTGGACCCCAAAATTCACGCCCGCCGTTGGATGATCATGTTGGTGCTGTGCATCAGTTTGTTCATGGTGGTTGTCGACAACCTCATCATCAACGTTGCGCTGCCGACATTGTCGCGAGAACTGGGTGCATCGACAAGCGGATTGCAATGGATCGTTGACTCGTATTCGTTGATCTTTGCGTGCTTGCTGTTGGCGTTTGGTGGTCTTGGTGATCGCTTCGGACGCAAAGGCGCAATCCAGATTGGCTTGATTGGGTTTGTCGGCTGCTCGGTGTGGGCATCATTTGCAACATCCACTTCGTCGCTGATTATTGCGCGTGGTGCGATGGGCATCGGTGCTGCGGCAGTATTCCCAGCAACACTCGCAATCATCATTGATGTTTTTCGTGATCCAATTGAACGCGCGAAAGCGATTGGTATTTGGTCTGCGGTTTCGGGAATGGCTGTTGCGTTCGGTCCAATCACGGGTGGCTTCTTGCTTGAACATTTTTATTGGGGATCAGTTTTTCTCGTCAATGTTCCGGTTGGTGTAGTTGCATTGATCCTTGGCGCAATTTTTATTCCAACATCAAAAGATCCAAATCCACATCGCATGGATTTCCCAGGATTTGGGCTTTCGATCGCAATGGTCGGTTTGCTGGTGTACACCGTCATAGAAGGCCCGCATCGTGGATGGATGAGTGTCGCAACACTGGTGTCGTTTGCTGGCACTGTGCTGCTGTTTGCGGCATTCGTGAAACGAGAACTTTCAACCAAAGAGCCGCTTCTTGATGTTCGCGTGTTTCGCAACCCAAGGCTTTCGGCAGCGACTGGATCAATCGGCATTGCGTTTTTTGTTTTGTTCGGTTTCACATTTCTCGTCACTCAGTACTTTCAATTTGTGCGCGGCTACAGCACGCTGTCATCTGGCGTTCATACATTGCCGTTCGCAATCGGTGCTGGTGTCACTGCACCGATCGCAGCAAGACTTGCGCTCAAATTTGGAACGAAGCGAATTGTTGCACTGGGTCTCACCAACATGTCTATCGGTTTGATCATTATCGGATTCTGTGGAGCACAAACCGCTTACTGGGGTCCGGTCATCATCAGCATGTTGTTTCTTGCCAACGGACTCGCACTTGTTACGTCACCTGCCACTGATGCAGTCATGGGCGAACTTCCGCGCGAGAAGGCTGGAGTTGGTTCTGCTGTCAACGACGTGAGTCGTGAAGTAGGTGGAACACTTGGTGTTGCAATCAGCGGCTCAGTGTTTGCATCGTTGTACGGACCAAAGCTCGGCGAGTTGGTTGCAAAATTTAATATGCCAGCCGAAGCAGTGGCATTAGCAAAGGAATCTGCTGGTGCAGGATTTGCGGTTGCGGAACGAGCCCCAACTCCAGAGGCGGCCGAAGCAGTGCGTCAAGCAGTGAGCGAGGCATTTATGCATGGTTTCCACTCGGCTTGCTTTACGGGCGCAGGCGTTGCGCTTACTGGAGCATTGTTGGCGCTCAAATTTTTACCAGCCCGCAGAGCCGTTATTTCCTCATAAATCACCTATTCCATTTACGGCTTTACCGTTTGGCGTATAGGCAACTAGCCTGATTCACATAGGTATTCATTAATAAGGGTTGTAACTCAAAGGGGAGAAGCCGCCATGGCGAGAATCGTAAAAGCAGCGTTGTTGCAGACCGACTGGACGGGCGACAAAGAGTCGATGATCGACAAGCACGAGGCAGCAGCCCGTGAAGCAGCCAAGCAAGGCGCACAAGTGATGTGCTTCCAAGAATTGTTTTATGGTCCGTACTTCTGTCAAGTACAAGACCCACAATATTTTTCATACACCGAGCCAATCCCCGACGGTCCGACGACAAAGCGCTTTCAAGCACTTGCAAAAGAACTTGGCATGGTGCTCGTGTTGCCAATGTACGAAATCGTGCAGCCAGGTTTGTATTACAACACTGCAGCAGTGATTGATGCCGATGGTCGTTACCTCGGCAAGTATCGCAAGCAACACATTCCACAAGTTCCGGGTTTCTGGGAGAAGTATTACTTCACACCTGGTACCGGCGGTTATCCAGTCTTTGACACAGCAGTTGGAAAAGTTGGCGTGTACATCTGTTACGACCGCCACTTCCCAGAAGGCTGGCGCGCACTCGGACTCAACGGTGCAGAAATTGTGTTCAACCCATCGGCAACAAGCCGCGGATTGTCGGAATACATCTGGCGCCTCGAGCAACCAGCTTCGGCTGTTGCAAACATGTATTACATCGGCGCGATCAACCGCGTTGGTATTGAAGCAGAGTACGGCACCGACGACTTCTACGGTCAGAGTTACTTCGTAGACCCAGAAGGCAAGTTTGTCGGTGAAGTTGGCGACGCATTCAAGCACGAGCTCATCGTGCGCGAACTCGACATGGACAAGATCCGCATGGTGCGCGATCGTTGGCCGTTCTACCGCGATCGTCGTCCAGACGCATACCACGAAATTTCAGAACGTTAAATCACTGCGAGTTACTAGGGGGAGATGATGGCACGCACACTTATCAAAAACGGAACAGTTGTAAGCCCAACCGGTCGACATGAAGTTGATGTGTTGATTGAAGGCGAAACGATTTTGGCATTGCTCGAGCGTGGCAAGTCTGACTCGCTCAACATCACTGCCGACAAAGTGATTGATGCAACTGGCAAGTTTGTTGTTCCTGGTGGAATCGATGTGCACACGCACATGGAGTTGCCATTTGGCGGCACCAACGCAAGCGACACATTTGAAACTGGCACAACTGCGGCAGCATGGGGTGGCGTTACAACCATCGTCGACTTTGCTGTTCAGCGCTACGGAGAAAACGTTCAAGAGTCGCTTGCTACGTGGCACAAAAAGGCCGCAGGCAATTGCTCAATCGACTATGCATTTCACCAGATCATCGGAGGCATCGACGAGCAGGCACTTGCCGACATGGATTACCTCGTAAAGAACGAAGGAATCACCTCATTCAAGCTATTTATGGCTTACCCGGGCGTGTTTTATTCGGATGACGGCCAAATCTTGCGTGCTATGCAGCAGGCCAGCAACAACGGTTCGACCATCATGATGCATGCCGAAAACGGCATCGCAATCGACGTGTTGGTGCAACAGCACATCGCACGTGGTGAGACCGATCCGAAATATCACAGCTACAGCCGCCCGAGCTTGCTCGAAGGTGAAGCAACCAATCGTGCAATCGTGTTGTCAAAAGTTGCAGGCAACGTGCCGTTGTACATCGTGCACATGTCAGCATCCGAGGCGCTCAACGCATTGTCGGAAGCTCGTCACGAAGGTCTCAACGTGTTCGGCGAAACCTGCCCGCAATACCTCTATATGACACTCGAAGATCACTTAGCTCAGCCTGGCTTCGAAGGTGCAAAGTATGTCTGCAGCCCACCGATCCGCAGCAAGCACGACAAGCACAATCACCACGCCGACTTGTGGAAGGGATTGCGCATGAACGAGTTGGCAGTTGTGTCAACCGATCACTGTCCGTTCTGCATGAAGGATCAAAAAGAATTGGGCATTGGCAACTTCTCGAAGATTCCAAACGGCATGGGCTCAGTAGAGCACCGTATGGAACTTATTTATCAGGGTGTTGTGCAAGGCGAGATCACACTCGAGCGCTGGGTCGAGACTTGTAGTACTTCACCTGCCCGCATGTTCGGCATGTATCCACAAAAGGGCATCATTGCTCCAGGGTCTGATGCAGACATCTTGGTGTGGGATCCAAATGGAAAGACAAAGATCGGCGTGAACGACAAGCACCACATGAACATGGACCACTCATCGTGGGAAGGTTTCAAAGTGGACGGCAAAGTCGACACCGTATTGTCACGCGGCAAAGTAGTTGTCGAAAAAGACAAGTTCACCGGCACAAAGGGCCACGGAAAATACATTAAGCGCGGCCTTTGCCAATATCTCAACTAAATTCAACCCCTCAACACCACATCAGGAGAAGTTATGCAACGCATTAGTCATTGGGTCAACAACAAAGTTGTCGTTGGCACGTCAGGTCGTACCGGCAAAGTATTCAACCCAGCAACGGGCGAGCAGCAGGCAGAGGTTGATCTTGCAAGCGTGGCAGAAGTCGACGCAGTTATTGCAAAATCAAAAGCAGCATTTCCTGAGTGGCGTGCAACAGGTATGTCGCGTCGTGCAGAGATCATGTTTCGCACACGTGAGTTGCTCGACGCCAACCGCAAAGAACTCGCAACATATTTAACGCTTGAGCACGGCAAAGTGCCAAGCGATGCACTCGGCGAAATTGCTCGTGGTATCGAAAACATCGAGTTTGCTTGCGGTATTCCTGCATTGATGAAGGGTGGCTACTCAGAGCAGGCTTCTGGTGGAGTTGATGTCTATTCAATTCGTCAGCCGCTCGGCGTTGTTGCTGGAATTACGCCGTTCAACTTTCCTGCAATGGTGCCAATGTGGATGTTTGCAAACGCAATCATGTGCGGCAACACATTCATCTTGAAGCCAAGCGAAAAAGATCCATCGGCGTCGATGTTTATTGCCGACTTGCTGCGTCAAGCAGGCTTGCCAGACGGCGTTTTCAACGTTGTGCATGGCGACAAAGAAGCAGTAGATCGCTTGCTCGTGCACCCAGACATTCAGTCGGTGTCGTTCGTCGGTTCAACACCAATCGCAAAATATGTGTACGAGACCGGCACAAAGAACGGCAAGCGTGTGCAAGCACTTGGTGGCGCAAAGAACCACATGCTCGTGTTGCCAGACGCCGACCTCGACATGGCAGCCGATGCTGCAGTGAGCGCCGCATACGGTTCGGCAGGCGAGCGTTGCATGGCCATCTCGGTTGTGCTCGCAGTTGATTCAATCGCTGATGCATTGATCGAAAAACTCAAGACTCGTGTTCCAAATATCAAAGTTGGTCCCGGCACCGATCCTTCGGCAGAGATGGGTCCATTGATCAGCCGCGAGCACCGCGACAAAGTTGCGAGCTACATCAACAACGCAGCAGGCGAAGGCGCAACTGTCGTGATCAACGGCACCGACAAAGCCAAAGATGCTGGTTTCTTCTTGAACCCAAGTCTCATCGACAACGTCAAGCCAGGCATGAAGTGTTACGACGAAGAAATCTTCGGACCAGTACTCACTGTCATGCGCGTCAAGAGTTATGCAGAAGGTTTGAAAACCATCAATGACAACGAATTTGGTAACGGCACAGCAATCTTCACCCGCGATGGTGGCGTTGCTCGTCAGTTCCAATACGACGTGCAGGTCGGCATGGTTGGCATCAACGTGCCAATCCCTGTTCCTGTGAGCTACTACTCATTCGGTGGCTGGAAGGCTTCGCTGTTTGGCGACCAACACATGTATGGCCCAGAGGGCATCAACTTCTTTACGCGCGGCAAGGTCGTCACATCACGTTGGCCAGACCCACGCACATCGGCAGTTGACTTGGGCTTCCCAACCAATCGCTAGAAGTTTTTCGTAAGCAGTTTTGTAACTAGTTTTTCGACAGCAGGGGGAGAGTTATGGACATAGGTGTAGTACTACAAACGACCCCACCATCGGCGCGCGTGATCGACCTTGCGAAGAAGGCCGACATGTATGGCTTTTCGCACGTATGGACTTTTGATAGTCACATTTTGTGGCAAGAGCCATATGTGATCTTCAGCCAGATCTTGGCCGAGACACGCAACGTCATTGTTGGGCCAATGGTGACCAACCCAGCAACGCGTGACTGGACAGTTACTGCCAGCACATATGCAACTCTCAACGAGATGTACGGCAACCGCACGGTGTGCGGTATTGGCCGTGGCGACTCTGCTGTGCGCGTTACAAACGGCAAGCCAACAAACCTTGCAACGTTGCGCGAGAGTGTTCATGTCATTCGTGAACTCGGTAACGGTCGTGCTGTTGACTACAACGGCTCAAGCATTCGTTTCCCATGGGCAACCAAGAGCGAGCTTGAAGTTTGGATTGCTGCTTACGGACCAAAAGCACTTGCTCTTACGGGCGAAGTGGCTGATGGTTTCATCTTGCAGCTTGCAGATGCCGACATTGCGCAGTGGACAATCAAGGCTGTGCGCGAAGCCGCTGAGCGCGTGGGTCGCGACCCGAAGAGCGTCACGATCTGTGTTGCTGCGCCTGCGTATGTTGGCAACGACATGACGCACATGCGCGATCAGTGCCGCTGGTTTGGTGGCATGGTGGGCAATCACGTTGCCGACATTGTCGAACGTTATGGCGACGACTCATCGGTGCCAAAGGCTCTGACCGATTACATCAAGGGTCGTCAGGGTTATGACTACAACGAACATGGTCGTGCTGGAAACAGCCACACCACATTTGTTCCAGACGAAATCATCGATCGCTTTTGCATTTTGGGAGACACCAATGAGCACATTCGTCGATTGACAGAACTCAAAGAACTTGGTGTCGATCAGTTTGCTGTGTACTTGCAGCACGATGGCAAAGAATCAACTCTCGAAGCGTATGGCGAAACAATTTTGCCGGCGATTCAGGAGATGAGCAAAGCCAAGCAATGAATCGTTTTGCCCGACGCGCTGCATATCGAACCAGCATGTTTGTGCTTTCAATAGTGCTCGTTGTTGCGTTGTGGGAAATGTACAAAGTCGTGGGCCCGCAAGATGGTGGCAAGTTGTTTGGCGCAGCTGTATTGCCTCGTGCCAATGACACAGCAATGCCGCACGTCTGGTCAATGCTCAGCCGATATAGCCGACCGGAAGTACGCGGCTCTGACAAACAGGTGTGGGTTGTAGTGCTCGCAGGTGCTTGGTTTTCGTTTCGCTTAGCGATCGTTGGTTTTTTGCTCGGTTCGTCGATCGGTGTGGGACTTTCTATTGTGATGTCTCGATTCCGTCTCGTTGAGCGTGGGTTGTTGCCATACCTCGTTGTGTCGCAAACAGTTCCGTTGATCGCACTTGCACCACTCGTTGCGTTATGGGGCGGCAAGCTGCACATCTTTGGCTTTGAGTGGCCACGCTGGTTGTCTGCATCGGTACTTGGCGCATTTTTGTCGTTCTTTCCTATTGCTGTAGGCACGCTTCGCGGTCTTGCAAGTGCGCCAGTAGCGGCTATTGAACTGATGGAAAGTTATGCGGCGTCGTGGAAACAAATTTTGATCAAACTCAGATTCCCTTCGGCAATTCCCTATATGGTTCCG
>Ga0194042_1000669_pt1 | contig 11495 bp, 12 predicted proteins | sample JunL4412m_MetaG_FD_148974 | JGI IMG/M metagenome (GOLD analysis project Ga0194042, IMG submission 148974) | Anoxic zone freshwater microbial communities from boreal shield lake in IISD Experimental Lakes Area, Ontario, Canada - Jun2016-L442-12m | ecosystem: Environmental > Aquatic > Freshwater >...
TTCTCAGTCAGGCGGCACTTGTTGTCGAGAAGTTCCCGCAGCAACTGATCAGCGTACGAGCCGCACGCGAGGGCCTCAACGACTGCGTACCGCTCTGGGACGCAGTTGCTGTTGCCGAGGCGACACTTGGCAGCGACGGACGCGTCGTGCTGCGCGCATCGGGCACAGAACCACTTGTACGAGTCATGGTCGAAGCCAGAGATGCCGACCAATGTGCGGCAATCGCCGCCGAATTAGTTGCGATCGTCGAGCGAGAGCTCCCCGTCACCGCCTAGGTCCGCGGGTAGGACGTATAGGCTTCGACCTGTGTGCGGGATCATCGGGTACGTCGGGGCTCGGCCCTGCAAAGAATTGGTCCCCCGGGCTCGAGCATCTCGAGTACCGCGGCTACGACTCCGCCGGCATGGTGCTCGTCAGCGATGCTGGTTTGGAACGCGCCCGCGCCGTCGGCCCCGTCAAGGCTCTCCGAGCCGTCTCTGACGCCGTCTCCGCCACTTCGACGGTAGGCATGGGACATACCCGCTGGGCCACGCATGGACTTGTTGAGGAGCGCAATGCGCACCCGTTCCTGTCCGAGGACAGTCGCTTCGGTGTCCTGATGAACGGCATCTTCGAGAACTACATCGAACTACGCGCTGAGGTGTCGGCCGCGGGACACACCCTGAGCTCCGATACGGATACCGAGGCGCTCGTCCACATGCTCGAGGACGAATACGACGGCGACCTTGCCGAGACCGTTCGTCGACTGTACCCGCGGCTGGAGGGACACTTCGCCTTCCTCGTTGTGTGTCGTGATGAGCCCGATCGCATCATCGGTGCTCGACTCGCGTGGCCGCCACTCGTGGTTGGCCGCGGCGACGGCGAAACGTTCCTCGCCTCGTTTACGCCGGCCTTCCTCGAGGAGACGCGTTCGATCCAGATTGTCGAGGAGGGCGAAATCGTGATCGCCACCGCCGACAACGTCGAATTTCGCGCCGTCACCGATGGCTCGGTCCGCGAGCATCAGATCGAGCAGGCCGACGAGTCGCTCGAAGTCGCGGCAAAGGGTGGCTACGAGACCTTCATGCTCAAGGAAATCCATGAGCAGCCGACGGCCATCGCCGACACGATCGCCGAGCGCTTCCATCACGGCGAACTACATCTCGACGGCATCGGTCTGACCGACGACGAGTTGCGGGCGATGAATCGCGTGTCTTGATCGTCGGGTGTGGCACCGCCTTGCACGCCGGCCTGGTCGGGCGCTACCTGATCGAAGAGTGGGGTGGGGTCGCGACCGAGGCCGACGTGGCCAGTGAGTGGCGCTATCGCAACGGTGTCTTCGATCCAAAGACCCTCGTGATTGCCATCTCGCAGTCGGGTGAGACCGCCGACACGCTGGCAGCGATGCAGATCGCCCGCGAGCGCGGAGCGCGCGTGGTCGCCGTCACCAACATCATGGGGTCGGCCGTGGCACGGGCTGCGGATGGCGTGCTCTATACCCGCGCCGGGTTAGAGATCGGCGTGGCGGCCAGCAAGACCTTCACATCGCAGGTGACGTTGATGACGCTGCTGGCACTCCACCTTGGTGCCGTGCGCGGCAACCTCACCACGCAGCAGGTGGCGGAGATTGGTAACGAGTTGCGCAGCCTGCCGGACTTGGTCCAACGGGTGCTCGACGACAAAGCGATGGACGCCCAGCTCGACATGCTCGCTGACCGCTTTTGCCACGATCGCTTCTTCCTCTACTTAGGGCGCCACCTTGGCCTGCCGATCTGCCAGGAGGGCGCGCTCAAGTTGAAGGAGATCTCGTACATCCCGACGGATGCCTACGCCGCCGGCGAGATGAAGCACGGCCCGATCGCACTCTTGGGCGACGACACACCGGTCGTCGCCGTCGCCACCGATAGCCACGTCTTCGAGAAGATGGCCTCGAACCTCGAGGAGGTCCGCGCTCGCGGTGCGCACGTGATCGCCGTCGGAACCGAAGGCAACACGGCGATCGCGCAACACGCCGAGCATGTCTTGTACGTCCCGCGCACGCGTCCCGAGTTGCAACCAATCCTCGCCGTCCTGCCGCTGCAGATGCTGGCGTACAAGATTGCCGGCCGTCTAGGGCTTGACGTGGATCGCCCGCGCAACCTCGCAAAGACCGTCACCGTCGAGTGAGCGACGGGCTCGAGGTACCGCGATTACTCGTCGGACTCGACCTGATCGAGATTGAGCGAGTGGAACGCGCGCTGCTGAGGCACCCAGAACGCTTCCGTACGCGCTGCTTCACCCCAACTGAGGTAGCGGAACTCGATCGCAAGCCACGGCCCGCAGAGAGCTACGCAGGGCGCTTTGCGGCGAAGGAGGCCGTTGGGAAGGCGCTCGGAACCGGTGTGCACTTCACCTGGACTGAGATTGAGGTCGCTGGGCGGGGCAAGCCAACCGTCACCTTGCATGGTTGGACGGCCGATGTTGCCGCACGCAAAGGCGTGATCGCCATCGACGTGTCAATTACCCACTCGCGCACGACAAGCGCAGCAGTCGCAATCGCAATCCTTGGGCCCGAATAGGGTCGAGCGGGAGGCTTAGCTCTCGTCGGCGGGAGCTTCGGCGGAGTCTTCCGCAGGAGCTTCCTCGGCGTCAGCAGGCTTTGCGGCTGCCTTCTTCGCCGAAGGCTTCTTGACAGCAGGCTTCTTGGCCGGTGGGCTTCTTGGCCGGTGCCTCAGTTGTCTCGGCGGCAGCCTCACCAGCGGGCTCCTCCACGACAACGACCTCTTCCACGATCTCTTCAACAACAGCTTCGGTCTCGGTGACCTTTGCAGCAGCCTTCGTCGCGGTCTTACGCGTGACGCGGCGCTTCTTGGTCTCCTCGAGCTGCGGACCACGCGCGATGACGCGCGTGACGCGAGCCTTCTTGCGGGAGGCGGTGTTCTGATGGAGCGCGCGCTTTGCGGTCGCACGATCGATCAGGGAGACGTAGTCCTTATGGGCTGTCTCGATCGCGGCGGCATCGCCGGTCTGTATCGCTTCAACAACGCGCCGGAACGCCGTCTTAATCGACGAGCGGTAGCGGATGTTTTCCATGCGCTGACGCTCAGCGACGAGGATGCGCTTCTTCTGTTGCTTGATGTTGGCCATGAACTCTTCCGTCAACCCGGGGGACTTCCCGCGACGCGCAGGAGGGTAGCATGAGCGCCAATCGCTCCGCGCAACCGGATGGCATGCGATCATCGGAGCATGGCGATGCAGGACGATCCGCCGATTCAGGGGGCGAGAAGCCGCTCTGTGTCGGCAGCGCTGTTCAGCGCGGCGACCGGCGTCTCCCGTGTGCTCGGACTGGTGCGTGAGGTGATCTCCGCCCAGCTGCTCGGCGTCTCGGGTCCTGCCAGCGCGTTCGTCGTTGCAAACAACGTTCCGAACACCGTCCGCTCACTCGTTGCCGACTCGGCACTCGGGGCGTCGTTCGTGCCCGTCTTCAACGAGTTGCTCGTCAAGGGCGAACGGGAACGCGCCTGGCGCGTGGCCTCGAGCGCCCTCACACTCGCCACGCTCGCACTGATGGGCGTCACAGCGCTCGGCATTCTTTTCGCCCGACCGGTCTTGAGTATCGCGAATCTGACGGGTGAGCAATTGGATCTCGCTGTCCAGATGACGCGGATCCTGTTCCCGATTCTGATTCTCCTAGGGATCCCCCGGTCTCGTGCAGGCCATCCTCAATTCCTTCGACGAGTTCGTACTGCCGGCCATCGCGCCCGTGTTCTGGAACGTGGTGATTATCGGCTTCCTCCTCTTCGCCTTCACGGTCGATAACCTCGAGCAACGTGCGGTGATTTTGGCAATCGGCACGCTCATCGGCACGGTCGTGCAGACGGTCATTCCACTGCCGGCGCTCCGTGGCAAGGGCGGCACGCTGCGACCGCTGATCGATCTCAAGGATCCAGCCGTCAGGCGGATCCTGATCCTGCTGATTCCTGTCGCCCTCGGACTCGGCCTGGCGAACGTCAACCTGACGATCTCGACCTACATTGCAACGTACGTCGATCCGTCGTACGCGCCGCGCGCAATTGATGCGGCTTTCCGTGTGTACATGCTTCCGCAAGGCATTTTCTCGGTTGCCGTGTCGACCGTCATGTTCCCGAGCCTTGCTCGCGCAGTTGCGGCGCGTGATTTCCTTCGGTTCCGTACCTCGCTCCAGGATGGCACGCGCCTGATCGTCTTTATGTTGCTCCCGGCCAGTGCCGTCATTGCTGTCCTGGCCACGCCGATTATCCAGCTGCTTTTCCAGCGCGGCCAGTGGACGGCCGACCAAACCCCAGGCGTCGCGGAGGCACTCATCGCGTTCGCGATCGGCCTAGCCTTGAACGGCATCATTCTGCTCCTGACCCGGTGCTTCTTCGCCCTTTGCGCTTCAACATGTCTGGGTCGCCACCGCGATTGCGCTCGTCAACCTCGTCGTTGCAGCCGGCTTGAGCCTGCTGTTGTACGGACCGTGCGGCGTATGGGGCATTCCGCTCGCTAACTCGATCGCGAACGCAGTCGTCGTACCGCTGCTGTGGATCATGCTGAGCCGTCGCGTTGGCACACTCGACAATCGCGGCATGCTGATCAGCACGGCCCGCTCGCTCGTCGGCGCAGCCATTGCCGCCGGTATTGCGTGGGGCGTCTGGGCACTGCTCCACGCGCTGCTGGGTGACCGACTCTACGCACAGTTGCTCAGTGTCGGGGTCGCCGTGTCGGTGGCGGGTGCCGTGTATCTCGGTGGCATGTATCTGCTGCGCGTGCCCGAGGCTCAGCGAATGCTCGCGCTGCTACGTCGCAGGCGCGAAACCACGTGATGCAACGCTCCGACCTGACGATCCCGTGGCCCGTCATCTTCACGTGGCTCGTGCTGCGCGACTCGGTCTCGCGCTATCAACGCCATCGCTGCACAACGGCAGCAGCCGCCATCGCGTTTCATGTCCTCTTCTCGATCTTTCCGCTTGTGCTTCTGATCACCGCAATCCTCGGTACCCAAATGCGGAGTGCCGAGGTACGCAAACAAATTTCCGATGGACTCCTCAACGTGCTGCCTCTCGATCCAAGCGCCTCCGCCCAGATCGATCACCTCCTGATTTCAGCGACGAACAACCTCGCGACGGTCGGAATTGTGGGTGCGGTCGGCCTGATCTGGTCGGCCAGCGGCATGCTTGGCAGCGTGCGAGGCGCAATGGAGTTGGCCTGGGAGGGCACCGCGGGTACGCGACCCTTCTTTCGTGGCAAGCTGGTCGACGCGCTCCTGCTGGGAATCGTTGTCAGCGTTGTGTTGTCGTCGTTCCTTGCCGGACTCGTCCTCAGTGTCGTCCCTCAGGTGTCGATTGACGTTATTCGGCCGGACAGTTGGACGGGCGACTTTGCCGCCGTGGTGCGTTCATCGTTGGCCCCAGCGGTGTCGGTCCTAACGTCTGGCGTCATCCTCACTCTGGCCTACAAATTTCTCCCTCGACCGCGCCCAGCGCTGCGCTACGCCATGGCTGGTGCAACCCTTGCCGCCGTCTTACTCGAGCTCGCCCGACGAGTCTTCTCGATCTACGTCGATCACGTCGCGACCTACGACGTCGTCTACGGCTCAATCGGATCGATCATCGTCTTTCTCTTTTTCGTCTATATCGCGGCGATTGTGAGCCTCCTCGGTGCCGAGGTCGGGGCCTCTGTACGGAGGGTCCACAACGCCGGACGCGTACTTCGCCCCGAGGCCTAACGACCCCGGACGGCAACACCGGTACCCTGTGTCGGTGGACCAGAAACTGATCCGAAACTTCTCGATCGTCGCGCACATCGATCACGGCAAGTCGACGCTTGCCGATCGCATTCTCGAGGTCACCAATACCGTCACGTTGCGCGAGATGCAGGATCAGCTTCTCGACTCGATGGATATCGAGCGTGAGCGGGGGATCACGATCAAGGCGCAGGCTGTGCGCGTGTTGTGGGAGCGCAACGGCACCGTCTATCACTTGAATCTGATCGATACCCCAGGTCATGTCGATTTCACGTACGAGGTCTCGCGTTCGCTCGCAGCCTGTGAGGGCGCGCTGCTCGTTGTTGATGCATCACAGGGCATTGAGGCACAGACGGTTGCGAATGCTCACCTTGCGATTGACAATGGTCTCGAGATCGTCCCCGTGATCAACAAGGTCGATCTGCCCGCGGCCTATCCTGACCGCGTTGCGCAGGAAACGGCCGATTTCTTGGGCGATGACGCCGACAACGTGTTACGCATCTCCGCGAAGAGCGGACTCAACGTGGCGGCGGTGCTCGATGCCGTGGTCGATCGCATCCCGGCGCCGCAAGGCGACGCCACGGGCCCGGCACGCGCCCTGGTGTTCGACTCCGTCTACGACCAGTACCGCGGCGTGATCGCCTACATCCGGGTCGTCGACGGCACGCTCACGACAGGCGCCACCCTCAAGTCGATGGCGACCGAGCAGACGCAGGTGATTGAGGAAGTGGGGGTGATGACCCCGCAGATGACGCCGACCCAGACCCTCGGTGCAGGCGAGGTGGGCTACGTCATCACTGGCGTCAAGGATGTGGCGGAGATCAAGGTCGGTGACACGTTCACGATGGCCTCTAACCCCGCCACGGTGCCGCTCGACGGCTACATCGACGTCAAGCCAATGGTTTTCGCCGGTCTGTTCCCGACCGACGGCGAGCAGTACGCCGACCTGCGCGATGCTCTGGCGAAACTCCGCCTTAATGACGCCTCGCTCGTCTACGAGCCCGAGAACTCGCAGGCCCTCGGCTTCGGCTACCGCTGCGGCTTCCTCGGACTGCTGCACATGGACGTCGTGCGCGAGCGCCTTGAACGCGAGTGGGATCTCGATCTCATCGCCACGACGCCGAACGTGCTCTACGACGTGCTGACTACCGCTGGTGACCACGTCGAAGTTCGTAACCCGTCGGATATGCCGAACCCGAACATCATCGAACACGTCGAAGAGCCATTCGTGCGTTCATCCGTGATCGTCCCAAAGGAATTCGTCGGCACGATCATGGAGCTCTGTCAAGAGCGCCGCGGCGAGTTCGAGAAGATGGACTACTTGTCCGAGACCCGCGTGGCCCTGGTCTACGCGCTGCCACTCGCCGAGATCGTGCTCGACTTCTACGACCAGTTGAAGAGCCGGACGAAGGGCTACGCCTCGTTCGACTACGAGATGATCGGCTACCGCGATTCGAAGCTGTCGAAGGTCGACATCCTGCTCAACGGCGAACCGGTCGACGCACTCAGCATCATCGTCCATCGCGACAAGGCCTACGAAACGGGCCGCGCCCTCGTTGAACGCCTGCGCGGCATCATTCCGCGCCAATTCTTCGACGTGCCAATTCAGGCTGCGATCGGTTCACGCGTGATTGCCCGCGAGACCATCAAGGCCAAGCGCAAGGACGTGCTGGCCAAGTGCTATGGCGGCGACATCTCGCGGAAACGCAAGTTGCTGGAGAAGCAGAAGAAGGGCAAGAAGAACCGCATGAAGTACGTCGGCGCGGTGGAGGTCCCTCAAGAGGCCTTCCTGAGCGTGCTCTCGCTCGACGACGATTAGGTGCGGCGATCAACTTTGCTTTGGGGTCAGACCCCTACGCAAAGCAAATCGTCCTCTATCCGCACTCAGTCGCCTCTGTCAACGTTGCCTAGGGGTCTGACCCCAAAGCAAAGTTGATCCACCATGTGGTCTCCGCAGTTGATCACGTGGTGGAACGGTTTTGCATGCAGTTGTACGCCCGCGTAGGCTGACCCCATGACTTCCTCCACACGCTTCGTTGGCCTCGGCTCCATGGGTACCGGCATGGTCCGCAACCTGCTCAAGAACGGCTTCGCTGTCACCGTCGATGATCTCAGCCCGGAACGCGTCGCTCCTCTCGTTGCCGACGGCGCGACGGCTGGCGTACCGGGTCCAATCACCGAACCCGTCGTGATGATTTCCGTTCCCGGACCGCCTGAGGTTGAAGCCGTCTGTTTCGGCGAGCAGGGCCTGCTCAGTCGCATGCAGCCTGGATCGGTGCTCATCAACCTCTCAACGGTCAACCTTGCCATCGCCAAAGATTTGGACACAGCAGCCACCGAGCGGGGAATCCTCTGCGTCGACGCGCCAGTCACTGGCGCAGCAGACGGTGCGGCACACGGCAAGCTCGTGATCATGTGTGGCGCAACCGATGAGGCTCTTGCAGCTGCGCGCCCCGCGCTCGAAGCGATCTCGGCCAGCATCCACCACATGGGACCCGCCTCAACGGGTACGGCAGCCAAGTTGCTGACCAACATGCTCTGGTTTATTCACGTCACAGCGCTCTCCGACTCGCTGTCCCTTGCGGCGCGCTGCGGGATCAATGTCGACACGTTCGGGACGCTCGTTCGCGAAAGCGCCGGCGACTCGTGGGTTGCTGGACACGACCTGCCGAACATCTTGGCCGATGATGACGACGAGTCGTTTACGCTCGCACTGTGCGTCAAGGATCTGCGCCTAATCGGTGAGATCGAGAGCGAAATGGGCTACACCAGCGACCTCGCAACAGCAGCTCGCGCGCGCTTCGGAGCCGCGTACAAAACGTACGGGCCACAGGCAGGTGAGCTCGCCGTCACCCGACTTGCAGAGCAGGCCGCCCAGACCTCGATTCGCTCGCGCTAGAGCCAGCGAAGCCAGCGAGCGAGGCCCAGCAGCGAGGCGACCGTCACCATCAAGGCAATGAGGATCGTGATGAACGCGGGTTCCGAACTCGTCCACGGCACCGGTACGTTCATGCCAAACAGGTTCGTCACGAAGGTGATCGGCAAGAAGACAACGGTCAGCACCGTCAGGACCTGCAAAATCCGGTTCTGTCGATGCGAAATCGCGGTCTCGTTCGTTCCTTCAAGCGCCTCGATGACTTCTTTGTAGTTCTCGAGTAGATCCCAGATGCGCTCGGCGGAGTCGATCAAGTCGTCGTAGTAGATGTCGAGATCCTCACTGGCCAGGAAACGCTCGCCCGCTCGCTCCAATTGGCGCAGCACGGGGCGCTGCGGTTTGGTGATCTTGCGGTACGAGATGATCTCCTGCTTGGCATTCGAGATCTGGCGCACGATCGTTTCATCGGGATCGCGCTCGAACATGTGATCCTCAATCTCTTCCAGCTTGCGTCCAATCTGATCGAGGATCGGAAAGCAGTAGCCATAGAGCGCGTCGAGCACCTCGTAGAAGAGGAAACCAGAGCCCTTGGCGAACCACTCCGCACACTCCTCAGGATTCGCTTCGAGCCGGCGGAAGACGTTACGCACCGGCTTCAGCGGCACGTTCGGAATCGTGATCAGAAAGTCCTTGCCAATGAAGGCATTCACCTCGGCTGGAAACATCCGACCTGAGGCTTTGTCGTACCACGGGAAGTGGAGGACCACGAAGACGTAGTCAGGGTAGTCATCGACCTTCGGGCGCTGACGTCGCGACCGGACGTCTTCGATATCAAGCTCGTGGAAGGAGAACTCAGTCTCCAACCAGGCGATCTCAGCAGGCCCGGGCGACTCCATCTGGATCCACCGCATGCCACCCTGTTCGAGCACGCTGACGCGTGGCTCCGACGAGAACGGAGCCGAGACGGACGCGGCGCGAAGCCGGGGTCGACGGATGCGAGACATGAGGGGTAGTTGAAGGTGATCGGTGCATTGCGCCTAGGGAGGATAGCGCACGGGTTGAGATCGCGACCAACGTGGCATAAGTGCCCTCGAGCGGCACCGCCTGACCTCCACACACATGATGCGCCCGGCAGGATTCGAACCTGCGGCCTCGAGATTAGAAGTCTCTTGCTCTATCCCCTGAGCTACGGGCGCCCCTGAACGGTACCCGGGGCGGTCATATTGCGATACCACGCACACTGATGAGGTGCGGTATCCCTACAAAGACATTCTTGGTGTCCCGTCTGTTCCGCGCCTGCTCGTCGCCGCCATCGTTGGTCGGATGCCGGTCGGCATGGGGGCCCTCGCGCTGTTCTTGCTCGTGCGTGGTTCGGGTGGCTCGTACGCGATTGCCGGCCTCGCCGTCAGTGCTGCGACGCTCGGCACGAGTTTCGGATCGCCTGTTCTCGGCCGTCTGATCGACCGGCAGGGCCAGACCCGAGTCTTGTTTCTCAGCATGCTGGTCCAAGTGGTGTCACTGCTCGCGCTCGCCGTGCTTACTCCAGCCGGGGGCTTCCTCTTGTTCGGCCTCTGCGTGGTCTACGGCTTCGCGAATCCGCCACTCGCCGCTTCGATGCGTGCGGGATGGTCGACGCTTTTCACAGATCGGAGCCAGCTGACGCAGGCCTTCGCCCTCGATTCTACGGCCCAAGAGGTGATCTGGATTTTGGGCCCCTTACTGTCAGCATCTATCGCTGCCTCGATCGATCCTCGCGCAACGTTGGTTGCAATGGCCGCGTTTAGTGCGATCGGCGTGACCTGGTTTGCGACGTCGCAGCAGAGCCGTACCTGGCGGTCGGCCCACGTGGGGGAGCGTCATCTCTTGGGCCCCCTCACCGCAGGCCCCGTGCGGCGCGTTCTGGCGGCGATCCTCGGACTCGCTTTCGCCTGGGGCGCCCTCGAGCTGGCGATTGCGGCCTATGCCGACGCGACAGACCACAGCGCTGGACCCCTGCTGGCGGTTTGGGCTGTGGGCAGCGTGGTCGGTGGGTTGCTGTTCACACTTCGGAGCACTTCGACGCTGGTCACAGCCGCCACAACGGATGCTGGGAATCCTGCTGATTCTGAACTTTCTCGGCTTCGTCGTACTGCTGCTTGCCCAGACGCCATGGCAGCTCGCAGTGCTGCTCGCGGTCACTGGCGTGGTCAATGCCCCCGTCATTGCGACGCTGTACGTCTTGATCGAGTCGCTGGCGCCTCGCGGCACGGTGACGGAGGCCTTTACGTGGGTCTCGACAACGTTTACAGTCGGCATTGGCGTTGGCGCGGCGAGCGCAGGTATCGTTTCGGACGCCATCGAGCCCCGTGCAGCATTCTGGTTGGCGGTGATCGGGGGAGGAGTAGCAGTGCTAACCGTCGTAGTACACCACCATGGGCGTCATAAAGGTGACAATGAGCGCGGTGACGAACCTGGTCGCGAACATCGCGCGGAAGGTACGGCGCGTAGGCCAAACAGCGCCGGATTGCGATGAGACAATGGTGATCCAAACGGATGATCTGCTCACACTGCACGAGGCCGCAGCGATTGTTGGGTGCCATTACCAGACGCTCTATCGGCGCGTGCGGGCGGGGGAGTTGAAGGCGTTGATGGCAGGCGGCACCTACCGCATTCAACGCAGCGATCTTGAGTCGTGGCTGAGCGACCGTGACGCACGCCATGGTGCAGTTCCGGAGCGCAACACGCGCAGCTGGCCCAAGCTTGTGACAAACCTGCTCGATGCGCTGCTGGCGGGCGACGCCCAGGCCGCTCGGCAGCAGACGGAACGACTGCTCGCAGGTGGAGCGACAATGGCCTATCTCTGTGATCACCTCTACGGCCCAGCTCTGTACCAGGTGGGCGCGCTTTGGAGCGACGGGG
>Ga0194042_1000675_pt1 | contig 11460 bp, 7 predicted proteins | sample JunL4412m_MetaG_FD_148974 | JGI IMG/M metagenome (GOLD analysis project Ga0194042, IMG submission 148974) | Anoxic zone freshwater microbial communities from boreal shield lake in IISD Experimental Lakes Area, Ontario, Canada - Jun2016-L442-12m | ecosystem: Environmental > Aquatic > Freshwater >...
GTCACCACGCGAGACGGCACGAGCATCGAGAGTTTCTCGGTCGGTTCGCCACCGGTCGGCGGCGTGGCGTTCGGCGCGGGAAAGTTCTTGATCGTCGGACGCGACGGAATTTTCACGTCGTCCGACGCACAAAATTGGAAGCGCGAAGCGGCCTCGCCGGCCGACGAACTGTGGCGGGTCGAGTGGTCCGGCAGCGAATTCATCGTCTCGGGCAAGAAGGGCAGTTACCGCTCCGCCGACGGAACGACGTGGAAACAATTCGGAAAGAAGCCGCCGGGCTGGATCGCCTCTGTCGGCCCCAACGGCTACGTCGTTCTGAATTGGGGCGCGAATCTGTCCTTCTCGCCCGACGGAGAAAAATGGACGCCGGTCACGCAACCTTCCGCAGCTCGCCAGATGGAGAAGGTGATTTATGTCGAACAGCCGCGCAAGACGGAATGAGTCGGTGTAGTTGACGGCATCGTTTTACTTCAGACATTTGCGCTTTTAATTTCAGACTGTCAATCTCGTTCGTGTACCATCCTTTGGCATTGCTGACGAGAAGGAACTCCTCCGGCAGTCCTTTGAACATCGCGACTGTATCGCCGTCTTTTGTCAGGAATTCCCCTGCGCTGATTTTCTTTGCGGCCACAGCGCCATGCGTAAGGGACCATCTCCAAAAATATTGCAAAAAATGAAAGGATCAAGGGTAACCGCCGCCGTTTAACTGCTGTCTTCAGGTAAAATACAGTGGTCAATTGGGAATTATCAATGAGCGACCTTGAAGGGTAGATTCGGAGTGCGCAGGCAGGGGATCTGGGCGCGTTTGAATCCATCGTTCGGACGTTTGAAGGGGCCTTGCGTGCGTGGACCGTGGCACATTGTCTTCATCGCATATCGTCGATGAGCTGCGCATCGGCCGGACGTGGGACTCGGTGGTTCAAAAGGATTGAATCGGGATTTTATGAAAAGCGTTGCGATCGTTTTTGTGTTTCTATGCGTCCAGTTGAAGGCCGTCGAGCAGCCGGAGGCCGCTCGTGCGTTCATTGCACAGCATTGCGCCGAATGTCATGACGCCGACACGCGGAAGGGCAAACTGGAGCTGACGTCGCTGGATTTTTCCAGGCTCGACTCCGCGGCGAATTTTGCAATATGGTTAAGGGTCCACGACCGCGTGCGCGATGGCGAGATGCCGCCCGAAAAGAAGCCGCGTCCAGACGCAGCATCAATGAATGCGTTTCTCGAAACGCTGGGCGGCGGACTGGCCAAGGCAGACGTGGCGCGGCAGCAGCGCGACGGGCGGTCGCCCTTGCGCCGGCTCAATCGCGTGGAGTTCGAGAATACGCTGCGAGACTTATTGGGGGTGCCGGGACTAAAAGTACTGAACGAATTGCCTGCGGATGGAAAGTCGCACGGCTTTGACCGCACGGCGGACGCGTTGGAATTCTCGTTCGTTCACATGGACACCTATCTCGCGGCGGTCGATCGTGCGCTCGATCTGGCGACGCCTGACTTTGTGGAACGACCGCCGGTTTTCAAATACCGCTACCGACCCTGGGACAACCATCGTCGAGAGGGCAAGGAGTGTAATTTGTCCTTTAGCCTCTCCCTTGAGCAGCGCACTTGCATCGGGCTGATTGGGCTGGAGCGCTACCCGGCCCTCAAGTCGGATAAACGGCTTCGCATCAGTGATGACGAGGGGAAGTGCACGGCGCTCGGCTTTTTCCGGCATGAAGATGCGGACATCTATTGGGCGCTGGATGCCTTCCCGGTCCTGTCCGGCTGGCACAAGCTGCGGGTCAGCGGCTACAGCTTCGGCTGGGATGCGGCTGCAGCGAAGGTCGTGCCCACCGAACGGCATGGCGCGCTGACATGGGAGAAGAGCATCACGGGCGAGCACTATGGCACGGTGGACTTGCCGCCCAACAAAGCTGTGGTGAGCGAACTCACCACCTGGTTGGAACGCGGCGGTGGCAGCACTGGCCGCGACGCCATCGGGTTCAACCCGGCGTCGTGCGAAAAAATCCGGGACTTCGGCGTGAACAAGGAAACGGGTCTCGGGAAATTTGGCCCGCCGTGCGATGCGCGAGGGGTGGCCATCGAGTGGTTTGAAATTGAAGGACCATTCCACGAGCAGTGGCCACCCGCGAGCCAGCTCGCTCTCTTCGGCGACCTCCCAGTGAAGGAGTGGGCAAAGGACAGCGGTGTTCCGAAGCCCGTGCAGCGGACGTGGCCGAAGGGCGGTTACAGCGCGTTAAAGGACATTTACGGAGAAAGAGGTGACAAACGCCCCGTCGTTCAAGTCGTAAGTGCGGAGCCGGAGAAGGACGCTCGTCGTTTGCTTGCGTCGTTTTTGCGCCGAGCGTTCCGGCGTGCGTTGACAGTTGCTGACGTAGAGCCATATGTCGAACTATTTTCGGCAAGGATAAAGGCTGGCGATCATTTCCAAGACGCGCTCAAGGCGGCGTATCGCGCCGCGCTCGTTTCGCCGGATTTCTTTCTGCTTCGCGGGACTGGGGCGAATGCGCTTGCGTGGCGGCTAAGTTATTTCCTGTGGGCTGGCCCGCCGGATGAGACGCTAAACAAGTTCGCGGACAGCGGCGAGTTGACGAAACCCGCAGTGCTGCGCGCGCAGACCGAGCGAATGCTGACCGACCCGAAAGCCGCGCGTTTCATCGAGAGTTTCACGGGGCAATGGCTGCGCCTGCGCGAGATCGATTCCACACAGCCGGACAAGGCGCTGTATCCAGAGTTCAGGCCTTGGCTTCAGGAATCCATGCTCGCCGAGACGCGCGCGTATTTCGCCGAGTTGATCAAGAATGACCTGGGCGTTGTGAATTTCATTAAGTCGGATTTTGCCATGCTCAACGAACCGCTTGCCCGGCACTACGGCATCGACGGCGTGGGCGGCTTTGAGATTCGGCGCGTGGCTTTGCCGAAAAATTCGCCACGCGGCGGATTTTTAACCCAGGGCGCGGTGCTCAAAGTCACCGCGAATGGCACGACGACCTCGCCGGTCAAGCGCGGCGCGTACGTCATGGAGCAACTTCTCGGCATCGTGCCCACGCCACCGCCCGCCGACGCGGGCACCATCGAGCCGGATACGCGTGGCGCAACGACCATTCGCGAACAACTGGAGAAGCACAAGCGCAACGCCACCTGCGCATCGTGTCACGTGAAGATGGACCCGTACGGTTTTGCGCTGGAGAGCTTCGATGTGGTCGGACAGTGGCGGAACAAGTATCGCGTTGGCGGTGCTCCGAACGCGCCCACCGGGTCGCCAGGCCGCCCCTTCGTCAACGGCGGTGGTATTGCCTATCATTTTGACAAACCTGTCGACTGCACAGGACAGTTGCCAGATGGACGCCATTTCAAAGACGTCAACGATCTTCGCACGATGCTCGCAGCGGATGAGGAGCGCCTTGCCCGCGCTTTTGTTGGCCACCTCATTGCTTACGCAACCGGCGCAGAAGTAAGCTTCGCCGACCGGACGGAGGTGGAGAACATTTTGAAAAAATCAAAACTCTCCGGCTACGGTTTGCGAACGTTGCTCGTCGAAACCACTCTCAGTAAATTATTTTCCAAACCTTAGGAGCAACACCATGAACACTGCCAACATTGCGCTTCGCGCCCCGCTCTCGCGCCGCACATTTCTCCGCGGTGCAGGTGCCATGCTTGCGTTGCCGTTCCTTGAGAGCATGATGACGCGCCGCTGCGCCGCCGAGCCTGCATCGCCGCGCCGCTTTGTCGGCATGATGACAAATCAGGGAATCTTGCCTGAGTTCTTTTTTCCAAAGACTGGCGGCAAAGAATACGAGAGCACGCCGTATCTCGACCTGCTGAAAGAGCGCCGCGAGGACATGACAGTTTTCTCAGGTGTTTCATTTCCGGGCGTGGACGGCGGACACGCTTCGGAGCAGAGCTTCCTGACCGGCGCGCCGGGCGCGAGCCGCGGGTCGTTCAAGAATAGCGTCTCGCTGGATCAGGCGATCGCGGATGCTGTCGGCCCCGCGACGCGCTTTCCCTCGCTCGTGCTGGGTCTCGGCGAGGGCTTGAGCCTTTCGTGGACGCGCAGCGGGGCGATGATTCCAACGCTCAGAAGCCCGCTCAAACTTTATCAAAAGCTTTTTGTCGAAGACACGCCCGCCGACAAAGCCGCATCGGTGCGCAGGCTTCAGCAAGACCGGAGCTTGCTCGATGGACTGTGCGAACAATACCGGAAACTCCAGCAAAGCGTGAGCGTCTCCGACCGGAATCGGCTGGAGCAATTCGCCACGGGTGTACGCGATGCGGAAAAGCGCCTCGCCGCAGCTCAAGGATGGATGAATGTTCCCAAACCGAAGGTTGCCGCCAAGCAGCCGTCGGAGATCTCGGATGGCAACGACCTGCCGAAGAACACGCGTTCCATGTACGACCTCATCCGGCTGGCGCTGGAAACGGACTCGACCCGCGTGATCACGTTCTGCGCGTGCGTGACCAGCATCGTGCCTGACACGATTCCCGGCGTAAAAACTCAGGTCCACACACTTTCTCATCACGGCCAGCAGCCGGCAACTGTCGCCGAATTGCGACTTATTGAAGAGGCGCAGTTCCGTGAACTCGCCCAACTGCTCAATGGCTTGCACGAAACGAAAGAGAACGGCAGCACGCTGCTCGACCGCACCAGCGTGCTCTATGGCACCAATATGGGCAGCGCGAACGCACACTCGACCGACAACCTGCCCGCCTTGCTCGCTGGCGGCGGCTTCAAGCATGGCCAGCATCTCGCGTTTGACCGCAAAAAGAATTACCCGCTGAGCAATCTGTACGTGAGCCTGTTGCAGCGCATGGGCGTTGAAGCCGACAAGTTTTCCAGCGGCACCGGCACCCTGCGTGGGCTGGAGATGGCCTGATTTTCCACAACGCGATTTGTTTCAGCATAAGGTCATGGAATCGATGAAAACTGCCATAGCTCTTGTCGTTTGCTTTTTCTCCGCTCAGGCGCTGCGCGCCTCCGACTGGCCGCAATTTGGCGGGCCATTGCGCGATGGCGTATCGACCGAAACGGGGCTGCTCAAACAATGGCCGGAGAGTGGCCCGAAGCTGATTTGGATGTCTAAGGACGTGGGTCTCGGATACTCGGGGCCGGCTATTGTCGGCGGGCGGATTTACCTCATGGGGCTGCGCGGCGAGTCGGAATTGCTGTTGTGTCTGAACGCCGCCGACGGCAAAGAACTTTGGGCCACTCCTATCGGCAGCGCTTATACCAACGACTACGGCGACGGCCCGCGCGGCACGCCAACAGTTGACGGTGAACGCATCTACATGCTGGGCGCGAACGGCGATTTGGTGTGTGCCGGGACTGCAAGCGGCACCGTCCATTGGCGTGTAAAAGTGACCGATTTTGGCGGCATGGTTCCGCCCTGGGGCTACTGCGAATCCGTGCTTGTCGATGGCGATCGGGTCGTTTGCACGCCGGGTGGGGAGAAGGGCGCAATGGCCGCGTTTGAGAAACTCAGCGGCAAACTCGTCTGGCAAAGCGCCAAGTTCACAGATCCGGCACAGTACGCCTCCATCGCCGCCGCAGACATCGCGGGCACCCATTTGTATATTCAGGTCACGGGCGAGCACGTGACGGGCATCGCTGCCGCGGATGGCCGCATGCTTTGGCAGCAGCCCTTCAAGTGTGCCTACGTCTGCGCTTCGCCGGTCGTAAAGGGCGATCACGTTTTCGTCACATCCGGCGGCGGCACGGGCTGCAAGTCGTTTCACGTCCTAGCTCCCGACAAAGTCGAACTCGTGTACAAGAACAAAGTCATGAAGAATCTGCCCGGCGGCGTGGTTCTCTTCGGCGAACATCTTTACGGATACTCCGATGGCCTTGGCTGGGTCTGCCAGCATTTCGCGACCGGTGAGCAAGTCTGGGCGTCGAAAGAGTTCCGCAAAGGTTCGCTGACCATCGCGGACGGAATGATGATTTGCGTGGCGGAAGACGACGGCACAGTCGTGCTGGCCGATGCGTCTGAGAAGGGCTGGAAAGAGCGCAGCCACTTTCAACTCGACCCGCTATTCACAAAACGAAAGCAGGGCCACGTCTGGACGTTGCCCGTTGTTGTGGGCGGGCGTCTTTATCTGCGCGATCAAGAGTTTCTCTTCTGCTTCGATATCGCTGCGCATTGACGCCGCTCTCAGGAATTTTCTTTCACCGATTACTCGGAGGTGCCATTTCAATGACACGAACTTTACTCAGTGTTTCGCTGTTGGCCGTGCTGCTTTCAGCTCATTTTGTTTCAGTCGCCGCCGAACCGGATCCGCGTGTCGGCTTTCGTGGGGACGGCACGAGCAGTTTTCCGGACGCCGTACTGGCCGAGAATTGGTCGGCGACCGAAAACGTGGTCTGGAAAACGCCCATGCCGGGAAGGTGCAACGGGTCGCCGATTGTAGTGGGGGATCGCGTCTTCACATGCAGCGAGCCATCCACGCTTTTGTGTGCCTCGGCCGCGGACGGAAAGATTCTGTGGTCTGACACTATCACCAACTTCGATTATGTGCCGGAGGACGATGCTGAAGCGGCCGCGATCATCGCGAAGGTGAACGCCGGCAAGTCGGAAAAAGAGAAGGAGGCCATCAAGGAGACTCTCAAGAAGGACATCATGCGGTGCGACTATTTCGAGATGCCGCCGGTAATGGGCGAACATTTCGGCTTCACCTTCGAATACGCGATGCCGACGCCCACGAGCGATGGGAAGCAAGTCTACGTAGTGTACGGGACAGGCATGGTTGCGGCATACAACCTGGAGGGCACGCGCAAATGGGTGCGAGCCATTGAGAAGCCGAAGAGTCCTACGGGTTACTCGGCCAGCCCGCTGCTTGCCGGGGGCCGGCTGTTGATTTGCATGGGCGGTTTTCTTTTCGGAATGGACCCGGCCAGCGGAAAGATGATGTGGAAGGTGGAGCACGAGGAATATTTCGGTTCGCCCGTGCGTGCAGTGTTGGGCGGGATCGAACTGGTGGTGATGCCGATGGGCAATGTGTACCGCGCTTCCGACGGAAAGCTGCTGGGGACGGGCGCGGCCATCAACAGCCAATTGACCGCTTCTGTGCATGTGGACGTTGTCTACTCCGCGTGGGATGAGTCATTCAATAATAAAAAGGGCCCCAAACTTCCCGCCGGGGCCTCACACCTTTCAATGGCAGTCCGATTGAAAGCAAATGCGGATGGCACAATCGCCACGGAGAAGTTGTGGGAGCAGACGACCCGACCCGGCAGCTATTCATCGCCGCTCTACTACGATGGGCTGATCCACAACAAGGTTGATGCCGGCGATAAGAAGTTCCAGGTGGTCGCGTTGGACGCAGCCACGGGCCAGGTGGTCTATAAGTCGCCGCCGCGCGCCGTGAATAAGGGCACCGATCCGCATCCCTGTCTCACGCTCGCCGGACATCACATTTATGGCGGCTTCGATTCGGGGCAGATGTGGGTGTTCAAGCCGGGCCGCGAGTTTGAGGAGATGGCGATCTACTCGCTGGCTAAGGGAGGACTCGGCGCCTCGCTCGGGCAAGAAAACCACGACCAGATGAACGGCGCGCCGTTTTTCGTGGGCAACAGGATGTATATCCGGACGCACAACTTCCTGTGGTGTATCGGGGGCAAATGATGACGACTAATTCTATGAAGACGATGCTGACATGGATTCTGTTTTTGGCGCTGGGCTGCCTGCCGGCGCTGACTGCCGAGCCACAGGATGCTGAAGCAGCTCAGATGAAAGGCAAGATGTCCGCTCACATGCGGGCACTCGGGAACGCGGATGGCGAGGCGCTCCACATGCAAGGTGAGATGTCCATGGTGAAGGAGGGACTTCTGGGCACCGTTAACGTCCTGCGGGAACTCGACGTCAAGATTTGGACCAACCGGGTGACCGTCACATGCAACGTCGAAGGCAAGAACAACACCAAACCCGACGCCACGATTGGGGGTGGCAGCGGCTTCTTCGATCCGAAGGTGGATCCCTCGCAACCCGTTGTCCTCACGTACACGCTCCCCGGGCTGCGGACCGTATCGTCGCTGGCGATTTGCTATCGAGGTGATAGTGAGGGGCCTGAACGGCTCAAGCTGGAAGGATCAGCCGACGCAGGGGGGACCTGGTTCCCGATATTCGAGATACGGGCAAAAGGGCTGAAGTGCTTCAAGCCAGTGAAGGTCAACGCGCTGAGACTCACCCAGGAAGGGGGCTCGCGCAGGACCAAAGAGGTCGCCGTCTACGCCGATCCTGAAACTCCCCTGCCGCTCTTCGGCGGCAAGGACAGCGGTGCCTTCAGTTTCCATCGGGCACTTTGGTATGCCGACAAACTCAAGGTGGTGTGGAGCCCGGAGAACAAAGTTTGGACAACGTTGGATTCACCCAAATTGGGCATCAACCGATTGCCAGAGACAGTTCTGTTCGGGGCCAACCTGCCCAACCAGCACACCGGTGGTTTCGGGCACGCCGTGACGAAAGGCAAGCGGCTCTACGTGCGGTTCGATCTGGACAAAGCTTGCCCGATGAACTTCGGCGCCATCTACATGCCCGCCGGTGACAATATTGATCCCAAAAGAGGCGGCATCGGACTCCATCCGGCGGAGTTCTACACTGCCAATGGCCCGCTGGATCCGGGCACGCTTCCGGGCAGCAGCATCCAGGATATCACCGACCAGGGGTGGATTCTGCAGAAGGCTTGGGACAAGGACTCCAGCACTCGCAAGGACTTCCAGTTCGCGCACCCCGGCCCATTCAACCAGATGCTGGTGGTCTGGGACGCCTTCACCGACTATGGGAACGATGCTTGGTGCCACCTGGAGATCTTCGGTTCCAGGAACCCGGACGCGGGCGATGCGCCCAAGAGCCCGCAGAAGTAAAGAGACATCATGAGGATCAAAGCATGAAAAACATTCTGACATTGGCGTTGTTTTTGAGCATGTGCAGTCTGCAAGTGTCAGCCAACGAGTCGGGCCATCGGGATCATGAAGCGCCTCTCGTGAAGGACGGCGTCCTGGGAACCGTGAATGTGCTGCGGGAACTGGATGTCAAGACGGGGAAGAACCGGGTGACGGTCGAGGGCAATTACAAGTTCGCCACCGATTGGTTCGGAGGTCCGGTCGAAAGCACGATCGACGGCTCGGCCATACCCTACAACATTCGCGTTGCTTCGGATCCAGAGGTTATCACTTACACCCTTCCCGGCTTGCGCACGGTCTCATCGCTGGTGATCCAGTATTGGGAAGGTCAAGACGCGGCTGAAACGGTCAGACTGGAAGGATCGCCTGATGGCGGCAAGAGCTGGACCGAACTGCTCAAGAGCAAGCCGAGAAAAACCGACTTTCTGAAATGTTTCAAGCCAGCGAAGGTCAACCAACTCCGGCTGACGCTCGAAGGTGAGAGTGGGAAGCTCCGCAGAATCACGGAGGTCTTCGTCTACGCTGATCCAGAGACTCCCGTGCCTCTCTTCGGCGGGAAGGAGAGCGGCGCGTTCAGTTTCCTGCGCGATCTCTGGTATGCCGGGAAGATCAATCAGCTCCCAAGCCCGGCGAAGCACGCCGTCTGGACACAAAGTTGGGGTGGCATGGCCCGTCCGCATAGCCTGTTCATATCTGAGATGGCAAGCGCGCACGATGGTTGTTGGGGAGAAGGCAAAGAGGCCGGCAAGCGGGTGTACCTGCGGTTCGATCTTGACAAAGTTTACTCGATGAACTTCGGGTTGATCGGCTGCTACCCCATGCCGAAGGGCCGCGAAGAACTGATTCTTGCCGGTGACTCGGAAGTCGAATTCTACACCGCCAATGGCACGTTGGATCCCAGCACGCTGAAGGGCAGCACCATCAAGGACCTCACCAGCCAAGGATGGATTCTCCAGAAGGCCTGGAGCAAGGATCCTGGCGCTTGCAAAAGTTTCCCAATGGAGCACCCGGGTCAATACAACCAGATGCTGCTGGTCTGGGACAGCAAGAAAACTTACGAGTACAACCGATTTAGCCACTTCGAGATGTTCGGAGCCGAGGCGTCATCTAAAGATGGGAGCACGGACAAACAACAATGAACAACATGATCACGGATTTTCTGCATTGGATACACATAGCTTCAAGAAGCTGTACGGGTGACAGAAATATTCGAGACCGGAAAATTGGAAGCCCCATTTTCCTGTCCGCTATTTTGCTGTCGCTGGCCTATTCCCCCACGTTCGCCGCCGACGCCCGCATCGGTTTTCGCGGAGACGGCCCCGGCAGTTTCCCGGACGCGAACCCGCCGGTGAAATGGTCGGCGATGGAGAACGTCGTGTGGAAGACACCCATGGCCGCGGCAGACAGCAAAGGAACGCTGGGGATAGGTTTATCAGACCTTGCCAGACGCGTCAGATAATGGATAGTGATAATAATTGCAACCGGCTGTTGTACGTGTCAATTTTTGGGAACGCTTAAATCGTGGCAATCGTGAGCAGAAAACTTTGTCGACGCAGCGCCATCGCTGTGGTATGCGCAGCCAGTTTTTCCGCCTACTCAGCGGCGGATACCGTCCATTATTTCAGTGACATCCAATCACTTCTTGCCGTGCATTGTACCAAATGCCACGGCCCGGAGAGTGCCAAAGGCGGGCTGCGTTTGGATCGCCGCGAGGCTGCGTTTGGAGCCGGGGAGTCCAAACAGAAGGCCATCGTGCCCGGCGATAGCGCGCACAGCGAAGTCTATCGCCGAATCACATCGCACGATTCTGATGAGCGTATGCCTCAAAAAGGTGAACGGCTTTCCGACGCGGAGATCGAGCGCGTTCGCCTCTGGATTAATCAAGGCGCGACGTGGCCGGACCGCGATGACTATTGGGTTTTCCAAGCACCGCGTTCGCCACCCTTGCCTCCGGGCAGTGCCGCTCATCCGATAGACCGTTTTATCTCCGCGCGTCTCAACAGCGAAAAGATCGCGCCCGCGCCGCGTGCCGAAGCGCGCACGCTGATGCGTCGCGCTTACGCGGATTTATTGGGCGTGCCTCCCTCCTTGTCTGAAGCCACCGCGTATATGAGTGACACCTCTCCCGACGCGTTTGAAAAGCTGATCGACCGGCTCCTTGTCGATCCGCGCTACGGTGAACGCTGGGCGCGGCACTGGCTCGATCTTGTACGTTACTCCGAAAGCGATGGTTTCGAAGACGACAAGATTCGACCGCTGGCGTGGCGCTACCGCGACTATGTGATTCGTGCGTTTAATGCCGACAAACCGTACTCGCGTTTCATCGAAGAGCAGATCGCTGGCGACGAGCTTTTTCCGGACGATCCCGACGCGTGGATCGCGACGGGATTCGCGCGACTGGGCCCATGGGACGGCATGTCCAAGGATCCGCCGATGCGCCGCCAGGATTTCTTGAACGACGCGACCGACGCAACAGGCTCGGTGTTCCTTGGCATGACCGCGGGTTGCGCGCGCTGCCACGATCACAAATTCGACCGCATCACGCAGCAGGATTACTACGCGCTTTT
>Ga0194042_1000679_pt1 | contig 11403 bp, 10 predicted proteins | sample JunL4412m_MetaG_FD_148974 | JGI IMG/M metagenome (GOLD analysis project Ga0194042, IMG submission 148974) | Anoxic zone freshwater microbial communities from boreal shield lake in IISD Experimental Lakes Area, Ontario, Canada - Jun2016-L442-12m | ecosystem: Environmental > Aquatic > Freshwater >...
GGCCATTTACTCATCGGTCAAGGGTGGCGCAACACCCGCGCTCAATGCGCTCGCAACACTCCTTGTCCTCACTTCATTTACGGTCTTGATCTGTGGGCTATTTGGTTTGTCACTCTGGCGTAAGCGTCACGGAGACAATGGTGGCTTACGAGCAGCGCTCGCGGATGTCACACAAGCAGACGCCTAAACGTTTCTCGCCTATTGACTAGCAGGCAGTACGCGAACTGCATCTGGCAGTACATCAATCATCGTGTGGTCTCCGTCGCGAAGCCCAATAGAAGTTTCATCATTCGGAACTTCAGCTACGAGTGCTACCCCGCCAATTCGAAGCGCAATTCGTAACGTCGAACCTGCAAACGTGACGTGTTCGATAGTTGCAGCATGCGTGCCAGTACCAACCCTGATGCGCTCTGGTCTGATCAGAATTGTTCCATCACCTAACGGCGCAAGATCGGGAGCATTGAATCGTTCACCAGCAACCAAGACAATGCCGCGTTCAACAACTTTGCCAGGAATCAAATTGGCCGCACCGATGAATCTGGCCACGTCTATCGAAACTGGCGTCTCATAAATTTCTCTTGGTGCACCAACCTGGATAAGTTTTCCGTCGCGCATCACGCCAATGCGATCACTCATCGTAAAAGCTTCATGCTGATCATGCGTCACATAAATAAAAGTGATTCCAATTTGACGTTGCAATGAAGCGAGTTCAATTTGCAGTCGAGCACGTAGTTGGGCATCGAGAGCACCGAGTGGCTCATCGAGCAACAACACGCTCGGCTCCAATACAAGAGCACGAGCTAATGCAACTCGCTGTTGCTCACCGCCTGAAAGCTGATGCACTCTGCGATCCCCAAATGCGCCAAGCGCAACAAGATCCAATGCGTCCATGACTCGTTCATTCTCGGTCTTGGTAGAAAAACTTTTATCCTTTTCGAAGCGCAACCCAAAAGCAACGTTTTCGTAGACCTTCAAGTGCGGAAACAGTGCATAGTTCTGAAACACCGTGTTGAGTGGTCGCACCTCTGGCTCGTCGTTTGTGACGTCTCGATCGTCGATAAGGACTTGTCCAGAATCTGGGATTTCGAATCCACCAATCATTCGCAGTGTTGTGGTCTTGCCACAACCCGATGGTCCAAGCAGCGAAAAGAACTCGCCTGCACGAATCTCTAACGAAACGTCATTGACAACTACACGATCGCCGTACGACTTATTGAGCCCACGAAGCGTGACGGACCCATCCAAAATCTGTGGTGTCATAGTCCCCCGACCCTATTCTTTTTGTGGAGCTAAGGGGAATTGAACCCCTGACCTCTTGCATGCCATGCAAGCGCTCTACCAATTGAGCTATAGCCCCGTGTTGTTCACGATTTTACGCCGTCAATCTACCGTGGCTAAGCCCTCATCGTTTCAATATTGCCGTCAACTGGCAGTACCTGTCCAGTGATAAATCTCGCGGCAGGAGAACTCAAAAAGACAGCCGATGCAGCAATGTCGCTTGCCTCGACGAATGTCTGCAATGAAACTTGCTTCTCATAACCGGTGCGAATGTCACTTGCTGCTACACCGGTAGCCAAAGCTTCACGCTCAATGACGCCATCCATGCGTGGGCCGCTCACCGAACCCGGGCAGATGGCATTGACGCGCACGCCAAACTCACCAAGTTCCATTGCCCACGACTTTGTAAGACCAATGATTCCCCACTTTGCTGCAACATACGGCGAGCGAAGTGGATAACCAAAAATTCCGGCACTTGTAGAAATATTGATGATTGAGCCTTTGGACTTCAGCAACATCGGCACGGCGACATGGGTGCAACGAAACGTGCCGCCTAGGTTGATGCGCACACATTCGTCGTATGCATCTGGGTCCATCTTGTCGACTCGAGCAGTTGGCCCGGGTACACCAACGTTATTCACCAAAATGTCTAAACCGCCAAGGTCGCGCTCAATCGCTGCGAACATTGCTTCCACATCGCTCGTCTTGGAGACATCACAGATGTAATTTGGCTTTGTTGAATCATTGACATCACACACAACAACTGTTGCGCCGGCGTTCTTCATACCATCGGCAATCGCTTTACCAATTCCCGACCCACCACCAGTAACGAGAGCTCGCAAACCAGTTAATCCAAAATTGCTGTTATCCATGATCACGAACCTAGTCTCCAAGACTCCAATTCACCACAGGCACATCAAAGTACAAGCGTTCGATCTCATAGAAATCACGTGCCTCTTGAGCAAAAATATGTACCACAACGTCGCCGTAGTCAATAAGCACCCATTGTTGCTCGACCGTTCCCTCACTGCGTAGTGGCGACCGACCTAGCTTCTCCCGTACTTTGTGACTGACCTCGCTCTGAATTGCACCAACTTGACGTGAGTTGCTTGCTGTCGCAACTACAAATAGTTCGGTGATTGCCAACACGTCCCCAACATTTAGCACCGTGATTTCAGAACCTTGCTTTTCGTCTGCGGCGCGTGCTGCTACTTGAGCTAGTTGCATCGCTGCAGAAATTTTTGGCTTGGCTACTGCTTTCTTGGCTACAGCTTTCTTAACTATTGCTTTCTTTGCAACTGGCTTTTTCTCAGCCATCGGTAGCCACGGTTGTTGGCGGCAGTGCTGGCGCAGATGCCAAGAAGTCAACAAAGTCCTGGCCCAAAATGACCTGTGCACCGATGCCCTGCACCGGATCTTTCCACTTGCCGTATGAGATCGGTCCAACAACACCGTCAAGACCGATCTTCTTTAATTCGTCCGCAATCAGTGTTGTTGTCTTAATCACAGTTTTCTGCTGTGGGCTAATAGTCAGATTCCTTATTAACGCCACGGTCACATTGAGGTAACTCAATCGTTCGACAATTGCGTGCGTAACGTTTGCGTCATTGAATGGATTATCGACCTGCACGGCAAGCGTGTCATTGGAAATCGACAAACTACTCGGAGCCACACTGGCCATAATCATCAATACTTCAAAGCGATCTAGTGCGTAAATATCTATTCCCAATGGGTTATCGGCACCTACGAGTGGTTGAGCGCTCAACTGCCACACCTGAATAGGTCCGCCAAGCATCCTGCGTATAAACGCTCCAATTTCATTGGGTAATTCTGTACCTACGAGTGCTGGATCGAATTGCGCAACTCCAGGTGCAAGCCCAGTGCCTACCGCAGTTGCAACACCATTCCACATTGCCTTGATGTGCGCGAGTCGATCAAGTTCTGGTTCACCAACTCTTTGTGTGTACAACACTAAGGCTGCCTGATCGCCTGTCAATGTCTGTTCACCGGCAGGGAAAAATTCGCTATCTACTGCGACAGGTTGTGGTGGCAGTGTTGTTTCTGTTGACCGTGAACTACGCGATTTTATTGTCGTCGTAGTCGCAGGATCTGGCATCTCCATTGCTGTATTCACTACCGGAGTTTCAAACGTGACAGGAATCTGCGGCAACACATTGAGTACTCCCGCTAAGTCATTGCGCCCAACAGCACCAACAACGCTGAACGTCACATCCAGTGCACCTTCGGCTTCAAGCAACATGGCTTCGACCCCTGCTTGAGTAAACGTGTCGGCTAATCGATGGGGTGCTTGCTGACCAATTGATTCAGCACGGGTGCCAACCGGAAGCGAAATGATTGTGCCACCGACCCCGCTTGGATCGAGCACAAATGCAGTAAGTGATGTCACCTGATTAACTTCGTTGACAGTAGCTAGCAATGCAGCGGGGGTTGCTGGTATCAGCAGTGCACCACTGTCGTCTACACGAGTACCACCAGATGAATGCAATAGCGAGCGAGCCGCAATCACTCCGCCGATGGGTAACAAGCAAGCAGACGCAATACCGCAGGCAAGTGCAGCAAGCATTCTGTTTCGTTGTCGAGAAGGTATTGCGGTCATGAGCGAACGATTCTCTCACTTGATCCGTACATGCCACGAATCTGAATCTCGTTCAACACCGCAGTGGTCACCAAATAATCAGTTGGTCGACCATCAGCAAATCGCAATCTGAGGTCGGTGCTACTCACTTCAAGTCGCGGAGACTCAACTCGAAGCCATTCAAATTGTTTCGGCAACTCAACGCTCACGCCTGGTCGGTCGACGACCACCAATTGCGATTGCGAAACAACTTGCTCGACTCTTTCCCAGCTCGGCAAACCTGCAGCAGCATCGTCACCAACAATGGTGAACAATTGTGCACCGACATATTTACTTGCAAGATTCTTCAGCGTGTCGGCGGTAAAACTCGGGCCACCGCGATCGATCTCGTCTCGCCCAGCAATCAACCCCTCGACGTCCTGAACTGCAGCCTGCACCAACGCATACCGATCAGCGGCCGGAGCAACTTCGCGAGTGCCCGACTTCTGCCACGGGTCATGCGAAACCATCAAAATCACAATGTCCAAGTCGAGTGCATGGCGAACATTGATCGCTGTAACCAAGTGCCCTATGTGAGGCGGGTCGAAGGTGCCTCCGAACAATCCAATTCGCTGCTGTTTGGGTTGCGACACACCTGTCAGTCTAGAAAGTTCTGCTTCTACCTCGGTCGTGCAGTTTTGCCACAAAGAAAATCGGTGTCAGCAATGCCAATTTGCACTAAACCCAATAAACATCAGTGTTTAAGAATTTCAAAAAATATTCATTTACCCCTAGCGCAAAACCTGCCGATGAACTAATGTCATTAATCCCCCCATAAACCCCCCACACAATCGAAACGGTCCCCCCACCATGTCTGATGCAATTGGTCTCTACCTCAACGAAATCGGCAAAGTCGCCCTCCTCAACGCTGAGGACGAGCGCAACCTCTCTAAGGCCATCGAAAAGGGTCGCGACGCGGCCATAGCGATGAAGAAGGGCGAGCGCAGTGCAGCTTTGCGCGCCGACCTCCGTGGCGCAGCCAAGGCCAAAGACCACTTCATCCGTTCCAACCTCCGATTGGTTGTTTCGATCGCCCGTCGTTACCCATTGCCACAGGGCATGGACTTGTTGGACTTGATCCAAGAGGGCAACTTGGGCCTCGAGCACGCCGTCGACAAGTTTGACTGGCGCCGTGGTTTCAAATTCTCAACCTATGCAACGTTCTGGATCCGTCAGGCCATCGGCCGTGCGCTTGACCAGAAGGCCAGCCTCATCCGCATTCCTGGCGATCGCTCAGCAACTTTGCGTGCAGCTCTTCGTCAGGGTTCTGGCGATGCAGAAGGTCTCGATGCAATGAACGCCGAATTGCACCGCCTCACCACCCCGGTCTCACTTGACAAGACCATCGGTGACGACGGCGATGCAACTCTTGGCGACTTGGTACCAAACGACGACATCAGCCCAGAAGAGGCCGTGATGTCGATGGTTGACACCGACTTGCTCGACAACTTGCTCAACACACTTGACGAGCGGGCCCGTTACGCAGTTGAGGCACGCTTCGGCATGCACGATGGCGAGCGCAAGAGCTTCCGTCAGGTTGGCGAAGAACTCGGCGTTACTGCTGAAGCCGCACGCCGACTCGTGAGCCGTGCAGTTGATTCATTGCGCGAAGATTCTGGCGATTTCCTGACCGTATAAAACCCGCTGGGTTTAGCCACGGCAGGTTCGTACACTGAAAGTACTGAGCCCTATGACACGCAACTGGACACCTTCATCTTGGCAGAGCATGCCTGCTGTGCAACAGCCACAATGGCCTGACTCGGGCGAACTCGAACGCGCACTCAAACAGATCGCCACGTTCCCCCCACTCGTATTTGCGGGTGAAGCACGATCGTTGCAAGCTGCCCTGGGCCAAGTGGCAAGCGGTAATGCATTTTTGTTGCAAGCCGGTGACTGCGCAGAAAGTTTTGAAGAGTTCACCGCAGTCAATATTCGTGAAAAGCTTCGCGTTATTTTGCAGATGGCTGTCATGCTCACCTATTCGATGGGCGTACCCGTCGTCAAAGTAGGTCGCATTGCAGGTCAGTTTGCAAAGCCTCGCTCAGCCAACACCGAAAAGGTTGGCAACATTGAGCTGCCAGTTTTTCGTGGACACATGGTCAACGACCCAGCAGCACACGAAGATGCACGACGCCCAAACCCAGAGCGTTTGGTGCAGGCATACCACCAGTCGGCAAGCACGCTCAACTTGTTGCGCGCTTTCACCAAGGGCGGCTTCGCTGACCTCAACCGCGTACATGCGTGGAACCAAGAGTTTGTAGCAACGAGCGCAGAGGGTCAGCGCTATGAGCAAGTTGCTGCTGAGATCGAGCGCGCACTTGCATTTATGCGTGCATGCGGAGTCGACACAGAGACCAACAGCGCACTGCACCAAGTTGACGTCTACACAAGTCACGAAGCACTGATTTTGGGCTACGAAGAAGCACTCACCCGCCAAGATTCACTAACTGGCGGATGGTACGACTGCAGCGCTCACATGCTGTGGATCGGCGAGCGCACGCGTCAACTCGACGGCGCGCACATTGAGTTTCTTCGCGGTGTGGGCAACCCAATTGGTTGCAAAATTGGCAAAGACACAAGTGTCGACTTCGTTCTCAACCTCTGCGAGACGCTCAATCCATCGCGTATTCCCGGACGACTCACGCTGATCACCCGCATGGGCGCAGACAATGTTGAAGAAGCATTGCGTCCACTGCTTCGTGCTGTGCGCGACACTGGGCACCCAGTTGTGTGGGCATGCGACCCAATGCACGCCAACACGTTCACCGCACCAAATGGTCGCAAGACTCGTCACTTTGATGACATCATTCGTGAAATCACTGGCTTCGTATCTGCTCACCGCGCAGAAGGCACATGGCCAGGCGGAATACATATCGAACTTACCGGTGACAATGTGACCGAGTGTCTTGGTGGCGCAGAGGCTGTGAGTAACGAAGATCTTGATACGCGCTATGAAACCGTTTGCGACCCACGTCTAAACGCTCGTCAATCGCTTGACCTTGCATTCCGCGTTGCAGAACTGATTCGCGACAAGAATTAGTGCCTATGGGCACAAAACTGGCGCAATCATTTGCGCTCACCAGTACATGGGGCGCGCCCAATACTGCTGCCGGCGTCATTGACCAAACTGGCACTTTGCATTTAAGCGGTGATGCCGAATTTAGGTTTCGACTTGCATCGATTAGCAAACTCATAACGGCTTGGTCTGCCCTCATCGCAGTTGAAGACGGCTCCGTTTCACTTGACGATCAAGTCGGTCAAGAGGGATGCACACTTCGCCATTTACTCAGTCATGCCGGCGGCTACGGGTTTGACAATGGAGCACCAATCATTAGCCCGGGTCGTAAGCGCGTGTATTCCAACACTGCGTACGAACTGCTTGCTGCGCATATCGCTACACAAGTTGAAATGAATTTCGACGAATATTTATTTGAAGCAGTTTTCGCACCGCTAGGCATGTCGTCGAGCGAATTGCTTGGCTCCCCCGCTGCAGACGTTCACTCAACGATTTCCGATCTTGCTTTATTTGCAGCCGAACTTCGCGCACCGAGACTCATTGCACGCAGTACATACATCGAGGCAACGACACCACAATTCGGTGAACTCGAAGGCGTAGTTCCTGGCGTGGGCAGATTTGACCCGTGCCCATGGGGTCTCGGCCCAGAAATCCACGGCGCTAAGTCTCCCCACTGGATGGCAACCCGCAATAGCGCTTCAACCTTTGGACATTTCGGCGGTAGCGGAACCTTTGTTTGGATTGACCCTGTCGCAAACGTTGCATGTTTTGCGCTCACCAATCGAGAGTTTGGTGATTGGGCGCTTACTGCATGGCCACAGTTTGGCGATGCAGTTTTGAACGAGCTTGGTCGCTAATGAGATCTCACTTATGACACTCGACCCCCGCGATCACAAGGCGGACGCATTTCTTTTAATGTTTTGCTCATTCGGTATCGCAACCGCCAACAGCGTGATCTTTGCCGCACTCGGTGACATTCAAGACAAATTTGGTTTCGCGACCTCGAGCCTCGGCTTGATTTCAGGTGCAGGGTTTTTGAGCGGATTCGTTATGCAGTTGTTCATCGCTCCGTACGCAGACCGTGGGCATGCCAAACGATTGATCATGCTTGGTTTGTTGGTCAGCGCACTTGGCGCAATTCTCATGGCCACCAGCACTTCGCTTGTGCAATTTGTGTTGGCACGCGCTGTCATTGGCTCTTCGTTTGGTCTCGTCATGCCGGCCGTGCGCGCACTGATTGCTCATGTCGATCCAGAACGACGTGGCGAACGCCTCGGCAAACTCGCCGGCATTGAGCTGCTCGGTTTTGTTGCTGGTCCATTGTTTGGCGGAATGCTGATTGATCCGATTGGTCTCTCTTCTACGTTCCTCGTTTTTGGCGGTATCAGCCTGCTCACGCTGCTCCTGATTGCATTTCGATCGTTTCCCGAATTGCCAACAAACGAAACATCACAGCGCGCCAGCGTTGAATTACTGCGTTACCCGCGTGTGCGAATCGCAGTGCTGACTGCCATGGCCATTCAGGCTCCTGTGGGAATTTTCGATTCCTTGTGGGATCGCTACCTCACCGACCTAGGTGGCGGCAACATGATGGTTGGTATCTCGTTCGGTTTATACACAATTCCATTTATTCTTTTTGCTTCATATGGCGGCAGATTGGCCGACCGACACGACCCACAAAAGGTCGCGATGTACGCAATGATTTTTGTTGTCCCCGCTGTTGGTGGATATGGCCTATTCCGGACTCTTCCGCCAGTTGTTGCGCTCAACGTGCTCGAAGGAATTGCGCAAGCATTGATGTATCCAGCATCCGCCGCCGCAGTTGCACTCGCGGCACCAATTGGTCGCGCATCTGCGGCGCAAGGTCTTGCAGGTGCGTCAGGACTCTTGATGTCGATGTTGCTTGCGTTTACAACGCCAGCAATCTATGGACACTTTGGCGGGGCAAACCACAACGGAGGCATAGTTGCCTTCGGTGCAGTTGCCCTACTTATGGCATCACTCACAACATTGGCTGCAGTGATGTTGTGGCGACTCAGTCGCCATTCGAAACTCGCTCTTATCAGCTGAGGCGTTCGATGATCATGGCCATACCTTGGCCACCACCAACACACATCGACTCCATGCCGATTGTCTTGTTGGTCGACTGCAAGCCGTTGATCAAGGTCGTCATGATGCGAGCACCGGTCATACCGAATGGGTGACCGAGCGCAATCGCTCCACCGTGAACATTGAGCTTGTCCATCGAAATGCCGAGGTGTTTTGCTGATGGAATAACTTGTGCAGCAAATGCCTCATTGATTTCAACAAGATCAACGTTGTCAATGGTCATACCAGCGCGCTTCAGTGCTTGACGACATGCCTCGATTGGACCAAGGCCCATGATCTCTGGGTTAAGTCCAGACACACCTGACGAAATAATTCGTGCAAGTGGCGTGAGTCCAAGTTGCTTTGCCTTTGTGTCACTCATAACCATGACTGCCGCTGCACCGTCATTGAGTGGGCATGCGTTACCAGCTGTGATTTGTCCGTCTGGACGAAACACAGGCTTGAGTGCTGCAAGGCCTTCGGCGGTTGTGCCGTCTCGCGGACCATCGTCCTTGCTGACAACTGTGCCGTTTGGCAATGTGAGCGGAGTAATTTCGCGTTCGAAGAAACCATTGTTTTGGTTCTTCACTGCAAGTTGTTGCGAGCGAGCACCAAAGGCGTCCATCTCTTCACGAGTGACGCCTTCAATTTCGCGTACGTTCTCTGCAGTCTGACCCATCGAGATGTATGCATCTGCCAAACCTTGTGCAGGTGTCCATGTTGGTTGACCACCGGCACTGCGCAACTTGGTGCGCTCGCCTGGTCCCTTGAAGATTGGGTTAGGTGCCATGTCGCTTGCACCATGTGCATAACGACTCACGGTTTCAACACCTGCTGCGATGAAGCAATCTCCTTCGCCAGCCATGATTGCGTGTGCGGCCATGCGAATTGTCTGCAAGCTTGATGAGCAATAACGATTGACCGTCACGCCAGGAACATCGTCGAGGCCAGCAAGAATCGCAACCATGCGACCAATATTGAAACCACCTTCACCGGCAGGCTGACCAATACCGAGCATCAAGTCTTCAACGTCTGAACCTTTTACCTGTGGCACCTTGGCCATGAGTGCGCGCACGATTTGCGCCGTCATCTCATCTGGACGCAAGTCAACAAGGGTTCCTTTATTGGCACGGCCGATTGGGCTACGGGCGGTTGCAACGATCACTGCTTGTGTCATGGGGTGTCTTTCGTTTGAGTAATTAATAAATAGTTAGGCAACGGTACCATTTTGAGATGCCTCAAAGCCCAGTCCAACTGACGCGCGTTTCCCCCGATCAGATCAACCTTTCAGACCCCGAATTTTGGAAGGCTTCGCGGGAACACCGAGAATCCGTGTTCTCCACATTGCGCAAAGAAGCCCCTGTCAAGTTCTTTCCAGAAATCGAGTTGATGAATTTTCCCGTGGGACCTGGTTACTGGGCACTCACGAAGCACGAAGACATCTGGCATGCCAGCCGTAATCCTGATCTATTTCAAAGCGGCAAGGGCACAAACATCCCCGACCTGACCATCGAACTCAATGAATTTTTTGGGTCCATGATCAGTATGGATGACCCGAAGCATGTGCGACTGCGCACGATCGTTTCAAAAGGCTTCACCCCGAAAGAAATTGCGCGCATCGAAGAGTACGTCAAGGTCAAGGCCCGCACCATTGTTGACACCGTGATCGAAAAGTTTGGCGACCGCGAGTTTGATTTTGTTGAAAACATCGCTGCACCGTTTCCACTCCAAATCATTTGCGAGATGATGGGCATTCCACAAAGTGATGAGAAACAAATCCTTGATTGGACAAACGTCATTCTTGGCGCTGGCGACCCAGACTTTGGTGGCACTCTTGAGAACCTCATCAATGTTGCGCTCGAAATATTTGCCTACGCACAAGCCCTCGGCGAAGATCGCTTGAAGACCCCACAAGACGATCTCACAAGCATCATGATGCATGCCGAAGTTGACGGCGAGCGCATGTCACCACAAGAGTTCGGCAGCTTCTTTATTCTTCTTGTAGTTGCCGGCAACGAGACCACCCGCAATGCCATTAGCCATGGAATGCTCGAACTCACTCGCCTGCCAGATGAGCGTGCCAAATGGTTTGGCAATTTCGAGGCCAACACCAAGACCGCCGTCGAAGAAATCGTTCGTTGGTCATCTCCAGTGATTCACTTTCGTCGCACCGCCACGCGTGACACCGAGATTCGCGGCGTCAAGATCAAGCAAGGCGAAAAAATCGTGATGTGGTACAACTCGGCCAACCGTGACGAAGAGGTGTACGACAACCCATACATCTTTGATGTAACACGCACCGCCCAACCTGCCCAGGTGGGCTTTGGTGCTGGCGGGCCGCACTTCTGCTTAGGTGCCAACTTGGCACGGCGCGAAATGGGCGTTT
>Ga0194042_1000689_pt1 | contig 11330 bp, 12 predicted proteins | sample JunL4412m_MetaG_FD_148974 | JGI IMG/M metagenome (GOLD analysis project Ga0194042, IMG submission 148974) | Anoxic zone freshwater microbial communities from boreal shield lake in IISD Experimental Lakes Area, Ontario, Canada - Jun2016-L442-12m | ecosystem: Environmental > Aquatic > Freshwater >...
TCTCCGCCCCGCCCCGCATCCAGCTGCCAAGCGTCCGCGCTCGCCCGTTCAAACTCCCGCCGCACTTCCGCATCCCTCGCCAGCGCCTTCCGCGCGAGCTTCCGTCGCCGCTCATGCACATCATCACGAAGGTGAACAACCGCATCGCCGCGCGGAAGAGAGGTCCGCGGATGGCGCTCGCGTCGCGGAGCAAGGCGAACCCGTTCCCGGTGATTCCCCCGCGACTGTCGGCGCCAAGTCCGTCGCAGGAGCTGCTGGAGCTGCGCGCGGAGGCGGAGGAGTTGGAAGCGAGGCTGAAGACGTTTGTCGGGTACTTGGTCGACATGGAGCATTCGGAGACCCCGCGCCGCTACAGTCCCAGCCAATATGCCGCGGCGGTCCCGGAACATTTGGCGTCGCTGCCCTCGTCGGAACTGGAGGAGATGCGCGACGACTGCGCTTCGGCGCACTTCGATCTGTCCGAGTGTGTCGCGGAGCTTCGGGCCGCGGAGGAGCGCGAGGCGGTGGTGGATTTGACGGGTGAGGGGATGTGAGGTTGAGTTACTGGGCGTTTGTGCCTATTTGAGTTAAAAGCCATTCGATTTTGCATCCCTCAATAAAATCGCGTGTATAAAAACTCTCCTCAATCCGTCCACCAGCCATGCAAGCTAAGCTCGCTCCCGTTGACTCTAAATCCTTTTGTAACCATCGTAATATATACACACCGTTACGCTCCACCCATGTCGATTGCGCCACCACAAACGCTGTCGGCCTTGGCCAGCTGTTCGACTCCCTCATTGCTGTGCATGTTGAGCCGAACGCGCACCCTGTGATGGTCGACACCATCAACGCGCTGCTTGCGGCGGTCGACGGCCGCTCAGACGTGCGCGTGGAATGGGTGCGCGTGGCGCTGGCTCGTGGGATGTTTAGGGATATGATGGCTAAGGTGTGCCATTTGCTAGCCAGATTCGAGCACCTCTCCCCCTCCACCAGCGACGCCGACTGGAGCAAGACCTTCATCTTAATCCACGACATCCGCGACATATTCGTCCACTCCCGTGTCCCTGGCGCCGTTATCCACCATGATTTTGGCCGCATGTGTGCTGGTGTGTGTGATGCATTGGCGATCTTGGAGCCGGGAGTCTGGCTTGCCCGCGCCCCGTTGGAGCGGAATGCTGCTGTGTGTGTTCTTCTCCTTGCGATGGAGCGCTCGTTGGTGGGGTTTTTGAAAGCGTTTCAGATGGTGGACGAGGGCAGGTGATGCTGGAGGGATGTCTTTTTGTGTAACATACTGAAGTCCTTGGAGTGGTGATTAACAAGAACATTAGTCGGTGTGTCTGGTCATGGAATTGTCTCGCTGAAGCTCGCTTACTGGGCGATGGAGCCTGTAGCCCCAGTAGTGGTTGAGCCTGAGGGTGCCTGGGTCGGCGACGACGGTGTTGCCGGTGGGCATGAGCATGGCGTGGACGATGTTGGGTTGGTTCTGATTGAGGTCAATGAGGTCGACCCTGAAGAGGGATTTGGTCCGCGTGGAGTCTGGTTCGGCGGTGGGCATGCGATAGGTGTAAGCATCGAAGAGGGTTTGGTTGGGCTTGACGCGCTTGTTTACCTCGCCAAAAAACATGGTTCTGAGTAAAACCTGGCTGGCTGTTGCGTTCTCGACGAAGCGCCTGAGGAAGCCCGGGGAAGTATCGCCGGGCATGAATGGATATTCGTCAATGTCGCATATGATCAACCAATGGGGTTGGTGTCGCCCTTTCTTTGAGGCGGCGTGCATGCAATCGGTGATGGCCCCTGTCTGGGCTGTCGGGTAATCCATTTCCGGCCATGCTTTGAAGATGTCGAAGAGGCCAGCGTCTATATGGCTGCAGTTTTTGTCGTTGCAATAGCCTGTAATGTGTGCGACTCCAGCGCGGATGCGCATGTAGGAGACCCAATGCCTGAGATGGTGGGGGCTCATGCCGAATTCATCGCCCGGCCAGATGCTGAACATAATGCATGCATCGACAATGGTAGCAGCCTCTGATTCTGTGTATGTATCAAACCCTGATTTTACTGGCTCCGTGTTCAGTTCTGCGGCTGGGGTCGTTGGTACATTATTTACCGACACTTCGATTTGTGTTGTTGTCGACGGCTCCTGCTTCAGCTGTGGATTTCCGATATTGAAGATGATGAGGGGTGCGATGATCGCGTTCAGCGCCATTGTTAGCGCAATAAAGAGTGCTACCGATTTTCGCATCGAGTGAATAGCATCGTTTTTCGTTTTTAGCATCTTACCGCAGTTTCGCGTCATTTTTTTTCGTTCGCACTATCATGACACGCTCCTCACACAACCCTCTCTCGGGCCTCATGATCCCCGCAACCAGCGCCATCGGCGCTTGGGACCTTCGCGAACAAACTCTCTTCTCTCGCGAAGGGGCGGACGAGTCGATCCGCGAGCTTTTCCTCTACGTCCTGCACCATCACCGCAGCGGCGGCGTGAGGCGGACTTGGACGGCTGTGCCCGTGTATACCAAGCGGTATGGTGAGCAGGATCGTGTGGTCGTGGTGGCGCACACCCGCGGTGATGAGGCTAGGGGTGTGACGTGGAAACTGCGGCCGGTGCGGGCGGCGTGGGAGCTCAATGGCGATTTCGAGATGCGGTTGAGACTGCATCGAATGCATGTAGTTTTCAGCGGCTTGAGCGACCCTACCGCTCCGTACACGGCATCTGTGGTGTATGTCACCCGGTGCGGCACGTTTGAGGGGTTTTACTGGATTTCCTTCTTCGGCTGGGTCTCTCGGTGTACCGGGGTCAAGGAATGTGCCGACATGCTCGAGGCGATCGCTGCCAACATCGACTGTTTCGTCGCGGCGATCAGACGGCGCGATGCGGATCTCGATCTGATATGCCATCTGATCCGCGAGTGCAGGCGGTGCAGTCACGACTCGGTGCGTTTGGCGGCGATGGAACGCAGGATTGAGAGGTTGTGGGGTGATGTTGGGAGGGTGGAGTAGTGCAACCCAACCCCTTAAGCCTGCCGAACGAAATACGCAACATTGCCACGGCAGAGCGGGCACTTGCCAGTGGACATGACCTGGTACGCGCAGGCGCAGCAGATGCTCGAGTGCTTGCAGGGCCTGAAGAGGGCGTTCGGCGTGTTTTGCAGGCAAACATAGCACACACTCTCGCCGTCCGTCACGGTGGTCCGGGTGGCCTCAACCGGCATGCGATTGACTGCAGTCGTGCGAATCTTTGTCTTGCGATCCGACAGAGCGATGAAGGTTATGTTGGCCCCGGCTCCTGCGCTGTCTCGGTACATCACAGGCACTCTAAAGCCCAACCGGATGACGAGCTCCTCCAGCCCAAAACGCGCTCCGCCAATGACACAGTGCACCTCGTTCAGCGCCTTCCACGGCAGACGCCGAGCATCCTTGGGCGTCACGCGGGGATTGCGCGTGCCAGGTGGCGCAAAGAGCGGGTAGGCGCGGGGAGTGTAGATCAGATCGTACGTCTTCCCGCGAAACTGGACACACGCGCCGCGGCTGCCGATGATCAGTCGGTAGACCACGCCGTTCAGACGGGTGGATTTGATGCTCCGTCTGCCCAGAAATACTGTGGCTCTGACCATGAGAGTGCAGAGTGTGCAGAGTGCCAGAACGTTTATATATACTTTTCCAATCACGTGTGTGCATTGAGAGTGGTGATCACTTAATGACCATGGTCACTCACCAATTGCTACGGGGTTGTCGATGTTGAGAGGGTGGAGTAGTGCTCGTTTTTAATCATCAAAGATGCCCGGCCACTCGGTCCTGTACACGCTGCTCATGACGGAGCGCGGCTTGTTCGGCTGGTTGGCTTCCTTTGTGGCGGACGCAGGCTTGGTTCGCTTGGGCTCCGGCACAATGATGCCAAGCGGGGCCAGGCGGCGCTTGTAGCGCAGGTTCTTGACCTCTGTGAGCTGGGTGAAGCGCAGGTCCTTCCAGATGAAGCTTTCCTTGGTGTCGTAGAGCTCAAGCAGTGCAGGTGCGATGGCATGGTTGTTCGGGTCGACCCAGCCGTGCATCCTGTACGCGTCGTCCATGGCGGAGTACCAGGACAGGAAGATGTGGTTGTCTATCTCTGGGCGGGTCAACGCACAGAAGAAGTACCATGGGCTCGCGAGGAGATTTGCGTTGAGGAATTGGAACATGCTGGTGCAAAGGAGAGCTCTTGAATGCATTGCTTTGCTGAGTCTTAAATAGTAGACTGATTTGGAGGGATGGTCCTTGTGGCGGGCACGGGCAGGGAGCCGGTGGCCTGGGAGTGAATAGGCTAAATACTGGACCGCCCTCGGGTGCTCTGGGCCGAGAGGATGAGCGCCGGCGGGAGAATGTGTACGCGATGATAACCGCTCCTGGACAACGAGGGATGGGAAGCAAGTTCACGGAACTCTCTTCGGATCCCCATGAGGAGCTGTTTGTCCGTTGTGCGGGGGGATTTGATACAATTGTATAAAAGAAGCAATATCTCTCGTCTTCTGATGCTCTCTCTCCTCCATCGCATTGACAGGTGTTTGACTTCCTTGTATTCACAGCAACCATTGATTGGTAAAGGGTGCAGACTTGGGGCAAAGGTCATTTGGTGTAGGACCGATCGTGATGGTCTGATAGAAGTTCCTGTTGCCGATAGAACACAGGCTAATGCCAGAAGTGGTGCAATAATTCCTTATGTTGAGGCTGGAAGCACGTGTGAGGTAAGCAGTGACAAATTGAATCGTGTTGATGATCTTGAAAGTGGTGCTCTTTTCTACAAAGGATCCCTATTGGATTATGGTAATGCTCATGCATATTCTCGCGGAGCTTTTGATGACATGATTAAACACAATGGAATTTTTTATAAAGATCCTGTTACTGGCGTTGTTTTGTGGGATGGTAGTAATCCCTTGGATAGGGATTTGTTATGTGATGTTGAGAGTTTACCAGTTGGCTGGAATCGTTTTGCTCCTGCTTCTCAAGAGGAATGGGAGAGATCTCGTGAAGCACGCCAAGGTAGTCGTGCCAATCAAAGGGATGTTGGATATCGTGTAGATGGTCGCACTCATGCAGCGGGTAGAGGGGGGGTGGAAGATGATGTTGTCGTGGAACAAGATCCTAATGTTCCATTATATTTTGTTGGTGGAGATGAGTCTAGATATCCTGACACAACAGACATGAAAGATTTTGTCAATAGAGTAGCTGTTATTTTGGCAACACCTAATATCTTTCAACTTGGTAATTATTCAAGAAACATTGCCTTGTTACGATCAAAGCTTCCACTGCGAGATTATATTGATCTGTATGCCTTGAGAGCAGTTTCTGCAATAAGTAGTGATACAGCAACTGAATCTGTTGCAGCTAGGTCATTGACATACCCCGGTGGAGATACTGAACCAGTAATTGCATTTTTATTTAATGGACATAGTATGTATTCTGAGTGTAACAGTGACAGTGGCTGTGTTACAATGTTCTGGTATTTTTTGAATGCATATTTTTTCAATGCAATGAATACTAATCAAGTTAAATTTTGTCATGTTGATGGTAGACAGAACATGAATGGTAATTACCCATGCTGCTACTTCAAGCTTCTTACAGATTCAGGTGTTCGGTGTATTAGATTCACAAAATACAGCCATCCAAGTCCAGTTGGAACAAGGCATGTGTCATGGACAGTTTTTGAAATTCCCCCTTCAGATTCATTGATTGATGGTCTTGGTGCTAATTTTCCACGTCCTTGATGGTGAAAATCATGCATAAGTCAGCCACCGTAGTCAGGGTAAGGTTAACTCCAATCCTTGGTTGATGGTGGTGGTGATGGGCAGCGGCGGTCGTTGTTGTGGTGCCATCTTTGGTGATGCGGGTGGAGTTGGCGGTGACGAAAGAGGCTCATCTGATGCGCCAAACACTCGCTCAAATTGTTTTATCCATTGATTGTTGTTGATGCTTTCAATAGACCATAGCCTTTTTCCAATACAGACTTCCCCCCATCGCATATCATGTATTTTGAAGAACATAAAACTGAAGTCGATCCTTTCTACTAAATGACAATCATCATCAGTGAAATGAGGAATTTTAAAATTGGCATTACAATTTTCATAAAGCCCATGACTCCATTCGTCTATGAAGTCGTCCTCACGCAAAACAACAAGCCCACGCTCATGCAGAACGTTGTCAAACCAAGGGCCAAACGTGCATGCTGCATCGTTATCTACTTTGTCAGGATAGGAAATGCGCCCTGATACATTGCAGCCTCTGCACTTACACCTTATATTCTTTTGATTCAATTGTTTCATCGCGTTTTTCATATTGTCAGAGGTGTAGTCTTTGAAAAAGTATTTCACTTCTAACATCTCTGTCTCCTTCCGCTGCTCAAGCATCCTCTGATCATAAAGTATGCGGCATGTCAGTGCCAGCTTGTCGATTGATGACATCCTGGCAAATGCTTAGGGCTGGATTGGATGCAATGGTAATAATAGCAAGCATTTTTCTTTTTTTGGTGTGCAAACTTATCATCATTATTCTGGCAGTGGACGCAATACACACACGCACACACGCACACACACACACACACAAACGGATTTACTCAGCGCCAAACACCGTCAACCGGACGAGCGAAACACGCCCTATCCCATGGTCAAATCCACGGACAGCTTGAGCGTCCAACCCCCTTCTCCCCCCTTCTTGCGACGCACGATCTTGGCGCTCGTCGCGCCGACGGTCATGGCGCAGGGGAGGTTGATGCTGGTGGTCAGCAGCTTCTTGGCGGTCTTCTTCTTCTTCTTGATTGGAGCGGCCGCCTCGACGGCTTTCGCCTTCGACGGCTTGGCAGCCACCGGCTCAGGAAGCTGAATGCCCTTGAGCAGCGCCAGCACCCTGGCCTTGTGCTTGTTGCTCTTCTTCACCCCCGTATGATTGCGGCTGCACCGCCCTTTCCACATGGACGTCTTGCAGACGTTGCTGCTTCCGCCGCACAACCCGCAGAGGTTGAAGTTGCAGACGGCGCAGAAGTCGGAGATCCCGTGGCCCTTGCACGTCTTTGCGCACGCCGTCTTGGGCGGGATGCCGATATCATCGATGCCGAATCCGAGGTGGTTGAAATCGTACGCCGCCTGGATGAGGAGGTTGGCGCAGAGTTCGGATTGGGCGGATTTGGTGAGGATGGGGGGGTCCTTCTTTGGCATTGGGATGGATGGTGGGGGTTGTGGGTTGTTGTTTTTATATTGGTGGAGATTGAATTGATGTATATAAGTTATCCAGCTGCAGAAAAAAACAGACATCCTGTTCTCAGCGTTTCTAATATGCAGCGGTACGAAGAACTATTCGCAGGAATAGCGCGGGCCCCTATTCCTGTGATCTTTGAGCTACCGCCGCCCCCCCAGCGGCCAGAAACTCTGGTCCGTCTGCGGTCCCCTTTGACCACTCGTCGTCAGTCCCCTGTGTTTGCTCTCGATGCACCGCCGATTGCAGTGGAACCCAGAGTTGGCTGGGCACACTCTTCGCTGTTGCCAGCCATGTGTGGCCGAGCGGTCGATGATGACTGCGCCATCTGCTGCTGTCCTTTGTCCGCTGGGAGAGTTTTCAGGCTGGAATGTGGCCATCACTTCCACCCCATGTGCCTCTCTCAACTGACAGGCGACCAGAAGCGATGTCCGTTTTGCCGCCATGCGAGCGGATTTCCGTCTGAGCCTTTGCTGCGCCGCTCGTCGGTTTTGGAGGTGCAGTCGCTCAGGGACGAGGTCACCGAGACGCGTGCTGTTGGGGCGGAGGTCGCTTCCCTGAGGGCGAAAGTCGAATGGGACAAGAAGTTGCTCTCTGCCCGCAGCGCACAGCTCCGGTCTCGCAGTGAGGCTCTCGAGGCGGAGCTTCGGTCCTGCAATATTGCGCTGGAAACGGAGCGCGTGCGTGCTGATCGTGTGCAGGCGGATAATCTCTTTCTGCGGGGTGAGATCGACCGCATGCGCAATCGCGAGCTCTCGTTCCAGCCTGCATTCGCTGCTGCCGATGCTATCTTTTACGTGTTGGTGGGGTGCACTAGGGAGATTGCAGCCATGGCCTCTGCGGCTGTGGATGCTAATTCGCAGCTTCTGATCGGGATCCGCCACGCAGAAACCGACAGCGGACTTCGATTTCGCCGTGTTGTGGAGCAGAGGGACGGATTGCTCGAACTCGTGGATGAGCTTTCGGGCCAGATTGACGCCAAGACCCCTTAGCTGTAGGGCCATGTGAACATTCCCACCTCTCTACTGCATGTTTTGATTGCATGATTTTTCAATCACTTAAATGCTTCCAAAACCGCACCCTTCTCCACGCGACCCAGCTCGGACTCGCGAGTGTTACAATATCCAATTTCTCAATCTCCATCCCGCCACCCTCAAACTCCACGCGGATCCACCGACGATCAGTGGCCTCAGTCCTGATCTGATAGACACCACCCCCCGAACGAAACTCGTGCACAACCGCACCTTTCGCTGGCACCATGCACGGGAGAAGCTCGATTCGCGAGCACCTGAACGGGGCATCAAATGCGAAGCGAATCCCCGCTGGCGCAAACCTCCCAGCATTCCATATTTCGTCCTCATTTGCTGTGAGCGCATTCGCCGCGGGACACGACGGCGGCCACCACCAGAAGGCGTCGGATTCGGAGGTGCTGCTGCACGGGAGCACTTCGGCTTCTGGGGTTTCTGATGAGCGGTGGCGATGTCGGAGGGACATCTTTTGTGGGTGGGTGGGAGTATGTTGTTTATATCATGCTGCTACGTGATATATACGCCTGACGAGTGTGTGTGACTGGTGACTATGTGATGGATGTGAAAGGAATGCGGATACACAATATATAACCCACTGCATGTCAAGATGTAATCATGCCCATAGCTGTGCACACATCCAACCAGGAGTCCAACTACCGCTTCTTCGTCCGACTGGCCGACGGTCGCGCATTGCTGTCGTGCCACGCGCAGAACGCGGTGCTGATCGTGGACTGTGGTGGCGCGGTGGTGGGCAAGGTGGAGCCAATGGCTCTATTTGCGAAGCCAGAGGGCATCGCCATCGACAGCAAAGGGTGCATCTTCATTGTCGACCGCCACAACAACTGCATCCACGTTCTTGACCAGCACCTGGTGCATCTGCGCTCCATGATCACCGCCCACCAGCCCATCGGACGGCTCAACCAACCGGTGGGCATCGCCGTCAGCCCCAAGGACGGCCGCATATGGGTGGCCGACAACGAGAACCACCGCGTCGTCGCGCTCACGGAAAACGGTTGGCACTCGGCGACGCTCGGCAGCGGCTACGGCACGGCGCCGGGCCAGCTCTTCTGCCCGTGCGGCGTGGCCATCTACGACCAGCCCGACTACGGGGAGCTCATAGTGGTGAGCGAGTGGGGCGGCGGGCGCGTGCAGGTGTTCGAGGCCGCCACCGGCAACGTGTTCGCCATATTCGGCGGAGTGCCGCACGCGCACCATGTGGTGGTCGATAAGGAGGGGATTATGTTCGTGTCCGAGTACTCGTCCAAGCGTATCAAGCGGTTCAGCATCGACGGGAACTGGCGCAGCGGGTGTGAGGAGAGTGCAGTGAGTCTTGTGGCGGGCGATGATGGTTTGGCCATGGTTGTAACGCCGACGCGCGTGGTTGTGGAGGACGGTGATGGGAAGACGAAGAGGAAGAGAGGGGGGTAACGGGAATGACTATGGATGATATTTAAGTTGATTGATTGTGCACACACAGACTATGTCCACTACGGTTTCCAACACATCTTTCGCTGAAAAGGTCAGCACTGGCGTCCATCGGTTGGGATATCTGCTTTTGATCCCCACGCATGACACTCTCGACAAATTCGATGCCTATTTTCCGAGTCGGGTACATCGTCCTGCTGGAGCCAGAGTGCACGATTATCACAACACCAATCATAATCAGCTACAACGAAGGTCGATGTCTCAGAGAATAGGCCGAATGATCTCGATTCCAACATGTGATGTTATCGAAGCGTGTTTTTAGCATCCATGAATGGGATAATGGTACTTGGTACTTCAACATAATGCTGGACCGATTGGTTCGCTGACAGATTAATTTTTCATACGATCTGGTACTTGGTGCTTCAGCAAAGTGGTACTTGGTACTTCGGTATAAATTGAAAATGGAGCAAGCTCCATTTATGGCGCGATCAGAGCTTAGGATAGTAATGAGATTGCAGGGATGATTGCGAGCGCATTGCCGCTGAATGCAATCGCCCATTCGACCCAGAAAATTGCCGCCATATCAACTTCAGTCTGGTCAGAGGAAGATTCATCGAGCGGGTGTGTGCCAAGTGTGGGATGATCGATGAGACGAAGCACTTCAAGCGGTGCTCCGTTTGTCACAAGGTGTTTTACTGCGGGAAGGAGTGCCAGGTTCAGCATTGGAAGGAGCACAAGTTGGTCTGTAAGCGTCCTGAGACATAAATAGGCGTGTGTGATAATATATGCGTGCGTGTGAGTGTGAGTGCGAACAAATCCATTCACGTATTTAAGGGGGGGGGGGTGCTGTCCATGTAATGTATGTTCCTGCGTTGCTCTCAATATACAACAGATTGACGTCTTTGGTTGATACTGCACCTGACCTTGAACCAAATGGAGCTAAACATGCGGGAGATGAGCAACTCGAACAACCAATTGGTTCACGCCCAGAACCCAAATTTAAGTGTACAATGGCAGCAATATCAGGGCGCCTTGATTTTTGTTCAGCATACTTTGTTGAATATGATGATAACGACACCTTAATAGTTGATATTTTTTTTGATTATCGTGAAGATGAAGGCGGCACTCATAGTCTACATACAGTGTGTGATAAACATAGTATAGCAAAAAACACTGAATTTGGAAAGCTTTTCGAGTCTTTAAAGCACATACCCTCATCGCAGCATGTTATAGATGTAGAACATGGCTGGGCTTGCGTGAAAATAACACATTCACGCATACAACGCGAACGGATATATTATACAACAAACCGCTTAGTATATGTCCCTTTAACTCCTCCAGACATTGACAGAGAGGCACACGAACATTTAAACAGGTTTGAAGAATCAGCCCCCCTGAACCGTTTAAGCGATAGATATGAAGTAATTGCCCAAGGAATTCATAATGGAACTATAAGAATGGTCGAAGGCCGTATTGCTGAAGGACCAACCGCAGATGAGTTTCAAGAGGAAAATCCATGAAGCGACCGCTGATCCGACCAACCATTCCCAGTGGACACGATCTGGTACTTGGTACTTCAGCAAAGTGGTACTTGGTACTTCGGTATAAATTGAAAATGGAGCAAGCTCCATTTATGGCGCGATCAGAGCTTAGGATAGTAATGAGTATGCCATGGAATCTAGA
>Ga0194042_1000691_pt1 | contig 11314 bp, 8 predicted proteins | sample JunL4412m_MetaG_FD_148974 | JGI IMG/M metagenome (GOLD analysis project Ga0194042, IMG submission 148974) | Anoxic zone freshwater microbial communities from boreal shield lake in IISD Experimental Lakes Area, Ontario, Canada - Jun2016-L442-12m | ecosystem: Environmental > Aquatic > Freshwater >...
GGCTGCGTAGAGCGGACGCTGCACATAGGCGCGCGTGGCAGCGGTGCAGTCCTGACCGCCATTGATCACACTCGCCGCAACCGCTCCGTGCACGGCGGCTTCGAGGTCGGCATCGTCGAACACGACGAACGGCGCCTTGCCGCCGAGTTCCATGTGCACCCGCTTCAGCCCTTCGATCGCCAGACTGGCAACTCGACGGCCTACCGGAGTCGACCCGGTGAACGACACCATTCCAACTCTTGGATGCGACACCAGCGCCTCGCCAGCCACCGGTCCGGCGCCGGTGATGACATTGACCACACCGGCCGGAATACCTGCAGCGAGGCAGTCATCCGCGAGCATCAGGGTCGTGAGCGGTGTCATCTCTGAAGGCTTGAGCACAATGGCGTTGCCGGCAGCAATCGCCGGCAGAATCTTCCACATGGCCATCTGTAGTGGGTAATTCCACGGCGCGATAGAACCAACCACACCCACGGGCTCACGACGAATCATCGACGTGTGTGTGCCATCCCACTCAGCGGCGGCAGAGCCTTGCAGGTGCCTCGCTGCTCCTGCAAAGTACGCAACGTTGTCGATCGATCCGGGTACATCGAACTCACGACTGAGCTTGATCGGCTTTCCCGTTTGAAGCGTTTCGGTCTGTGCGTACTCCTCCGCCTTCGCCTCGAGAATGCCCGCGAGTCGATGGAGGGCTGCCGAGCGCTCCGCCGGAGTGGCGCTTCCCCACTCCTTCTGCGCGTGCACGGCCGCCTCGACAGCGGCGTTCACATCGGCAGGCGAGGCCAACTCGAGGGTTGCGACCACTGATCCGTCGGCGGGGTTGACGACATGAAAGTCGTCGCCCGAGGTGCCTTCGGCGGTAACCCCACCGATTCGCTGGGCGGCGATTCGCTCGGCCATGAGATCTCCTGTCGGTCAGCTCGCTGTTGTCGCGATGGTGTCATGGGTACGTGAATGCAGACAAAGATGGGGCTATGGGGCTATGGGGCTATGGGCGGCAGAGCGCCCGGGCGCCGTCGCTACACCGCCCTTGACTGTGGCGCAGGCAGTGCCGCAGCAGCAAGGCACTGCGCCACATGCTCCGCCCCGGAGGAGATCAGTCCGACTGTGACACGCACGTGATCGCCGGCGAGCCCCGGTAGTACGAAGGGGGCACCCGGAGCAACACCAATGCCCGCGGCGGCCGCCCGTACGAGTGCCAACCGCTCGTCAACGACCGGCACCCACTGATTAATGCCGTCGCCAGCTGCCAGCGGCAGCCCACACGATGCGAGTGCACCCGCCAGCTCACGTTGACGCTGCGCGTAGGTACGGCGTGCCTGCGCGACGACATCAATCGAGTCAGGATCAGTGAGCAGCTCGACCAGCAGTGACTGCACCATGCGACTGGTCCACCCAGGACCGAGAAGTCGTCGCTCAACCAGTCGATCGATAAGTTCGGCGGGTCCACCCACAGCAGCAATGCGTAAGTCAGGTCCGTGGGACTTCGAAAAGCTGCGGATGTGGATGACGCGGTTATCAAGGTACCGACCCAGACTCACATCGTCGGCAATCGAAATGTCGCCACAGTGATCGTCTTCAACAACGGTAATCGGATGATCGCGCAACAGAAGTGAAAGTTCACGGGCCCGTGGCTCACTCATGCTGATGCCCGTCGGGTTGTGCGCCCTGGGCTGCAAGAACAGAGTCGACGGTCGCAGTTGCAGTGCGTCGGACAGTGCGCTCGGCACAATACCTTCGCTGTCGAGGGGAAGTGCGATGAGTTCGGCGCCCTGACGCTCCAGCAGGTCGATGAGTGGAGGAAATGCAGGGTTCTCGATGAGCACCCGATCGCCGAACCCCACGATCAGGTCTGCCACCCGTGACAGTGCATCAAGAGCGCCGTCGACGACGGTGAAACCACCAGGGGCAAAAGGCCACGAGTTGACCAGCAGTTCTTCCAACTGGGGCAGCACCGGCCGATCGAGATAACTTCCCGACAATGCCTTGCCCCCCACACGACGCAGCAGTGGCCCCAGTTCTGGAAGTAAGGCCGGGTCCGGAATACCCGTGGAGAGATCGAGAGCTAATGCACCACCGCCGGACGCCAAGCTGCGATACCGATGCGCCAGGCCGGACGTGCGCAGCGCGAAAGTGCCCGCTCGCCCTCGCGCCTCGATCGCCCCTACCACTGTGAGCATTCGCCACGCCTCGGCGACGGTGCCCGGACTGACTCCCAGCTCCCGCGCAAGATCTCGGACCGTCGGGAGTCGTTCACCGGCCGCAATGTCCCCTGAACCGATCAGCCGACCAAGTGCGGCGGCAATTCCCTGAGGTGAACGGTCACCAATGGATGCAGCAACGCGCTCCATGGTCTTCTCCTCCCCTCAGGGCCCAGCCGAACCGCACCCACATCGCCTAGCAGACTGCGCGACGCTGCGACCTGCCCGAAACAATGTTCAAATCGCTGCGTAACGTATCGCGGGTTGCCTAGTGTGTGGGGCACAAAGCGAAAAGATCCACCACGAGGTACAAGATTGAGTTCACGACACAAGTTCACTGCGAGCCAGCCGAACCTTCGGCGGCCTGAGCGGAAGTGAGGACGGCAATGCCGATTGTCAGGGCAGCTCTCTTGCAGACCCCATGGACCGGGGACAAGGAGTCCATGATCCAGGTACATGAGCAGAAGGCCCGAGAGGCCGCCGCTCAAGGTGCCCAGGTGATGTGTTTCCAAGAACTCTTCTACGGCCCCTACTTCTGCCAGGTGCAAGACAAGGCCTACTACGAATACGCCGAGTCGATTCCCGGTCCTACCACCGAACGCTTCCAGGCCCTGGCCAAGGAACTGGGCATGGTGATGATTCTTCCCATGTACGAGCTCGACGGTCCTGGATTCCTCTACAACACGGCGGCGGTGGTCGATGCCGATGGCAGCTACCTCGGCAAGTACCGCAAGCAGCACATTCCTCACGTGAGCGGTTTCTGGGAGAAGTTCTACTTCCGTCCCGGCAACGGTGGGTACCCGGTGTTCGACACCGCAGTCGGCAAGGTGGGGGTGTACATCTGTTACGACCGCCACTTCCCCGAAGGTTGGCGCGCTCTTGGCCTCAATGGAGCCCAAATCGTGTTCAATCCGTCGGCAACGTCGCGCGGACTGTCGCAGTACCTGTGGAGCATTGAGCAGCCCGCAGCCGCAGTCGCGAACGAGTATTACGTCGGTGCGATCAACCGCGTCGGTATCGAGGAACTCGGCGACGACGACTTCTACGGGCAGTCGTACTTCGTCGATCCCGAGGGTTCGTACGTCGGGGAGAAGGGCGACCCTTACAAGGAGGAGCTCATCATCCGCGACTTGGATCTTGACCTACTGTTCGAGGTGCGCGAGCGTTGGGCGTTCTACCGCGATCGTCGCCCCGACGCCTACGACGACCTAGTTCGCCCCTGAACGACTGACACGGAGGCTGACGTGACCACCCTGATTAAGAACGGAACCGTCGTGTCGCCCACGGGGCGCACACAGGCGGATGTACTGGTCGACGGCGAAAAAATCGTGGCACTGGTCACCCCGGGCGATACGTCGCTCGGGGTTGACCTCGCCGCCTCGGCCGACGTGGTGATTGATGCCGCGGGCAAGTACGTCATTCCCGGCGGTATTGACTGCCACACCCACATGGAGTTGCCCTTCGGCGGCACCTTCGCGTCCGACACGTTTGAGACCGGAACGCGCGCTGCCGCTTGGGGTGGCACGACGACGATCATTGACTTCGCCGTTCAAGTTCAAGGCGCGAGAGTTCAGGATGGCTTGGCGGCGTGGCACGAGAAGGCCCGCGGCAACTCCGCGATCGACTACGCGTTCCACCAGATCATCGGTGGCGTCGACGACGATTCGCTCAAGGCGATGGACGAACTCGTCGCTGAGGGCATCACCAGCTTCAAACTCTTCATGGCCTACCCCGGAGTCTTTTACTCTGATGACGGCCAGATTCTCAAAGCGATGCAGAAAGCGTCTGACAATGGCGCGATGATCATGATGCATGCCGAAAACGGCATTGCGATCGACGTGCTGGTGGCACAGGCATTGGCCCGCGGTGAAACAGATCCCGTTTACCACGGGCTCACGCGTCCGTGGGAAACCGAGGAAGAAGCCACGCATCGCGCGATCATGCTGGCGCGACTGACTGGCGCACCGCTCTACATCGTGCATATGAGCGCCAAGCAGGCCGTCGGAACTCTTGCCATTGCGCGCAACGAGGGCCTGAACGTCTTCGGCGAAACGTGCCCGCAGTACCTGTACCTCTCACTGGAAGAGAACCTCGCGGCGGCAGGTTTCGAAGGAGCCAAGTGGGTGTGCTCGACCCCGCTGCGATCGCGCGCTGAGGGCCACCAAGAGGAACTGTGGCGCTACTTGGCCACCAACGACCTGTCGGTTATCAGCACCGACCACTGCCCCTTCTGTTTCAAGGAGCAAAAGGAACTTGGCGTCGGCAACTTCTCCAAGATTCCCAATGGAATTGGCTCGGTTGAGCACCGCATGGACCTCATTTACCAAGGCGTCGTTGACGGTCGCATCTCGGTTGAGCGCTGGGTCGAGTTGTGTTCGACGACGCCGGCCCGCATGTTCGGTCTTTATGGTCGCAAGGGAGTCATCGCACCAGGCGCCGACGCCGACATCGTGATCTACGATCCCGCTGGTCACACCAGCATCGGACTCGAGAAGACCCACCACATGAACATGGATCACTCCGCGTGGGAGGGTTACGAGATCGACGGCAAGGTCGACACCGTCATGTCGCGTGGGGCGGTTGTCGTCGCCAACGATGAGTTCCACGGCCACGCCGGTCACGGCCAGTTCGTCCCGCGTGGCCTGTCCCAGTACCTGATCTAGTACCTGATCTAGTATCACTGCACCTAAGTCAAGGAGACGATCAATGCGCACCATCACCCACTGGATCGACGGGGCCTCAAGTCCCTCCGCGTCGGGTCGTACTTCCCCTGTCTACAACCCGGCAACCGGTGAGGTGCAGGCCCAAGTCGCGCTGGCCAGCATCGACGAGGTTGACGCCGCCGTCGCTTCCGCGCTCACGGCCTTCCAGTCGTGGCGATCAGCCTCGGTATCACGGCGCACCGAGGTGATGTTCAAGTTCCGCCAGATCGTCGACTCGCGCCGCGCTGAGATCTCAGAATTGGTCAGCATTGAGCACGGCAAGGTTCCCTCTGATGCCGCAGGTGAATTGGCTCGCGGAATCGAGAACATCGAGTTCGCCTGCGGTATCGCACCTTTGCTCAAGGGCGGCTACAGCGAGCAGGTGTCCACTGGAGTTGACGTTTACTCGATTCGTCAGCCGCTCGGGGTTGTGGCCGGCATCACGCCGTTCAACTTCCCAGCCATGGTTCCGATGTGGATGTTCGCCAATGCCATCGCCTGCGGAAACACGTTCATCCTCAAGCCCAGTGAGAAAGACCCGTCCGTTGCCCTCCTGATCGCGCAGATGCTCAAGGAAGCGGGCCTCCCCGACGGCGTCTTCAACGTCCTCATGGGTGACAAGGTGGCTGTCGACCGCATCCTCGAACACCCCGACATCGCCGCGGTGAGTTTCGTGGGGTCAACGCCGATTGCGCAGTACGTGTACTCCACCGGAACTGCCAACGGCAAGCGCGTTCAGGCTCTCGGCGGCGCTAAGAACCACATGCTCGTACTCCCCGACGCTGACGTTGATCTGGCCGCCGACTCCGCGGTCAGCGCAGCGTACGGTTCGGCTGGCGAGCGGTGCATGGCCGTCTCAGTGGTGGTCGCCGTGGGCTCCGTTGCCGATCCGCTGGTTGAGGCAATCGCCGCCCGACTTCCCAAGGTGCGTGTTGGCCCGGGCACCGATCCCACTGCAGAGATGGGTCCGCTCATTACCGCCGAGCACCGCGACAAGGTCGCCGGCTACCTCGCATCGGCTGCCAGCCAAGGAGCGACGGTTGTCGTTGATGGTCGCGAAGGCGACCTTCCTGCCCAAGGCTTCTTCCTCGGCGTCTCTCTCGTCGATCACGCGGCCCCGGGTATGTCGGTGTATGACGACGAAATCTTCGGACCTGTTCTCACCGTCGTTCGCGTCGACACTTACGACGAAGGGCTCGCACTGATCAACTCGAACAAGTACGGAAACGGCACCGCGATCTTCACTCGTGATGGTGGGGCGGCCCGTCAGTTTCAGTTCGATGTGAGTGTGGGCATGGTCGGTGTCAACGTGCCGATTCCGGTTCCGGTGTCGTACTACAGTTTTGGCGGCTGGAAGGCCTCGATTTTCGGCGACACGTCGATCTACGGACCATCCGGCGTCGACTTCTACACACGCACCAAAGTGGTCACCTCGCGTTGGCCCGATCCTTCAACATCGTCAGTTGATCTCGGCTTCCCGCGCACCCGATAATCGGAGGATCCATGGACATCGGCATCGTTCTTCAGTGCAATCCCCCCGCAGCACGAGTGATTGAACTCACGCGTCAAGCCGAGCAATGGGGCTTCTCCCACGCGTGGACTTTTGACTCGCATCTGCTGTGGGAGGAGCCGTACGTCGTGCACAGCGCGATGTTGGCGGCGACCCGCAATATCGTCGTTGGACCCATGGTGACTAATCCCGCAACGCGCGACTGGACCGTCACGGCATCGGTCTTCGCCACCCTCAATGAGATGTACGGAAACCGCACTGTCTGCGGTATCGGGCGAGGTGACTCAGCGGTACGCGTCACCAATGGCAAGCCGGTCACCGTTGCCGATCTTCGTGAGTCAGTAGGCGTCATCAGCGGGTTGGCCAATGGTCGCGAGGTTGAGTACAAGGGCAGCATGCTGCGATTCCCTTGGAACCCCACGTCGCGCACACCTGTATGGGTGGCGGCCTATGGCCCCAAGGTTCTTGCACTTGCCGGTGAAGTGGCCGACGGGTTCATTCTTCAGCTCGCCGACCTATCGATCGCTGAGTGGAGCATCGCCGCCGTTCGTTCGGCAGCCGCCGCCGCCGGGCGCAACCCCGACGACATCTCCATCTGTGTGGCCGCTCCGGCCTACATCACCGATGGTTCCGCCGAACAACAAGCGCACGCCTACGACCAATGCCGGTGGTTTGGCGGCATGGTCGGAAACCACGTGGCAGAAATCGTTGCCCGCTACGGCGATCAGGGGGCAGCGGTTCCGCAGGATCTGACCGAGTACATCAAGGGCCGTCAGGACTACGACTACAACGAGCACGGCCGCGCCGGAAACACGCACACGCAGTTCGTTCCCGACACGATTGTCGATCGCTTCTGCATCATCGGCACAGTCGAGCAGCACGTGGCCAAACTTGAACAGTTGAAGGCACTCGGAGTCGATCAGTTCGCGATCTACCTCCAGCACGACGCCCAAGATGAAGTTCTCGCGACGTACGGACAGAAGATCATCCCAGCCATCCGCGACCACGTAGCTGCCAAGAGCTGATGGCGACCACTGCCCCCACGTTTCTTCAAAAGCCGGTAGATCCCGCGCGCTCGAATTCGGGGCGCTCTGGTCCCTCGGCATTGAGCAGATTCGCCCGTCGCACGGTGTTTATTATCGGCGGCATTGTGGCGGTGGCGCTGATCTACACGGCCGTGAAGGCAATGGGGCACGCCACCGGGGGTACGTGGCCTTTCACCTCAATGCCTCTGCCCTTTTCGACCGACGACGTCACGATGCCACCCGTGATGGACATCGTGCTGCGCTTTGGCCAACCCCAGCGCACTGGTGACCCGAAGAACCTCACGATGTGGATTCTCGAGGCGATGCTCTTCACCTTCCGAGAGGCCTTCGTCGGATTCATCATCGGCATCATCATCGGAATGGCCATTGCGCTGATCATGCTGCGCACTCGCTGGCTCGAGCGCGGCGTGATGCCCTGGGTGATCGTGTCTCAGACTGTGCCGCTGATCGCTCTTGCCCCGGTGGTTGTTGCGTTTGGCAACCAGATCAAGGTTCCTCTGTTCTCGTGGCAACAGTGGATGTCGGTGGCACTGATCGCGACCTACCTCACCTTCTTCCCCGTTGCAGTCAACGGATTACGTGGCCTCAAGTCGCCCACCCCGCTTGCTCTCGACTTCATGCGCACTAATGCCGCCTCAGGTAATGCCACGTTGTGGAAGTTGCGCATGCCTGCTGCTGTGCCCTTCCTCATCCCCGCACTCAAACTTGCTGCGACCGCCTCGGTGGTCGGCGCGATTGTCGGTGAGATTTCAGCGGGCGTGCGCGGTGGCCTCGGTCGACTCCTGATCGACTACTCCGCTCAGTATCTCAGCGATCCATCGCGGCTGTATTGCGTCGTGATCGGAGCCGCCCTCTTGGGCGTCTTATTCGTCGCACTCATTAACGTGACTGACCTACTGCTCATGCGCAACCGTCCCCGGGAGGCCCGATGACCACCGCCGACACCACTACCCCCGCCATTGAGATTCAGGGGGTCGGAATGGTGTTCAACGGCGGGCGGCCTAACGAGGTCACCGCACTCACCGACATTGATCTCACAGTGCAGGCCGGGGAGTTCATCTCGCTGATTGGTCCCTCTGGTTGCGGCAAGTCAACGCTCATGCGCATCGTCGGAGATCTTGAGACCCCGACCTCGGGCGCGGTGCGCGTCAACGGCAAAGACCCCCGACAGGCGCGACTTGACCACGATTACGGTATGGCTTTTCAGCAGGCCGGCCTGTTCGATTGGCGCACCGTTTCGGCCAATATTGAACTCCCACTTGAGTTAATGAAGTGGAACAAGGCCCGCAGGCAGACGCGCTCGAGTGAATTGCTCGATCTCGTACACCTCGCGGACTTCGGTGCGATGCGTCCGTGGGAACTTTCGGGTGGCATGCAGCAGCGCGTGGCGATCGCGCGTGCGCTGGCCGCTTCACCAGGGTTGCTTCTCATGGATGAGCCATTTGGTGCGTTGGATGAAATGACGCGCGAACGGATGCAGGGAGAGTTGGTGCGCATCTGCGCCGAGACTGGTGCGACGGTCATCTTCGTGACGCACTCCATTCCTGAGGCGGTATATCTCAGCGACCGCGTCGTCGTGATGTCCGCCCGCCCGGGCCAGATCACAGACGTCATTCCTGTCGCACTCGGTGAGCGCAATGAAGACACCCGCGAAGATCCGACCTTCTTCGCTTCGATCACCGCGGTGCGCGAAGCCCTGCGCGGTGCACCGGTGCCGGCCGTGACCGGCTCGAACTCGGTGGACACTTCGTGAGCACCGTTGAAGCGCCCCAGACTCAGGCGCCTAAACCGAAAACTCCGTCGACCGATTCCGGACGATGGCGCTCGCTCCTGCCTCCGCTCATCGTCGGAGTTGTCGCAGTTGTTGCCTGGGAAGTCTTGGTGCGGGTCTTCAACATTCAGAAGTTCCTGATCCCGCGACCCTCATCGATCATCGCCGCACTCAGCACATCGTGGGCTGACATTCTGGAAGGAACAAAACGCACCGGTTACGTCGCAGTATCTGGCTTGATCGTCGGAGTCATCATCGCCGTCGCCCTGGCGCTGCTCTGCACTCGCTTTCGATTCATGGCCGACGCCCTCACCCCCATGGCAGCCGCCTTGGCAGCGACACCGATCGTTGCGTTGGCGCCCATCTATTTCAAGTGGTTTGGCGCCACCGATCCCACGGCCAAGCAGTTGGTAGTGGTGTCCGTCGTAATCTTTCCAGTGTTCATCAACACCGCGCGTGGATTACTTGAGGTACAAAACGTGCAAATCGAACTCATGCACACCTACGGCGTTGGTGACTGGGGCATTTTGCGCGAGGTGCGCCTGCCCAATGCGCTGCCTTTCTTCTTCACGTCGCTGAAGGTTGCCTCCTCGCTGGCGGTCATTGCGGCAATCGTGGCTGAATATTTCGGCGGCCAGCAAGGCACTCTCGGATCGATCATCACGCAGTCGGCAGGGCTTTCCCGGTACGACCGTGCGTGGGCTGCGGTGCTGATGGCTGCGCTGCTCGGCATCGTGCTTTACGCAATCGTTGTCGTCTTGGAACGTACATTTATGCCTTGGCAGCGCGCAGAGGCGAGACGATGACCCTTAACTTCCCTGTTTCACCGATGAATCTCCGCCAGTCAGCCGGCTCGTGGATCATGAACGAGGTGCCTTCGCGCATCGAGGAAGGACAGTGCAGATGAGGAAAAGCACATGGGGAGTGGCCGCGGTTGCCGCCACCTCGGCATTGCTGCTCGCCGCCTGCGGCGGCTCTAGCAGCGGAACGGCCAGTACTGCCGCGTCGGCCTCGGGTTCAGCGAGTGCCTCGGCATCAGAGTCAGCAGCATCGCCTTCCGCAACGGCGTGCGCCAGCCTGACACCGGTCAAGTTGCAGCTGCAGTGGGTTGCCCAGGCTCAGTTCGCGGGTTACTACGCAGCCAAGGATCAAGGCCTATGGGAGAAAGAGTGCCTCGACGTCACGATCGTTGAGGGTGCGGTCGACATCGTGCCGCAGACTCAGCTCGCCACCGGCGCGGTTGACTTCGCCATCGCGTGGGTGCCCAAGGCCCTCGCATCGCGTCAAGAAGGTGCCGGTATTACCGACATCGGCCAGATCTACCAGCGTTCCGGAACCCTCCAGATCTCGCTGAAGGCCAACAACGACATCACCAAGCCCGAGCAGTTGTCGGGTAAGAAGGTCGGTAGCTGGGGCTACGGAAACGAGTTCGAGCTTCTCGCTGGACTCACCAAGGCCGGTGTCACCAACCCCGGTCCCAAAGACCTCATCCAGCAGCAGTTCGACGAGTCGGCACTTCTTGCCGGCCAGATCGACGCAGCTCAGGCGATGACGTACAACGAGTACGCACAGGTTCTCGAGACGATGAACCCGAAGACCGGCAAGCTCTACACCCCTGAAGAGATCGGCGTCATCAACTGGAACGACGTTGGCACCGCGATGCTCCAGGACTCGATCTGGGCAAACACCGAGAAGTTGTCGAGTGACCCGGCCTACCAGGACACCGCCGTTCGCCTACTCAAGGGCGCCATGGCGGGTTGGATGTACTGCCGCGACAACTTCCAGCCGTGTGTTGACATCGTTCTCAAGGCTGGCCCGACATTGGGCAAGTCACACCAGGAGTGGCAGCTCAATGAGGTCAACAAGTTGATCTGGCCGTCGCCCGGTGGCATTGGTCTGGTTCAGGAAGCTGACTGGGCCCGCACCGTTGCTGTCGCAACGTCAACGGGACTGCTCAAGGCTGAGCCCGAGAAGGGTGCGTACGACAACACGTACGCACAGAAGGCGCTCGACCAGCTCAAGGCGGAAGGCGCCGACGTCAACGGCACCAGCTTCGCTCCGCAGACCGTCGTCCTCGCTGAGGG
>Ga0194042_1000693_pt1 | contig 11306 bp, 4 predicted proteins | sample JunL4412m_MetaG_FD_148974 | JGI IMG/M metagenome (GOLD analysis project Ga0194042, IMG submission 148974) | Anoxic zone freshwater microbial communities from boreal shield lake in IISD Experimental Lakes Area, Ontario, Canada - Jun2016-L442-12m | ecosystem: Environmental > Aquatic > Freshwater >...
GGGGTCGGCGGCAGTGACACGACGATCAAAATTGAAAAGGCACGAGTGTCGCTGGTCATTCCAAAGCACGACAACATCGTTAGAACGAAAGTGTTGATCTGGTCCGGGAAAAAAGCAGATCTGCCGAAGTTCGCCGCACTCGTCAAAAAGAGTCCGCCCGCTGAAGACCTGATACGATTCGTGCAACCTGGAGCGCCTCGCTGGGGCGCGCCGCTTGTGGTGAATGGAAAAGTCAGCGCTGAAAAAAGTGCTTACGTTGTCGATACCATCACCGTGCCGCACGACAACCCGTACAAAGCGATGATGTTTTTCGCGGGCCTCGATTTCTTCAAGAACGGTGATGCCGCGATCTGTACGCTACACGGCGACGTGTGGCGTGTGAGTGGAATCAATGACACGCTTGATCACGTCACATGGCAGCGGTTTGCGACGGGACTTTTTCAGCCGCTGGGATTGAAAATCATCGACGATAAAGTTTTCGTTCTGGGACGCGATCAAATCACGGAACTGCACGATTCCAACAACGACGGTGAGGCTGATTTTTACGCAAACTTCAACAACGACATGAAGACGTCCCAGGGTGGGCACGACTATTCAGCGTGTCTTGAAACGGATCGCGCTGGGAATTTTTACCACGTTGACCCGTACGGAATTCATCGCATTTCCAAGGATGGCAAAACGTACGAAACCGTCGCATCAGGTTGGCGCAATCCTGTGTCGATGGGCGTCGGGCCGAATGACGAATTGACCGTTTCGCCGCAGCAAGGTACATGGACGCCGTCGTCGCTGATTTCGCTCGTCAAGAAGGGCGGGTGGTATGGTTTTGGTGGTCCAAAAATCACGCCCGAAAATCCGCTCGGCTATGAACGCCCGCTCTGTTACATCCCGCATAAAATCGAGAATTCAACTGGCGGTCACACGTGGGTCGATAGCGACAAATGGGGGCCGTTTAATGGCCAGATGCTGAACCTTTCGTTCGGACAGGCGATTGTTCAAGTGGTTCTGCGCGAGACTATCGATGGACAGAATCAAGCTGGAGTCGTGACGTTCCCGGCGCGGTTTCTCGCCGGGACGATGCGTGGACGTTTCCGAAATCAGGACGGGCAATTGTACGTCGTGGGGACGAAAGGCTGGCAGACCGTCGCACCTAACGACGGTGCGTTTCAACGCATGCGCTACACCGGTGCTACCGTTTACATGCCGTCCGGATTGCACGTTTACTCCAATGGAATCCGCGTCGAGTTCACTCAACCGTTGAAGCGCGAAGAGGCCGAAGACGCGGACAATTATTCTGTCGCGCAGTGGAACTACGCGTACACGAAAGCCTATGGTTCGGACGATTGGTCTGTTGAACATCCCGAGAAAAAAGGGCGCGATGAGGTGGCGGTCAAGTCTGTGAAATTGTTGCCGGACGGCAAGTCTGTATTCATTGAAATTAAGGATGTGAAGCCGGTGATGCAGATGCAGATCAAATACAAACTTGTCTCAGAATCCGGCGAAAAAGTGCGCGGCGATATTTACAACACGATCAACAAAGTCGGCGCACTTTATAGCAAGCCTTAAACGGGCGTCAAAATCGGAGCCTTACCGCGTCGCATGTTCATTCGATGCGTGATGCAGCGCGGCAGTTCTTCCGTGTAATGCGAGACGATGATCAGTGTCGTTTTCGTCCGCGCGCAGATTGCGTCGAGCGCGCGGCACACGCGTTCGCGTGCGGCGAGGTCGAGGCCTTGGCACGGCTCGTCCAGAATTAATAAGCGAGGCTGTTTTACAAACGCCCGCGCTAAAAGTACGAGACGTTGATGTCCGTCCGAGAGCAATCGGAACGGGCGTTCGGCCAGGTCGTCGAGTCCGAAAAACGCGAGCCATTGCCGCGCGATTCGTTCCTGGGGTTTTGAACACGAGTGATACAAGCCCATCGTTTCAAAAAATCCGGTGCAGACGAAATCGAGTGTGCTGGTTCCGCCGTCATAATGCAGCGCGATGTCCGGCGATGCGTAACCGATTTGTGCTTTCAAATCCCACGTTGATTGCTCGCTCCGCAGCGCTCCGAACATCGTCACGCTTTGGGCGAACGATTGCGGATGATCGCCGGTCAGTAAGCTCAGTAGGGTCGTCTTACCAACTCCATTCGGTCCGAGCACGGCCCAGTGTTCACCGGGGCGGACCGTCCAATTCAATTGGTTGAGAATCACGTCGTTGCCCGCTTCAATGTGGATGCCGCGCAAGTCAACGAGCGGCTTGGAGTCGATCTTTTTGAGCGATGCAGGTTTTACGTTTTGAATCGGGACGGCGATCTTTTTGGGCGCGCGAAATGTGAGGCGCTCCAATCGTGTGGCGTCTGGTGACTGTCGCTTCGCTTGGCCCAGCACAACGCCGTCGCGGAGATACAAACCGTGCGTGATGCCGCGCGGGAGTTCCCATGGCCGGGCGGTCAGAAAGAGAAGCCGCTGGCCGTGCCGCATGATTGAGTGAAGTGCCGTCGCGAGACTCGCCCGGCCGCGCACGTCCAGCCCGATGAGCGGCTCATCCAGCACCAGTAATTCCGGCGCGAGGAGCAGCGCTCGTGTGATCAGCAGTCGCCGCATTTCGCCTGTTGATAAATGCAGCGCCTGCCGGTCCAGTGCGTGAGCCATGCCCATTTTCTTCGCGAGCGCCACGCGTTTCGTTGCCATTTTTCCCCGGCGATTTCGTCCAATTCCCAGCACTTGCGCCGGGGTGAGCGTCGCGTGTTCCTCACCGAGATACCAGCGCGAGGCGTAGTAGCCATCGGACTGCGCGACGAATTGCCGCTGCAAGTGAAATGAAACTGTGGCGATGCGTTCGCATGGGTCCGATTCGCCGTCGTCGAATCCATACGCGATCTCGCCGGACGTCGCTATCTGCCCGGCGATGGCTGCGGCGAGACTTGATTTGCCCGAGCCGTTGGCGCCGATGACCGCCCAGTTTTCGCCGGGGCCGACGCGCCAATTCACGTTGCTCACCGCATCAACATCGCCGCAGTGGACGGTGACGTTTTCGAACGTTAAGACATCGCTGCGCATCTCGATCCTCGGTCATCGGTTTGGGGAAAATACAGATGATCAGTTTAATCGCCGAGCGCAATTTCGTTGGACAAAATTGAGGCGAATGACATGCTTCGCGTGTATTGCTAATGCGAGAGAATTACTGCACGGACTGATTGCCCGTGCCACGTGAATGACGCTCAAATGGAGAATTGAAACGATGCGCTTTGGAGTGTGCTGTGGGCCGGGATCGTTTGCGCCGGAAGTGAAAGATCATCCGCCTGTGCCAGTGACGGAGTTGCTCGACATGTTGACGGCGGCGGGAGCGGATTTCGCTGAATTCTGTGTTGGCGCTGTGACGCCTGACGATCCGGACAGCGTCTTCGACAGATTGCATCGCGACGTTACAAAGTACGCGTTGCGTGTTGAAGCGTTCAACAGTTTCATCCCGGCGAAATACCCTGTCACCGGTCCGAACGCAAATCGCCAGGCCGCTCTTGATTATTGTCGGCGCGCGTTGCCGCGTTGCCGTGCGCTCGGCGGGGAAGTGATTGTGCTGGGATCCGGTGGAGCTCGGCGATTCCCGGCTGATTTTCCACGCGCGACAGCGGAGCAGCAATTCGTTGCGTTCTGTTCGGAACTTGGCCCGATCGCGGAAGCCAGCAAACTGGTCATTGCCATCGAACCGTTGAACAGTTCCGATGACAATTTGTGTGTGCGCGTTGATCACGGTGCGGCGATTGTGGATGCGGTCAATCATCCCAACATTCAGTTGCTCGCGGACATGTTTCACATCGCTTATGAAAAGGAGCCGTATGAAAATATGTTCCACGCTGGAATGCGGCTGCGGCATGTTCACGTTGCGGATGTAGGTCGAGTAGCGCCGGGATGTGCGACGATTGGCGAGGAGAATTTCATCGGCCTCTTCAAAATTCTGCGGCAGATCGGTTATACGGGGCGGTGTTCGTTTGAGGGTAAATTCGATAACATTAATCGCCAAACTAAACCGATGATGGAGTTCCTGCGTAAGCGCTGGGAGCAGTCGGCGTAAGTTGGGTAATGGCTTGAATTATTTTTCGAGCGTATAGGGACGATGATTCAAAAGAGCCGAATCAGAATTCGGCTCTACTTTTTTACGTCGAGATCGAGGGCGTTGTATTCCACGCCGTCTTTCAACAGATCGCCTTCCGTACTCATACCGGTCACGGTGTCGCGGAATTTGACGTGGTATGTTCCCGCCGGTTCGTTTAATCCCAGCATAATTTGATGCGTACCAATTCCTGTTTCAGCTGTAAGGTTTGCAGCGTAGTGCGGCAGTGGTTTTCCAGCAGGATCGAAGACGTCCACGTGGAACACATGGCGTCCTGGTACGGGTCCGGCGACGAGCAGTTCGGCGGTGAGTTTGAAGGTTCTGGCTCCGTCGAGGCGACGAATCTTCAGCGATAATTTCTCTGCTTTGTAGGGCAGTGCGGCCAGCAACGCCGGGCGGTTGGGTTCGAGTTTCGCGTTTACCCGATCCGAGGAACCGAGGAATTCGCCCCGGCGCATGTCGTACCAGCAATGCGGTTTTCCATCGCCGACTTCAGCGGTGATCGTCGCATCGAGCGGTGCGCCTTTGATGTCGGCCGCATCATCGCCACCTGCGTCGGCCAACGGCATGACGGCGTAAAACGCAGCGCCGTTTCCAAGATCAAACCGAGCGCGTTTTAAGCCGCGAACCGGGACTGCGGGCGCTCCGCTCAGGACTCGCAACGCATTCTCGCCGACCATTTCATCGATGATGTCCGACACGGCCAAGCGCAATGCTTCGCCACCGCTTGGTGCGCCAAATTTCGCGGCATAGGCTTCTTCGGTCATGCCCGTGTATTTGAATCCCGCGGCCGTTTTGTCGGCGCGAAGGAGCGTGTAATCTTGGAGGCACAGATTCAAATAAATGTAGTGGCCTTTACCGGATGATTTACTGATCATCGCTTTCGCGCCGCCGCTGGTCGATCCATGCGCTGAACCTCCTGCGACAGAAATACCGGGTTCCAAGACGCGCAGTTCCGGGGAATCCGCGCCGACTGGTTTGTTGTCTTTTCCGCGCAACGAGACACGCGCTGCCGCGTCGCCTTTGAATTCTCCGGCGCGTTCGTTCGTCTGGAAATCTTTGCGTTGAATGCCGAAATCTGTGTCCATCGTCCCGACGGATCGGGGATCATTGGCGAGCGGGCCACGGCGCTTGCCCAGTCCATCGAACGTCCCGCATTGGCCGTCCGCGATCACGCAGCCGCCAGCGTTCACAAAATCACGCAACACTTTGGCTTCGTTCTGGCTCAACGCTACGACCTTAGGCAGAATCACGACTTTCGTTTCCGGATAATGCAACCCGCCCGCAGCGGCTTCTTCCGGATGAATGAAGGACGGCGAATAACCCAAATCTTCGAGCAGCAGAATCCACGATTTGAGCTGCGCATTCATCGTGCCATGCACGGCATCGTCGCGCCCATCCCGGCGCATCCACGTCGAGCCCTGCACCTCGCTGTCGAACATCCAATGCACATAAATGGAGCGCGGCGAATAGTAGATGAGAATCGGATCGGTGTGGATGGTGGCTTCGTTGCGGAGGAGAGTCACGCCGCGTGTCAATTCGTTGAGGTCATCCATCGGCAGCGCTGCGCCTTCAACTGCCGGAATGATTAGGCAGCCTTTATCGCCGCGCATCCAGCGGTCCCACAAGCGGTGAATCGATGCGGCTTCTTGCCCGCCGCTGGCTGAAATGCAGTTGATGTTCGGGGCGATGCCGCGCACGATTTCGCGCGCGACGATGCTGCAGTGCTCTTCCATCCAATCCGCCGACTGTGACAGATTCTGATAATCCCAGCCACCGAATGCCGACGGCGGTTGCGCGTTCGTGAAGCCGGACGGTGTGGTGCTGGCCTTATCGCTTGCGAATTTCTTGCACTCACGCAACACCCGCGCAAATGCGTAATCATTGAACGTTCGGAAGTCTGCCCACGCCGAAACGTTTTCGTTGATCGGATTATGGAGTTCTTTTTGCGCGATAAAAAATGCGGGTTCTTCGCCGCGACGGTCGAGCGTTTTGTCGGGGTCGTTCTTCTTCAGCACGGCGAGTTTCTTGGAGTACGTCGAATTCAGAGCGGCTTTGGTGTCGTCCGTCGTGGGCGGAACGATTTTGTCCCAGCCCACAAACGTTGTCTTCCATTGCGTGTTCAAGGGTTTCATTGCGCCGTAGCGGCTGTGCAGCCAGTCGCGAAACATGTCGAGGGTCGCGGCGGACATGTCGTAGTCGAACGGTAGGCTGTGGTTCGAAAATTCGTAACCGTCTCCGAAGGAGAGCAGACTTAATCCGCCGGTGCGGTGGTCAATATTTTTCTCGATGGCCGCTTTCGTGGCGTCGATGGTTTTTTCATCAAACATCGGAGGTTGGCGCTCGAGCAGTTTCGTTTCACGCGATTTTGCGTACGCATCTGTTTGAGCAGCGAATGACTTCAACGCCAGAGGGTTTTCGTCGAGCGTCAGTGCCAGATTTAGTTTGACGGCGTTTCGTGGAAACAGTTTTGTTGCCGTGTCTCCACTGCTGATAACACCATAATCTTTCCATGAAAACGGTTCGGTCACTCGTACTGATTCGACGGCTTCGACTTTGATGTTGCCACCATTTGGCGGTACACGTACGAGCGCGATTCGATGGAGTTGCCCGAACGCGCCGAGCGGCATTTTAAATGTGAAGGCCCCAGTCGTGTCGCCAGCTGCCGGCACGACTTCCTGAGCTATTACGACACGTCCGGATTCATCGATCCATACCAGCCGCAGACTGTCGCCATTCGCGACTGCTCGGACGGAGCCGGTAACCGCTGCGCCAAACGCAATGCTTGCCGTATCGAGACTGAAAATTCCTGTCGCAACGAGACCCATTTTTGCGTTGCGCGGTGACGCCGAGCTGACGGTGGTCACTGGCGTGGGTTGATTTTTTGAATCAATATAGAGCGCAGGCAGAACGCTGTTCGACACGCCACCTTTATAAGAGACTTCAAAAGCGGCTTCGCCGGGTTCGTCGACAATAATTGGGCTGATCGTTTTCGGTGCGAGTTTCACGGTGTTCGGCGCGTGCAAAAGCGGTGAGGACGCGACGACTTGCTTGCTCTGAGCATGGTCAACAGCGGCTTGGTCGCGTTGCACATTGCAACCCGGCGCAAAGGCCAAAATGCAAAGGGCCACGACAGCGAAGCGGCGGGCGGATAGGGAGAAAAATAACAGTTTGAGCACAGGGATATAGAGCGCTTAAAACTCGCCCACTTTTTCCTAGATCGTTCCCATCGGCGACTTTAATGACATTCGCCGATCACCCCAGCGCGCCACATGGCAAACGCTTTTTGATCAAATTCTAATCCTACGCGACTTAGAGCTACCGGACAAAACCCCCGCGCCAATCTGCTTGCGGCGGGCTGCGCGGTACTTCGAAAAACTCGCTTGGCGTAGTCTCCAAATACGCCGCGCGAGTTTTTCTTGTCCCGCAAGCCCTGCGCGGCGCATCTTGGCACGGGGGTTTTGTCCGATAGCTCTTAAGTTGAGCCGAGCATTCTACGAATATACTCCGCGACTGCAACAACGATGGCACTTTCGGAGCGTCTTTCTTTTTCATTCGGTCTTTGAAAGAGCACGGTTCACATCATAAAGTACAAGCGGAACGCTGTTTAGGTCACTGAAATGAAAAATGAATAACCATTCAGTCTACTCATTTTTTCTCTCGCAAAGGCGCAAAGACGCAAAGAACGGCGAATGAAAGAGAAGAGAAAAGGCGAATATCGTGTCTCGACACTACGTTCAGAGACCTTAGAGCAACAACGAAAGATGTGCTTTTTACACCGTAAGGGGGTCCAAGCAATTAGTCGGTGGTTGAGCGCAAAACGCGATACCACCGGCTGTCATCCCTCCGGGATGCGGGTGTCTTTGTTACGGTTCCGGTGGTATTAGGCCTTCGGCCTCAACCACCGGCTAATGGCTGCAATCCCTTCGGGATAAATACACTTTTAAATTCAAGTTTCGATGTAGTGTTAGCGCCATCGAGCCTTTGCGTTTTTAAATATGAGCAATAGGACTACATAAACTACGAACATTTTCTGCGTAAATGGCGGTGGTTAATTTATGATAAAATCCCCAGCGGTTCGACTGTCGAAGCCGGTGTTGCAGACGTGGAAGCGGTGGCTGTTGGTTGCGGCTGCGTTGATGCCTGTGGCTGTGCTCGCGTGGTATTCGTACTCCATTTCTGCTGCGTCGATGCGCAAGCTTGTGCAGCAAAACAATGACGCTGCCGCGGGTACGACAGCTGTGCTTGTCGAGCGCGAATTGACGCGCAGCATTGCGTTCGCGCAAACGCTGGCTGAATTGCCTGGCAATCTTGACTTCATCAGCCGACGTGCGGAACGTGACATGAGCGAGCGTCTGAAAGCGATCGTGGACGCCAACGATGACATCGACCGCGCCACGATCACAGACCCCTCGGGAATCATGTGGAGCGATTTTCCGTTCGGTGGCGAAGCGCTGGGGCAGGACGTTTCGAAGCGGGATTGGTTCAGCGGTGTGTCGCGAGCGTGGCAGCCGCATGTCACCGGCGTGTATCAGCGGTTATCAGACCACCAACAACGCGTCGTCGTTGTGGCCGCTCCGATCAAGCTCGACGGAAAACCCATCGGCATTCTGGCGGTGCACTACCAGCTTGAAAAGATCGCGCGCTGGCTCGACAAGATTAAAATCGGCAGCAGCGGTTATGTGATTGTTTTGGATTCGAAGGGCACAGTGGTCGTGCGCCCTGGCATTGATTTGCAGCAGCGCGATGTCCGGGATTACGCGTCGCTTCTGCCGGTTCGAAACGCACTGGAGGGTCGGGCGGCGAGTGCGGACTATGTCGATCCGCTGAGCGGTGAAACGGTCGTCGCGTCGCTTGTGCCTGTGCTTGTCGCTGGGTCACATTGGGTCATCATTGCGCAACAACCGGCGGACGTCGCGTACAAGCCCATCCGGGCATTGCGCATTGAAATCGAGGTCGCTGGAATTATTTTTGCACTGCTCGCGTTCGGAGCCACGCTGGTCTTGAATCGCATGAGTTCAAAAGTGGACCGCCTCAATGCAGAACTGAAGGAGCGCAACCATTCGCTGGCGCAACTCGCGTTGATCGTACAATCGTCCAACGACGCGATTTTAAGCACTCGTCTTGATGGAACCATTGCGAGTTGGAATCCCGGCGCGGAGCGCATGTTCGGCTACAGCGCTGACGAGGCCGTTGGACAATCCGCCTCGCTCTATATACCAGAACGTTTGGCCGGAGAGATGGACGAATTGTTGAGCCGCGTGCGGCAGGGAGAGCGCATTGAGAATCGCGAAACCGTCCGCGTCACGAAGGACAAACGCGAGCTGACGGTGTCGCTGTCGATTGCGCCGCTGCGGTCGGAAGAGGGACGCATCGAAGGTACAACGACACTCGCTCGCGACGTCTCCGAGCAACGCCGCACCGAGCATGCGCTGCGTGAAAACATCGAGCGTTTTCAACTCGTGTCTCAAGGCACAAACGACGGATTGTGGGATTGGAATATCGAGACGAATGCGGTCTATTTTTCGCCGCGCTGGAAAGACATGTTGGGATACCGCGACGATGAAATTCCGAACGTGTTCAGCGAATGGGAATCGCGCGTTCATCCGGATGACTTGGACCTAGCGCTCGTGACCATTCGGAATTATCTTGAAAACAGGACTGGGCATTACGAACTCGAACACCGCATGCGGCACAAAGACGGGCGTTATCTTTGGATTCTCGCGCGCGGATTCGCGCTCCGTCGCGCGGACGGAAAAGCGTATCGCATGGCCGGATCGCATCTTGATTTGACCCAGCGCAAAGATGACGCCGAGAAGCTGGCCATCAAAGCGCGCGAGTTGTCGCGGTCGAATTCGGAGCTCGAACAATTCGCTTACGTCGCGTCGCATGATCTGCGTGAACCGCTGCGCATGATCAGCAGTTTCGGTCAGCATCTTGCCAAGCGATGCAAAGATAAATTCGACGCGGTTGAAACGGCTTACCTTGGTCAAGTGCTCGACGGCGCGGAGCGGATGAAGGATCTGATTGCTGATCTTCTGGAGTTCTCGCGCGTTGGGACGCAGGGCAACCCGTTCGCTCCAGTGGATTGCAATGTCGTGTTGGCCCAAGCGCAAACGAATCTGAAAATTGCGATTGAAGAAAGCGGCGGGACGATTGTGTCGTCGGAACTGCCGACTGTGAGTGGTGACGCGATTCAATTGACTCAGGTGTTTCAAAACTTGATCGGCAACGCGCTGAAATTCAAAGGGTCTGAAAAGCCACGCGTCGAGATCCGCGTCGAGCCGCGCGATGGTGGTTGGTTATTCGCTGTGAAAGACAACGGAATCGGGATTGATCCGCAGCACTTCAAGCGCATCTTCGCCATCTTTCAGCGCCTGCACACACGCGAAGATTATCCCGGCACCGGCATCGGTTTGTCGCTTTGTAAACGCATCATCGAACGCCACGGCGGAACGATCTGGGTGGAGTCCGAGCCGGGGCAGGGGGCGGTGTTTTATTTTACGATGACTTGAGGGGGTGTCGTGCGAAAGGTTGGGACCTGTGTCGGTAAAATGAGACGGTTGTTCACGATCAATTGAGTGCGTAGTCCTAATGTGACAGCCGAAGGCTGTCCCGGCTTTAGCCATGCAGATCGGGACGAATGGCTGAAGCCCACCCAAGCCAGCTGAAGCTGGCTGGAGTTTGTACGGTTCTTGGCAACCACCTCCTGAAGGTGGTGGCAAGCAACGACAACGGTGACTTTAGCTGACACAATAAGACTACGTACTCCGATCAATTCCCATCTTGACTCCGCCGCATTCTCCGGTACGATTTTGTCTTAAATTCGGTGTATTATATGGGTATTGTTTTTAAGCAGTCAGACGTCACACAGCACTACAAATAAATGGGAGTGAGAATGCTCACGAACGCTCGGTTTGGCACACGATCCACTACGAAGGCAATCGGTTTCATCGCGGTACTGTGTCTGTTCATGGTGACGGCTCACGGCGCTACGATTACGGTTGCGAATCTGAATGATTCGGGCGCGGGATCGTTGCGTGACGCGATCACGGCAGCCGTGAACGGCGACACGATCATGTTTGACACGACGCTCGTGGCGTCTGGTCCGGCTACGATCACTCTCTCGACAGCGGGCTCTCAGGCGTATGGTCCGAGCGCATTTTTAATCAGTAAGCGAATAACGATCAAAGGGCCGGGTGGAAATAATC
>Ga0194042_1000694_pt1 | contig 11299 bp, 7 predicted proteins | sample JunL4412m_MetaG_FD_148974 | JGI IMG/M metagenome (GOLD analysis project Ga0194042, IMG submission 148974) | Anoxic zone freshwater microbial communities from boreal shield lake in IISD Experimental Lakes Area, Ontario, Canada - Jun2016-L442-12m | ecosystem: Environmental > Aquatic > Freshwater >...
TTTGCCTTCTCGGATTTCCGAGACGCTTTCGGCGGGCACGACGATCTGGTGAACGTGGTGCTCCAAACCTTTCGCGCGGATGCGGGCGACGAGGCTTTCCTTGATCTTTTCTTCACGCTCGGATTGAACCCGGAGCGCATACCACAGCTTTTTAGCCATTTTTGATGCTGCTTCCTAATTCAAGTTTACTTACTGAAGAAAACCTTCGAAGCGAAAAATTCGAGGCTGCTATCGACGGTCAACACGTACAGAGTCAACATGGTGATCACGATCAAGACGACGTAGGTTGCGCCCCAGACCTGAGTGTCAGGCCGGAACCACGGGGACACTTTCGGCCACGTGACTTTGGCCAATTCCATGTCGGTCTTGACCAGGAATTCAGCGCTGTCGCGGCGGATATAAATGTAATAGTAACCCAGCAGGAAACCCAAGGAGGCGATGATCAACGTGCCGCCGATTTGGGAGAAGCTGCGGTAGCTTTCGGTCCAGTCGAGCAGAATGCCGAGGCCGAGGCTGCGGAAGAATTTCGGGATGAAAATCCAGTTGTAGTACCACTGGCGAGCTGAGAACGTGACGAAGGCAAACACAACCGCCATCAATCCCAGTCGCGTGGCGTAACCTTCGCCGGGTTTGTGGACGGACCATCCACCGGAACTGCCCGATTTGGACGATTCGATGGGCGCGTTGTTACTGCCGGGGGAACTTGTCGTAACGTCTGTGGACATGTCGTCCTTGTCCTTGCTGAATTAGGGTCAATCAAAAATGGATCGCGGAAAAACCGTAGATCAACTGACTACATGTACTGCTCGAACGCATGATGTGAATGAGTTTTAAAGATCACCGCAAAACAACTGAGCAAATGGATCCCGGAGGACGCATTGAACTCAGGTGAGTTTTGGCGGAGATGTTCAGAATTCTTCGCATCGCACCACGGATTAACAGGAGCGGAGGGACTCGAACCCCCAACCTGCCGCTTTGGAGACGGCTGCTCTGCCAATTGAGCTACGCTCCTTCAACTACTTGTTTCGAGTTTCGGATTTCGTGTTAGCAGCCAACTCGAAACACGTAACTCAAAACATGTAGTTCAGACCTTGCGGCTCTTGTGGAGCGTTCTGGTCTTGGTTCTGGGACAATACTTCTTAATTTCCAATTTCTTGCCGCCCTTGGTGTTCAAGGTCGTCATGTAATTTCGTTCACCGCATTCGGTGCATTCCAGAATGACTCGTTCGCGCATGATTTTAACCGGCTGGGCAACGATTCTCAAGACACTTCGCTATCGTAGCATATGATTGCAGGACGCGCGCGTTCGAAACCTTCCCAACTACCTCTCCACTGAATGTTTGATTGCTAATACACATGCCGCTTACTTGCGTGCGCGGCTCTTGGGACTTGTAAAATGAAGCGAGGAGCTTGACGTATGCCAAGCTCCCGCGCTCCAGCTTTATACCTATTTTTAACAGATCATCAAGTAAATTACTTGAGAATCTTGGTGACGACGCCTGAACCGACCGTGCGGCCACCTTCGCGGATGGCGAAGCGGAGGCCTTCGACCATGGCGACGGGCTGATTTTCTTCCAAGACGACGATCATCTTGATGTTATCGCCAGGCATACACATTTCGGCTGGCTTACCATCCGCATTGACCAACATCGTCACCTTACCCGTCACGTCCGTGGTGCGGAAGTAGAACTGGGGGCGGTAACCGGCGAAGAACGGCGTGTGGCGGCCACCTTCGTCTTTGGAGAGCACGTACACCTGACCTTCAAATTCGGTGTGCGGCTTGATCGAACCCGGCTTGCAGAGAACCTGACCGCGGCTCAACTGTTCTTTTTCAACGCCGCGCAGCAACAGACCGACATTGAAACCGGCTTCGCCTTTGTCCAACAACTTATTGAACATTTCGACGCCCGTGCAGGTCGTCTTCAAGACTTCTTTGCAGAGACCGACGACTTCGAGCGGATCGCCGACTTTGACGATACCCTGTTCGATACGACCGGTTCCGACCGTACCGCGACCCTTGATCGAGAAGACGTCTTCGACCGGCATCAGGAACGGCGCGTCGATCATGCGCATGGGTTCAGGAATGAAGGAATCGAGCGCCTTCAACAAATCCTTGACCGGCTTGCTGGCGACCGGATCGGCGGGATTTTCGAGAGCGGCTTTGGACTGGCCACGAACGACTGGCGTGGTGTCGCCCGGGAAGCCGTACTTGGTGAGCAAGTCGCGGATTTCCATTTCGATCAAGTCGAGCAATTCCGGATCGTCGACCAAGTCAACCTTGTTGAGGAAGACGACGAGGGCCGGAACGTTGACCTGGCGCGCCAAGAGCACGTGTTCGCGCGTCTGGGGCATGGGGCCGTCGGCTGCGGAAACCACGAGGATACCGCCGTCCATCTGGGCTGCGCCGGTGATCATGTTCTTGATGAAGTCGGCGTGTCCCGGACAGTCGATGTGTGCGTAGTGGCGGTTTTCGGTTTCGTATTCGGTGTGGGAAGCGGCAATGGTAACCGTCTTGTTCGAATCGCGGACCGTACCACCCTTCGTGATTTCGGCGTAGGTCTTGGCCGTGGCCAAGCCACTGGCTGCCTGAACGGCGACCAATGCTGCCGTCAACGTTGACTTGCCGTGATCGATGTGACCGATCGTTCCGACGTTCACGTGGGGTTTCTTACTTACATATGTATCTTTGGCCATCTCACCTTTCTCCTCTTGTCGCCGACAAGAGTGTCGGCAAACCGTTTTTTCTGCACTATTAAGCCGACTCAGTTTCAATCAAAGGGCCGGGTGCCACCAAAATTCTCAAGCAACAGAGCTTGAACGTCGAATCTCAAATTTAGTATCGATTTTTCAGGAGCAAATCGATCCCAGCCTAGCGAAAATGGTTCGTCCGGCAACTGCCTCAATGTGACTGTCATGTCGCAAGGAGACTGCGTTAAAAATGGAGCTGTGATTGGGGTTTGAACCCAAGACCTCGTCCTTACCAAGGACGTGCTCTACCAGCTGAGCTATCACAGCTTCCGGCGTCGCAAAAAAAAACAATGCAACGCAGATAACGTGGGCCGACGAGTATAGACACAGCTTGGCCCCTGTCAATTGAATTCTGAATCTTTCCGGCGTTTTTGTCCATTTTATTCGGAAAAATGACTCTAGAGGGTGGCTAACAGCACATCCGCGCAAGCCAACTGAAGTTGGCTGGAGATTGTTTATCAGTCGTCAACCACCACCTGAAGGTGGTGGCAAGCAACATCAAAGCAACCTTTGGTTGTTATTACTGGACAGAGAATTCTGGTGATGGATATTTTGAAAAGAGACTGGAAATCGGTAGTACTCAAGCGTTGATATTGAGAGTCTGTTTCTTGGAAAAGATTAATCGTTACGGGTGCTTGGGGGTGAGCGGGAACAGCATCCGCTCCACCGTTATTCAATTTATTGGCTGATGTTGAAATGATATAATATGCAAACAGCATAATGCACGATGTGATTATGTGGGAGCGGGAATGCCTTCATCGGGCGAATCGATTGATTTTGAATGCATCGTGCGCATACGTGCATTATTTTTGGACGTAATTGATATATTATGGGATTGAAATGTGCGGCGGCCTCCTTACAAAGGAGTGCATGATTGTTGGGATTGGGATTGATATCATCGAGATCGAGCGGATTCAAGGCGTTTACGCGCGGCATGGGGAGCGTTTTGCTCAGCGCATCTTGACAGCCGCCGAGTACGCTTACGTCATGCGTTTTAAGGAACCGAGCCAGCGACTGGCCGGGCGATGGGCGGCGAAAGAGGCAGCTTTGAAAGCGCTTGGCACGGGCTTGAGTCACGGGATCGGTTGGCGCGATGTGGAGATTCTGCCTGATAGCAACGGCAAGCCGCAGCTTTATTTTCACGGAAAGGCTCACGAACGCGCTGCGGCGCTGGGGGTGTCAGTGGAGCATGTGACGATCACGCATTCCGAGACCGTCGCGATGGCTCAAGTCATTTTAGAGAAACTCTAGCAGGGAAAATAACTTCGTGCATTTATGCTGAAGGATTTGGATGTCGTGAATGAGTCTGTAGGACGACACGGTGTGATTTTGTTGTCTCAACGACTTTCTGTTACCCGTTGTGGATGTGATCGGTTAAAGGCGGTTCGATATCGTGGCATTGGGACAGTCTTTTCGACAAAGCACCATGGGCGGCTTGGCCGCGTGTCTATCGTGCGGCAGTTTGCTGCCTGAAGACGCCAGCGTGTGCCCGGCCTGTAGCAAGCCGGTCGCGTCGCTGAAGACGATCAATACCCTCGATTCGCGAATCGGGCCGCGCACCGACATGCCGCTGAATTCGGCCACTCCGCCGGCGACCGCTGCGACTCAATCGTCTGATGTGATGCCGAAATTTTTGCCTGAGCGCTATGAGCCAGTGAAATTGCTGGGGCAAGGCGGCATGGGCGCTGTGTACCACTGCATTGACCGGCAGTTGGAGCGGCCTGTCGCGATCAAAGTGATGACGGATAAATTCCGCTCGTCGCCCCAGGGCGAAACGCGTTTCATGCGCGAGGCTCGGGCGCAAGCCATCGTCAACCATACGAACGTCTCGACGATCCTGAATTTCGGTGTCAGCCCCGAAGGCAAGCTGTTTCTTGTGATGGAGTATTTGGAAGGCGAGGATTTACGCGACTTCCTGCGCAAACGCGGCAAATTGGATCCGATGTTGGCGTGCGAGCTGATGCGACAGGCGCTCGACGGTTTGCAGGAGGCTCACGCCTGTGGCCTCGTACACCGTGATTTGAAGCCGTCGAATTTGATGGTGATCAAGGACCATCGTGGCCAGCCGTGGGTGAAGATTCTCGATTTGGGCCTCGCGAAGATGGTCGGTGGGCAGACGGATTTGCTGACCATCACGATGGACACGGCCAACCAGTTGATCGGCACGCCGGCGTACATGTCGCCTGAGCAAGTGGCTGGATCTAAAGTGGACAGCCGTGCCGATCTGTATTCGATGGGCGTCGTGTTTTACGAAATGCTCGCGGGGCGGTTGCCGTTTGAATCCGAATCGTTGCCGGGGTGGCTCTATCAGCATCTGCACGAACTGCCAGAGATGCCGTCGCGTTACAATCCGGATTTAACGAAGTGTCCGCAGATTGAAAAGCTGCCGATGTGGCTGCTCGAAAAAAAGCCCGAGGACCGGCCGCAATCGGCGGGTGAAATGGTCGCCGTTTTGAAGGCCATTCTTGCCGGGAAATCCATCGCCGAGCTGATTCCGAATTCGCTGCGGACCGACATTCAGACGAAGGCCGATGAATCGGGCCGGCTCCCCGCTGCGGGTTCCGGTCGATTGCCCGCCGTCGCGACGAACGCTCGTCCGATTGTGCCGCCGCCTGTGCCGGGTGTTCCGACGTTGCCGCCATCGAGCGGACGGCAGGCTGTTAAATTCAGTTCCATTCCGGCGGCAGATCCAGGGCGCATGCAACAGGCGATTCCGGGGCTGACGCGACGTCCGCTTGGAGCGGGACCTACAGCTTCGAGAATGCCAGCCGCGCCGAGTGCACCGCCACGCGCTCCGGGCATTGTGCGCCAGCCGCTGTCCGCTCACGTAGCTCCGGCGTTGCAACGATTTTCGAATGTGCCCCCGCCGCAAGCTATGCCGCTAAATCAATCCAATTCAGCGATTAATTTGGTGTCGTCAATTGCCGGTCTTGATGCCGAACAGGCGCGCGCAAGTTTCGATAATTCATGCTCGGACGCTCTGGCTGCCGAGGCCACTGGAAATTGGAAACTTGCACTCAAGAACTGGCAGCGTGCTCAAGCGTTGTCGGATATGTACGGCTGCGCATCGCCCACCGTACAGCTCGACGCGTGTAAGAAGCAGGTCGAGTACGAGACCATAATCACCAAGTCGGACAACGCGGCGAAAGCGGGGGACTGGCAGACGGCGGACGACCATCTGTCGTCGCTGGCGTTGACGCCGCAGATTGATCCACGATTGGAAGCCGCGCGCGCCACTCTGCCCAAGCGGCTGGTCACGGCGTGGTTGGGTCTGGCCGCTCACAAAATTCGGTTGCTGCGCGAGGGCGATGTTCGGCGCGAGTTGTCCGAGCGTTATACGATCATATGCGCGTCGTCGGGTGACATGACTGGCGCGATCAATTTTCTCGATGCGTCTCCACGCCGCGCTGAGCTGCGAATCATCTCGTTTTCGCAAGCTGTCGCCGCCGCGATTCGCCATGGACATTCGGAAGGCATGCGCCCGTATTTGGAGCGCTTGACGAACGATCTATCGCTTGTCACCAACCCTGCTGAACGAGGCAAAGCGTGTCTTGAGGTCGGGCGAACGTTCGCGGTTTATGGTGATCTTGAAAGCGCAGCCGCGTGTCTGCGCGATGCTGGAAAATGTTTTACCGACGCGTTGAATCGGGGCATTCCGATCGCCGTCGAGGACCGCTCATCGTCCAGTGATGCGCGGACGAACCGCCCCTCCCCCATTCCGTCGGCGTCGCTTGCATCTGGCAAAATACAGACTGGTGGAAAGAGCGTGCGGTCGTCGTGGCTGGCGGCGATGAGTACGCTGGTTGACGCGCAAGCTGAAGCGGGATTGATCGACGATTGTCTGCGCAGCGCGTCGGTCATCGACGACCCGTGGACGAAAGCGCTGGTGACGTCGCAACTGGTCCAGAATTTTACGAAAGCCGGGCGGCATGAACTGGCCGAACGACAGGCCGCCAGCATCACATTCGCGCTGCCCAAAACGCAGGCGCTGCGGGCCATCGCGATTTCGAAAATCTACCGCGAAGACGTGTTGGGAGCCGAAGAATTATTGATGGCGATTCCCACACCCGCCGAACGCTTGCCCGTGATTGGCGTGCTGGCTGTGTATTACGGTCTCAGAAAAGAGCCGACGAAGCCGCGTACGCTGATCGCGCAATTGCTGTCGTCGTCGAAGCAGATCAACGGAGCGCTGCCGCGATTCAACGCGCTGGCCGGTGCCGTGGAGCCGATGTTGAACGCCGGTTTGAACGACATGGCGCGCGCGGTCTTTGAAGAAGCACTGCATCTCGTGACGCAGATCGATGACCCGGTCGAACGCGTTCGCGGGTTGTTGAATTTGGTGAAGATGAAGGAAGTCCGGCGCGATGCATTGCAAAGCACCACGCGAACATTCGCCTTCACCACAAAGCCAGCGACGCATCTGCTGGACATGCTGCGCCAGGCGCTGTTCTCGGCGCGACAACTCCGCACCGAGCGCGACAAGTTGGAGTGCTTCGAAACGATGGCGACGCGCGTGTCTGCGGCATATTTGCCGGTTGTCGCGACCGAAATGTTCAACGCCTTCCGGGACGACGCGGATCAGGCGGCGATTTATCTTGGGTTGTGCGGCGGGATGGTGTGAGGGAACTGGGGCATTTGATATGTCTGAGCCACCTCAAAGCATTTTCATTGATGCGTGTTGTATTTGCCGCCAATTCGACGACCAAAGCCAGTCTAGAATAAAAATTGAAACTGAAGCATTTGGTAGTATTATGTCGTGGGTCGGATTCGGGGATTTAATCTGGGTCGGAAGCTCCGCATTGCGATTTGAATTGGCGCAAAATAGAGATACGGTGCAACGTGAATTCAACTTGTCTTTGTTCGACACATTCTGCCATTCTCGAATGACGACTCAAGATGATTTGGCACGAGCGAATGAGATACAATTTCTTGGTTTCGGAACATTTGATTCACTGCACCTGGCCGTTGCGGAATTATCAAAGTGTTCAGTTTTCTTAACGACGGATGACCGCTTGTTGAAAGGAGTGAATCGATGGCCAAAAAAGCTAAACGTGATGGTGGCAAATCCACTGGACTGGACGCTTCAACGCCTAGCTCACTGAGTATCACGCCTGAAAAAATGGCCGAAATCAACTCTCGCGCTCTGGATGTCCTGATGAAGAAATTGGGCGCGCGTGACTGTATTCATTTCATGTCACAGCAATTTTCCGGCAAGAAAAACTATTCCCGCGACCGACATAAAACCTTGCCGAAACTAACGCTTGAAGAACTCGCAGCAATGAGCAACCGCAGTGCCTCTTGATCGAGCGTGTGTTTGGAATCACGTTCCTCGAAACCACGACTACTGTTTCCCCGTTGACAAAAATTGAATAACCAGCGACAACTACGCGTCGATTTATGTGTGAGTGCGGGGTACTCCATTAGATATGAAAACGACATCGTTGATTTTACTCATCGCTTTGCTTGTTGCGGCCACGCTGCCCGCAGGGGAGCCTGCGCCGGAAAAAGTAGTGTTGCAGCCCAGTACGTGGCGACCTTACAAAGAAGTGCCGGATGTGTTGTACTTCGAGAGTTTTGAGCGTCTCACCGCAGCCGTCGAAAAGGGGAAGATCGTTTCGGACGAACCGTCCCCGCTCGGCGGTCACACCTGGAAGCTCGACACCGCCAACAATGAATCCGTGATGATTTTTCACGTTTTTCAGACGCCGTTGAAATTGCCACACGGCCTGAATCCCAATTCGATCTTCATTCAATTTTCGATTTACGCCGACGAGCCGGGTACGATCACCGTTCGTGCCGTGCATCAAAAAGGCGACTACGCGAAGGAATTTCCCATACCGAAGGCCAAGACGTGGGGCGTCATCTCGTTGAAATTGTCCGACTTGCAAAACAAGGATAAAGATAAAGGCCCCCCGTTAGCGGAACACGTTATCAAGGATCTGGAAATCCACGTCAAGCCAGCACCGAAAAAGAAGGAAATTCCCAAAGCATGGGTGGACGACATTCTCATCACGTTGAATTCCAATCCGAGCGACGTTCGTCCACGCGTGTTGTTTGCGGAGAAAAAGCGTATCGACATGGAGCGGCAATTGGAACGTGATGGCTTCACGTACACGATGGCCGTCAACGATTTTCTGAAGACGAGCATGAAGCCGTTTAAGGCGCACATCAAAACAAAACGCGTCCTCGTCGTCGGCCCCAACTCCGCTCAGACACCGATCTGGCGCGATCAGTTGAAAACCGCCGCGCCGAAGCTGAAAGAGACGACCTACAACTTCGATGTCGGTGATGATCCCTTGAAGCCCGACGCGCCCATCGGAGGATTGGAGGACATGCGGACGCTGCTTCTTTACAATCTGCAAAAGGACCCTGAATTCGTCGTGCTGTCGATTGGTTTGGAAGAAGCGCTCGGGCCGGGTCGCCCGTCGGAAACGCTGCGAGTCGCCGCACTCCGAGCGTTGGAATCCGGTACAGTCCCGATCATCTGCCTTCCCGCCCAATCGAAGCCTGAAGAGAAAGATAAACTAGCGCTCTTTGTAAAATCAGTCGAGAGTATGTGCGCGACGCTGGGTGTCCCGCTGGTCGATACCAATTTTGTGACGAAGAACGCCAAGGGCGAATTTGACGCCGCGAAAGCCGGGCCGCAGGTCATTGAGAAAACCATGACGCTTACGATGACTGCGATCAAGCACATTCGTGACAGCATGAGTAAAGAATAGTCCAGAAGATTGTACCTAACCAACCTGAGGAATGAGCGATGACGACTGTGATACGAAGTACCTGTTTTGCAACGCTGATGTGCGTGTGTTTGGCGGCACCTCTTTTCGGAGCCGACGCAACGCTAGACAAAAGCCAGATCGAAGCCGACAAAAAAGCGCTCGCCCCGATCTTCCAATACGTCGGCGGATGGCGCGGTGCCGGATTGCCCAAAGACGGACCTGTGAAAGAAGGCTGGTCCGAAGAATCAGACTGGCAGTTTGATCTCAAAAATGGCCACGCCGCGTTGGTCTTCAGCGTTGACAAAGGCAAGTTCTACAAGTCCGGACGCATCGAACCCGGCGACAAAAAAGGGACATTCAAATTCACAGGCGTCTCGCCCGATGGCAAGACAAAAGATGAAATGGTCGGCGAATTGGACAAGAGCGGCGACGTCGCGTTCGACAACGTCACGCCCGGCGAAGGTCGCCCAGCGCGTCTGTTGTTCAGTGTTGTCGCGAAGGGCAATCGGTTGTTGATCGACCTCCAAAAGAAATCGCCCGGTGGTCGCTTCTCGACGTTCTGTGAAGTCAGTTACACACGCAAAGGCAGCGGCTTCGGCCAGCAAGCCAACGCTCACGAATGCGTCATTACCGGCGGTTCGGGCAAAATGGAAGTTAGCTACAAAGGCCAGACGTATTGGGTCTGTTGCGGCGGCTGTAAAGACGCGTTTTACGAAAACCCTGAGAAGGAAATCGCGGCGTACAAGAAGCGTAAGGAAGATGAAAAGTTGAAGGACAAGATGTAAGACGTATCACACATGAAGGACGGTTGTACTAAGGCCGTCCTTCTATTGATGGAGTTTACGCACCGAGTTTTCCCAGCACATCCCGCGCGATGATCATGCGCTGGATTTGCGATGTTCCTTCGCCGATCTCCAGATATTTTGCGTCGCGAAAAAAGCGCTCGACCGGATACTCGGTCGTGTAGCCGATGCCGCCATGAACTTGAATCGCGTCGGTGCAGATTTTCATGCAGGTTTCGGATGCGTACAATTTCGCGATACTGCATTCGCGCACGTGCGGACGGCCTTCGTCGCGCAATTGAGCCGCGCGATACACCAACGCGCGTGATGCCTCGATCCCGACCGACATGTCCGCGATGATGTTGCCGATCGATTGAAATGCGCCGATCGGTTTCGCGAATTGTTTTCGCTGAGCGGCATATTTAACCGTCGCGAGCATGGCGCCGGAAGCCAGTCCCAGGGCGAGTGCTCCGAGTCCGATGCGCCCGGCGACCATCGTCTCCATGAAAATTCCGAAGCCCTTGTCCTGGAGGCCCAGCATGTTCGTCATCGGCACTTCCGTGTCCTGGAATTTCAATTCACCCCAGGACACGCCGCGCATCCCCAATTTCTCGCAGCCTGGAATGACCGAAAATCCCGGCGTCCCACTTTCGACGACAAGCGCTGTAATGCCCTGCGCTCCGACTTTCGGACTCGTCGAAACCGCAACGAGAAATATCTCCGCTACGAGCGCGTTGGTGATGAAAATCTTCGAGCCGTTCAGAACAAATTTGTCCGCTTTCTGCACCGCCAGCGTCTTCGCATTTCCAGAATCGCTGCCTGCGTTCGGTTCGGTCAAACAAAACGCGCCGATCTTTTGTCCCAGCGCGAGAGGTTTCAAAAATTTCTGTTTGTGGCTTTCCGTTCCGAAGCGCATCAAGGGCGACACGCACAGTCCTGAATGCGTCGCGACAGCCAGCGCTGTGCTCGCACACACGCGCGCCAATTCTTCGATGATAGTGATCGCACTGAGTGTGCTCAGCCCGAGCCCACCATACGCGGCAGGCACGG
>Ga0194042_1000697_pt1 | contig 11294 bp, 7 predicted proteins | sample JunL4412m_MetaG_FD_148974 | JGI IMG/M metagenome (GOLD analysis project Ga0194042, IMG submission 148974) | Anoxic zone freshwater microbial communities from boreal shield lake in IISD Experimental Lakes Area, Ontario, Canada - Jun2016-L442-12m | ecosystem: Environmental > Aquatic > Freshwater >...
ATCGCATCGAACTCGGCGAAAAAGGCTCCGGCTATTTCAACGTCCAATGGAAATCCGCCGAATGGGACGCGTCTAAAACAGCCGTCGTGATCTGCGACATGTGGGACAAACATTGGTGCCCCGGAGCAACCGCGCGAGTCGGCGAAATGGCGCCGCGCATGAACGAACTCGTCGTCGAAGCGCGCAAACGCGGCGCGCTGATCATCCACTGTCCCAGCGACACAATGGACTATTACAAAGACACGCCGCAATTCAAACTCGCTCAAAGCGCTCCGGTGGTGGACGTGAAAGTTCCGCTGCTACGATGGCGCAAACTGGACCCCGACCACGAAGCTCCGCTGCCGATTGTGGACTCCGACGGCGGCTGCGATTACGACACGCCGATCAAGTCCTTCAAAGCCTGGACGCATCAGATCGATACGATCAAAATCGAAGCCAACGACGCCATCACCGACACCGCGCAGGCCTACCATCTCATGCGCCAGCGCGGCATCGAAAACGTCCTCGTCATGGGTGTGCATCTGAACATGTGTGTGCTGGGACGCCCGTTTTCGATCCGCCAATTATGCCTGCAAGGTTTGAACGTCGTCCTCGTCCGCGACATGACCGACACGATGTACAATCCAAAATCCAAACCCAACGTCAGCCATTTCACCGGCAACGATTTGATGGTTGCACACGTCGAAAAATATTGGTGCCCGACCGTCACCAGCGCCGACATTCTGGGCGGAAACGAATTCCGATTTGCTGACGACAAGCGCCCGCGCATCCTCATGCTTATCGCCGAAGATGAATACAAAACCAACGAAACGCTCCCGGCATTTGCGCTGAAAAATCTCGGTAACGAATTCGGCGTGAGCTACGCATTCGGCGGACTAAAAGGTGAGCACCATCTTCAAGGGTTGGAACAAATCAAAGACGCTGACGCGCTCCTGATCAGCGTCCGTCGCCGCGTCTTGCAAAAAGATCAAACGACTTTGTTGAAACAATTCGCCGCCGCTGGAAAACCGATCATCGGCATCCGCACAGCCTGTCACGCATTCGAACCGATGAAGAAAGAAACGCCGCCCGAAGGCTGCGAACCGTGGCTGGGATTCGATACAGAAATCTTCGGCTGCCACTACGCGAACCACTATGGCGCGGGCACTAAAACGCAAATCTCTCTCGCCGCAAACGCGAAAGAAAATCCGATCCTCAAAGGCGTGGAACCGACTGATTTCATGAGTTCCGGATCGCTCTACAAAGTCGCCCCGCTCAATCCAAAAGCCGTGCCTCTTTTGAACGGCGTCACCGGAACCAAACCCGCAGAATGTGTGGCGTGGACATTGATCCGAGAAAATGGCCAACGCGTCTTCTACACGACGTTAGGCCATCCCGACGACTTCACTCTGCCGCAATTCGAGACGTTGCTGACCAACGGAATTCGCTGGGCGGTGGGGAAATAAGTTCCGGGTTTCGCGTTCCGGGTTCATCAACTCGAAACCCGAAACCCGAAACAAATTTACCGTCCCAACACCACGACATCGCCCTTTTCATTGCGCAGATAAATCTTCCCATTCGCGTACGTTGGGGTAGTCCAGCAAATCGGTTCGAGAAGCTTGCGTCGGGATATTTCGGTGTACTTCGCCGGGTCGATCTTCGCCGTGATCAGTTCGCCACGTTCGGTCAGGATCAGCAGCGTTTTGCCGATACCAATCGTCATCGCGTAACCGATGGATTGTTGCGCCCAATTCTCGGAGCCATCGCTTTCTTTCAGCGACACGAGGCTGTTCGTCGTCTGCTGCTGCTCACCGCTGATTCCGTAAATCATTCCGTCTTGAAAGACGCTGTTGTTCATTAAATTCCGCATCTCTTTCGTCGTCCACAACGACGTCAATTTCGTCCCGTCGAATCCCAGCATTTCAGATTTGACCGTGCACGAAATGAAGATGCGTTTGCCGTTGTCGAGGATCACAGGCGTCGTCGCGTTCATATCAAACAACGCCGGGAACGGATGCCGCACGATCTCTTTTCCATCGGTCGCCGAAAGAATCGATAGCCCTTTGCCGTCTAATGATGCGACGAACTTTTTGCCATCGAGCACAAACACCGGAGCGCCTGCATACCCGGCGGGGATGTACGCGGTCGCCGAGGTCCACACCACTTTCCCGGTGTCCAATGCCAGCGCGCATGTTTTGCCGCCGCAGAAGACGACGGTGTTGCCATCAACGAACGGCGAACTTGCGAAGCCCCAGCGTGGCAGTTTGATCGCGAAAATTTCGAGGATATTCGCCTTCCAAACGATTTCGCCTTTGTCGGCTTTGAAGCAGATCACTTGCCCGTCTTTGCTGAGCGTGATGACCTTGTCGCCGATGATCGTCGGCGTCGCGTTCGGACCGCCAATATGCAGGCTCGGCATCAATTGCGCGTCGTAGCTGTAGGACCAAATTGGCTTGCCATCGTTAGCGTTGAGACAATACACCGTCTCCTTACTTTTGCTGTCGTGCCCCATCGTATAGGCACGATCACCGACCACCGCGATGGACGAATAGCCGAGACCGACATTCAATTTCCAGGCGATGTTCCACTTGGATAAATCCGGATCGAAGTTCGGATCTTCAGGCGCCTTGTTGTCGCCCGCCGGTCCGAGCCACTTCGGCCAATCGGACGCTGAAGCCACGGAAAAAAATGTGAGAAATATGAGCGACGCGACGATCAGATGTGGGCGGTTGAAATGCATAGACGGAGAGACCTTTTTGGGGCTGGAGAAAAATTCAAACGATCACAGAACATCGGGCCTGACAGACGTGATACTACCATCGGCTTCGACGCGCCAGAACCAATAGTGCGCAGCCTTGTCGTTCGTCAATGCACGCCACGCTCCAGCTTGCTCGTCAACCGCCGAGACGGGTTCCGAATGGCTTTCAAAAACGACATAGCTCGACCCATCCTCATTGCCGCTGCGCCACGTCACGCCGTACATTTTTTGAAAAAGCAATTCGAGCTTTTCTTTGCGAAGCGCACGTTCCGCAACCCAGTCGTCGGGAACGCGGCAATATATGACGCAGGCGTAATTTGCCTGAGAACACCCGTAATTTGTCGCCAACCCATCCTTGTACGAGACACGCATCAATTGAGTCATGATCACTCCTCTATTTGCCGATGAGAAAAGATGCTACATTCCGTATTCGATCTTTCAAGAAAAACCATCACGCGGCATTCCAATTTGGGGGCGATTCGACTACGATTTATCACGGACTCTTCAGGATGATGTCACGATGAAAACGACACTCGACGAAGCGAAGGCCGAACGCGATTGGATCGTTGGGATCCGCCGCGAACTGCACCGCTTCCCGGAACTCGGTTATCAAGAGTTCAAGACCAGCCAATTGATTCGCGACACGCTCGACGGACTTGGCATTTCGTATCGCCACCCCATCGCCGAAACCGGAGTGCTCGCCACGCTCGGCGACGGCAACGGCCCGTGCGTCGCCTTGCGAGCGGACATGGACGCGCTGCCGATTCACGAACGCGCTGACGTCCCGTTTCGCAGCACCGTGGACGGAAAAATGCACGCCTGCGGCCACGACTGCCACGTCGCGATGTTGCTCGGAGCTGCGAAACTTTTGAAGCGCCGTGAAGCCGACATTCGAGGCACCGTGAAGCTACTGTTTCAACCCGCTGAAGAGGGCGGGGCGGGAGGCTTGAAAATGTGCCTCGAAGGCGCACTTATTGCCCCGAATGTGGACCGCATTTTCGGATTGCATGTTTGGCCGACGCTGCCGTCCGGACAAATCGGTTCACGCGCTGGGACACTCCTGGCATCAGCGGGATCATTGAGCATCGTCGTCTCCGGACGCGGCGGTCACGCAGCGATGCCGCAGATGACCTGCGACCCGGTCGTCACGGCGTCAAAAATAATCTGCGAGTTGCAAACCATCGTCTCGCGCGAACTCGACCCGCTCGATCCCGGTGTGGTGAGCATCACGACCTTCCACGGCGGCGAGGCGTTCAACGTCATTCCGCAGAGCGTGAAACTGACGGGCACGATTCGCTCATTGACCGCGCGCGGCATGGCGTTCCTCGAAGAGCGCGTCCGTTCCATCGCGACTCATATCGCCGCCGCGAACCGCTGCGACGCTCAAGTCGATTTCCTCGACGCGTATCCGCCCACTGTGAACGACGCTCATTGCTGGGACGTGGCCCAATCGATCGCGCGCGAGATGCTCGGCGAGTCCAACATCCAGCAACTTCTGCCTGTGATGGGCGGCGAAGATTTTTCGTACTACACTAACCGCGTCCCCGGCTGTTTCGTCGCGCTGGGAATGCGCAACGAATGCGAAGGCTCCGTCTATGGAGTCCATCACCCGATGTTCAAAGCGGACGAAGACATATTGCCCGTCGGCAGCGCATTGCACGTGGCATATGCGATGAAGACGCTGGATGAATTGAAGAAATAAACAATGCACATAATCAACGCACGGGAGGTCAACATGCCATTCAAGTCATCGTTCAAGTCAATCCTACTTGTCGTCGTCGCCATCGGTTCATGCGCCTCGTTCGCCGCTGAAACCAAGAAGAAAGAAGACGCGCTCGTTCAACGCGCCGCCAAGCCGACCGAGACAGGAATGGAGCTTTTTAGTTGGCACAAAAAAGGCGAAGAGTCTTGGCATTTCGCCCTTCTGCCTGCGCCCGGAAATGACAATCTGAAGACCGTCGATTTTGTGACATCAAAAGAGAACGCTCTCGATGGTGCAGACGTGCTCAAAAAGAAATTCGCCGCACTTGCTCCCAACGAAAAAGTCGGCTGGTACAACATGCTCGAAAAACGCGACACCCAACCCGGCGACGTCGTCTTTGAATTCCCGCCAAAAGAAATCATCAAGGAACTTGAGCTCTACTGCACGATCCTTAAAGTCCGTTTGAACATCTATCAAGCGGGTGCGAAGCGTCTCGGCAACTGAGCACCATTTCGTGCCGGGATGAGCCATATCCCATTTGTATTGCGCTCGCGCGAAAAAAACGCTATCCTGCGCGTCGTAAATTTCTCTCAGGGGACAGCGCGTTGGAATCATCGGTGGGGAACAAGAATTTATATTTAGGTCTCGTGGTCGTCATCCTGGCCATCGCGGTGTGGTTCACGTTTCCGGCATTCAAAAAGCCGGTAATTATTCGGTTGCCCGCACCGGCACCGATGCCCGCGACGACCCCGCTTTCGCCCAAAGATGATCAGCAAATTGTTCCAGCAGTGGCTCCGTCAAACGTTTTCATCGGACGTAATCAAAGCCCCGAACGCAAAGTTAATTCCATCTTCACGACCCGAAAAAAGTCGATCCTTTATCAAGCGTTGGTCCGTTACGAACCCGTCGATGTTCCATCGGAAAGTGCGCCGGGAATCAAAGAGATTTTGCAAGTTTACGGTCGCCAGGGCCGTGAGCTTCCCAGGACGCTGAAACGGGTCGATCAAGAGACGGAAATGATCACCGAAAACCTCGGTGTCCCGTTGCGTTTCATCAGTAGTGTGAAACTGTATTTGAATCCGGATGATGGCCGTGTCATCGCGTACGACATGGCTCAAACCACAGGCGGCCAACCCCAGCGCATGCTCGGGCATGTTAGCAAAACCGGCATGGCCATTGAAGTCTATCGTGGCGGAATTCTCGCTGACAAGCAGGACATCACGTTCGTCCGCGACACGTTTATTCCCGTCGAATTCTCGTTCATTCCTCAATGGTACGAAGCCCCCGCCAACCGCGACGCGTTCCGAAAACGCGAGACGATTAAATTTTCCATCTTCGTGCCAGAAGCCATGGCTCAAGTCCTTCTGCTCGTCAAGCCCATGGACGATCAAGTCATCCCCGTCGGCGACGCGACGTATGATTGCGCTCATTACGAAGTCCTGACCGTCTCCACGCAATCCACGGAAGGACTTTACGCGCGCCAGGAAATGTGGTTCGACAAAGCGACGCGAGTGCTGATGCGCCGTCAGGATTTCGATGCGAGCATGACCCAGTCCGATGCTCCTGTCACCGATCTCGAACCGTATTCCCGCATCGAACAATTGGGCCGCCTCAGCGAACTCCCCGTCGCTCCGCCTGAAGTCGCGGCCCGCCCGCTCGATTTCCTGCTCGACAAAGAATTAAACTACAATGTCACAGCCGGAAAAGAAGAAATCGGGCAGGTGCGCATTCTGTTTTCGAAGATTGAAGCTGGCGTCAAAGTGCCTCCATTCATGCCTGAAAAGATGAAAGAAAAAGCAGCTTATTTCTCGACCGCACATGTCCGCGTGGATACTGGAAAATCGTTGCGCAACGAAACCGCTGTGACATTGTTTGACGATAAATGGAAGCCCATTCATTACGAAACACACGGCGAGGAAAACGTCGGAGCGAAGTTGAATTACACTGTCGCCGCGCGGTTTGGGAATGAGAAAATCAGCATCACCACGCACCGCGACGCGCTCACGGAATTGCGCGCGTCCGCCGCGTATCAGGGCGCAAAAGCGTGCGGAGAAACCGGCATTCTGTATCGCAGCGGCGACGACGACAGCGCGTGGCGCGACCCGTTGCAACGTGTTCCAATTAATGAAGACGAAGCCAACGCACAAGAAACAGATTCCGGTCCGCGCCTCATCGACCATTCGTGGACGCGTCCGTTGCCCGATGGCATTTTCATTTCAGACTACAACCGCGTCGAACACCTCGCGCTGCTGGCCGCGCGTTTGCCCCTCCCGCCGCAGCCGACAACACCCGACGAGACCGCCAAAATCGCATACCAGAAAGCTGCGATTTATCTCGTCCGCCAAAACCGTTGCGGAGTGATGTTGTTTGAAATTCGAGCCGAGCCGAAACCGAAACTCACCGAACGGCAAAAGAAGCGGTTGACCGATGTCGAACTTAAAGAGCCGCCGCTTTTCGTGGCCAGCGCTACCGCTGCGATGATGCCCTGCCACATGCTACTGTCGCCGGATGGTCGCATCCTTGAATTGAGCATGAAATACGGATCGAGCGACGTGACCTACACGCTCGATGATCCCGTCATGCGCCATCGCGCCGCAGCTGCCAAACGTAAGCAACTGCAAGAAGGGCCGCGCATCATTCGACCGCCATGGTGGTAAAAAAGTCGCCCATCTATTTCGTCGCAAACTCCGCGCGAATCGAATTGAACTGCTCGATCCGTTTTGGATTCGATGTATTTCCACCCATCGTTAAAAATACTTTGAACGCGGAAGCACCGTTTAAATCAAAGAACTGAATGCTCAGCGTATTGACCCCGTCCATGTGACTGGGTTTTTCGACCGCGAACACAGCCGAAATATTTTTCGGGCGGATGTGCATGTCCAACGTGGGTGTCTGAACATTAAAAAATTCGCCCCAGGCGCTGAAGTTTCCGAACTCGCCGTTCGCTTCCAACGTCACCGCGCCGTTCGTGCAAATTACGTGGACTTTGCCCAGCGCTTCAAACGACTTCATGACATCATCAAAGCGCGACAGGTCCAATTCACGCGACTGCCCGTTCGGCAAATGCCGCACGATCTCTGCTTCCGGAATGCGCAGTCGCTGAGCCAGTTGCATCGTCATCGCCTTGGGATTTTCAGCCAGCGCCGCTGCTACTGCCGTCGCAATTGTTTCATTCGTCATGTTCAATCAACGTCCTCTCTCGTGTGTGATTAATTCTGATTAAAAAGCGGAACGAACTTTTCGCCCGTTCATGTCTCTCCACTAAATTATAAAACGCGCTGCAAAGCGACTTATTCATTAAAGCCCAACACGTCGGTGATACACCCACCATTCCGCCAGCAAAATAAACGCCGCCGCGAGCGCCAACCACTTCCAGATTTCGCGCTTGGCTTGCACAGCTGAAGGCTGGGAGGCCATCGACACGTCTCCAATTTTGACCTGCTTCCGAACCCCGTTGTCCGACTCATTCTTGCTCGCTAAATTGAAGGCGTACTCGCGCGCCTGTTCGTCACCGGGCACGCCCTCTAATTGGTACATCCCGATTTTTTCAGTGCCCTTCACAAACGTCGTCCGTTCGCGCGTGAGCTGAACGGGCTCGCGCGAACCGTCCGGTTTCAAAACACTTGCCGCACCATCGCCCAAACCGGGAGGAATCGCGAGCGGTTCGCCGGTGCGCTGGGCCGCCGGTCGCCGCCGGGGTGATGCCTGCGCCAACCACGGCAAGGCATTTCCACAGAACAGCGGCAGCGCAGGACGCGTCGGCCAGTCCGTGTCGAAAATATCAAACGCCACACCGATCACGCGCAACCGATCACTCTCGAACGCCGTAACCATCGGGCGCATTGCGTACTTCTTTTTCGGTGTTCCGTCCGGATTTTTTTCAGTCGAAGGCACTGCCACGTCCACTTCTTCTACCGGCCCTTCGACCAGCGCTTTCGCTGCCTTCGGCACCGTCCACGATTGAGCCGCTTTGATCGTCACATTGCCGAACGATACGTATCGCATCAGCGGATGATCCGTGTCCCAATAATTAATACGCGGCCATTCCAGCGCTTTTTCGTTTTTCACGAACCCCGTAACCGGAGGCATCACGCCCAGGAACAACGCGCCGCCATCCGTCCACGACAGCGGAGCCGCGCGATCAAAAATGCAGGCATCAAAGAGCTCGACAAACTGCTGACCCTTCTGTTCCCACTCTTTTGTGAATTCAGCAGGCTCCATCTTTTTCACCGTCAAGCCGCGCGACGAAGCCAGTGCCTTCTCTAGAAAATAATTCCCTTTCGAGACGAGCAGCAGTTTGATGTTCTCGGTGTCTTCAATCACCACATTCGCAACGTCGTCTGTCGAAAATGAATCCTTCGGAGAAATAATTTTTGCCGTCACAACGCCCTTGGTTCCGGCCTCCAACTTGAAAACTTCCTCCGAACGCCAGTCTTCAAACACCCCTTCTTTGGGCGGCTCCGCAAGACCGTTGTCCGCCCGCACGGGCCGCCCTTTTAGTTGAATGACCTTCTGTGGAAATTGCAGTTTTTTGGTGGAAATGGACAACGCGATTTCGCGTGGTTTCGGTGAAAAATTTTCGACCGTCACGAAGATGACCGTCTCTGTCTCTTCCGTCTGGCTCCCCTTCTTCTTGATCGTCCGAGTCCGGGCGTTCATCTGCGTGATCCCAACATTGTCCGATTCGCCGCCGTACGCCACGAAGCGAAAATTTTTCAGCCGGTCGGGCAGCGACGCCTTCGTGTCTTCAATGTTTCCCTTTGCAGCATCGGCCCTTTCCTTATTTAGCGCGAGATCAAAACATCCGTCCGAAAGAACCAGCACTTCCACATTTTCTTTGCCCTGGACTGTTGCGAGCGCGGCTTCAAACGCTTCGTCCCCGCGCGTCTCCAAATCGCGTGTTTGGATCGTCTCGACGAGTTGCTTGAGCATGGCGCGGTCCGACGTGAATTTACTGAGCTGCCGCGTCTCGCGATCAAACACAAACAGCGCCATTTCGTCGCCCTGGCGCAGATCGTCGATTTTGATTTTGGCGTCACGAATCACAGCATCAATGCGAGATTGTTTTCCATCCGCCCCGGCATCACGCGTCGCCATGCTCGCCGATGTGTCGATCAACAACACCGTTTTCTTGCCGGGCAATCCGCCGATGTTCATATAGGGACGGGCCAACGCGAATCCGAATAGGCCGATCAGCAGAATCTGAAGTAGCAACAAAAGCGAATACTTCAAACGCTGAAACGGTGCGTTGACCTGCATGTCTTCGAGGACTTTTTTCCACAGGAGTGTCGATGGAACCGTGCGCTCTTCACGCTTCAATTTTAAGAAGTAAAGCGCGATGACGGGCACCAAGGCGGTCAGTCCCAGCAGGCCGAGAGGGTCGAGGAGGTTCAACGGTGGCGACCTATCTTAAAAGGAGGAGAGTTCATTTTAACAAGTCTTCGGCCAGCTTCTGCGTTGCCTCGTCGCCGGCCTCTTTACTGATCTTCGCCGCGCGCTGAAACAACGCACGTGTCTCCAATGTCAGATTCGATTTCTTGCTGCGAATCAGGCACGCGGCTTGATTGAAAATGCAAAGCCCTTGCAGTTTTTTCTCGCCGAGTTCCTCGTACAGAACAGCCGCGCGTTTGAAGATATCCGCAGTTCGATCCGCTGCCGCAGGAGTCGTTTTTTCTTTTGAAAGACATGTCGCCTGTCGACTGAAATTGTCCGCCGCCGCGCGCTTGTTCCCGGTCTCCGCCAACATGCTCGCCGCACGTCCGTACATCGCCGCCGCCTGCCGCGCATCGCCAGCAGGATTCAAATCAGGATCGAGGCACGCCGCATGTTTTGAAATCGTTTCAGCCAGAGTTTTCTTGTCGCCCACGCCGCCGCCTAATAAAACCGTCGCGCTGCTGTAAAGTCCTGCGGCAAGTCCCCAATCTCCGTTTTGGTTGTTGTCCTTGCGCAAACAATCACCCTGCTCGATCGTCGCGCGGGCCAAATCGTCCTTATCATCCAACTCCTGATAAATTGCTGCCGCGCTTTTAAAGGCTTCGAGTGCTTTGGTCCAATCACCTTTTTTCGCTGTTTTTAGATCCGGCTTCAACGCGCGACCCTGGGTCATCCACCCACGTGCTCGACTGTATTTGTTGCGCTTGATGCCATCCGCAACGAGCACGAGTCCCGCATTAATTTCGCTCAATTCCGCCGGGTCCTGAGTCGTCTTCCGCGCGTTTTCAAATAGCGTTTTCGCCGCGTCGAAATTCAAGTCCTTCACCAGTCCTGCGCCTTTTTCCATTTCGACTTTGAACAATCGCTGTCGCTCTTTCTGATCCTTCGCTTCTTTGATGAGGGACTCGACAGCCACTCTGTTCGGATGCACTTGATCACCGATCGCCTTCAACGGTTCTTCGAGTGCGAGCAAAACACCGTTCCAATTACGCGCCGCTTTTTCGGTTTGCGCCGCGTTGTATGCAGCCGACAGCGACTTCATTGCGAGTTCGCCGTTCACCTTCAGCTTGTCAATTTCATCGCGCCCTTCTTTTAATAGAGCTTCGACAGCTGAGCGATCTGCGTGAGTTTGTGGGCCCAGCGATTTGAGCGCGCTGTCGAGTGTCAGAACCACCCGTTGCCAGCTTCGCGCTCGCTTAAAATCCAAAGCCGATTTATACGCCGTCGCAAAGGTGTCGAGCGCATCCTGCTTGTTTCGCTTCGCTTCGGACAGCATGAACTCACCGGCTTTGCGGCTGGGATGCGACTGGCTTCCCAGCGCCTTCAATGCAGCGTCGAGAATCGAAATCGTCTTATCGAAATTGAACTCGCGATTGGCCTCCGCCGCCGATTGCAGAGACGTGGTAAACGCGCTCTCGAAAA
>Ga0194042_1000699_pt1 | contig 11283 bp, 9 predicted proteins | sample JunL4412m_MetaG_FD_148974 | JGI IMG/M metagenome (GOLD analysis project Ga0194042, IMG submission 148974) | Anoxic zone freshwater microbial communities from boreal shield lake in IISD Experimental Lakes Area, Ontario, Canada - Jun2016-L442-12m | ecosystem: Environmental > Aquatic > Freshwater >...
TCGTTCCGGTCGAAAAGAAGTAGTTTTTAAACGTATCGAATACATGGGACGCGCTTGTCGCGTCCCTTTTTTAATTTTTTGATTCGCACAACATCACATAAAAAGGAGAGCTGACGCATGTTCATTCATACCGTGTATTTTTGGCTGAAAGAAGGAACTCCCGCCGCTGCGAAAGATAAGTTAATCGCGGACTGCTACAAATTCCTGAAAGCGATCCCGACCACGAAACAAATCTGGGCCGGTGCGCCCGCGATGACCCCGCGCGACGTCGTGGACAATTCATACGCCGTCGGTTTGACCGTGATTCTCGACGACGACGCAGGCCATGATGTCTACCAAACGCACCCGCTGCATCTCGAATTCATCGCTGAAAACAAGCCGCATTGGCAGCGCGTTCAGGTGTACGATTTCCGAGGCGCGTAGCACTTGATTTCTCTCGCAAAGACGCAAAGGCGCAATGAACGGCGAAGCAAGGGAAAAGGAAAAAGCAGATAGAATACGCTTTTCTTTTCTGTTCTTTGCGTCTTTGCGCCTTTGCGAGAGACTATTTTTAGAACTGCCCACCCGGATCAAGTTTCTCAACAAATTCTTTCGCGAACGGTGGGGCCAGTTGCCGCCTCGGCGTTCCGCCTCCACCGACATTCGTCTCCGAATTATTTGTGACGAGTTTGAGATTCCGAATGATCAACGCCAGTTGAGCAGACAATTCTTTTGGCACTTCGTTTTTTGCAATCGGTTCAACGAAGAACGTCAGATCATTCGGCGCATCATCCTGATGGTCGATGACGTAAGCACCATAATCCTGCAACGCGCGAGCGATTTCAAAAGCAGGTCCGGAGCTTCCGACTCCGATCTTTTTCAAATCCACCGTCGGCGGAATGGCGAGAAGTGAACCGAGATGCAGGTTGCCTTCCTGACCGTATTTCGTCTCCCATCCCGGCGGAGCGTAACACGCCGGCCACACATAAGGCTTGCCGCCTGGCGCATTGGCATTCAATGTGGAAGCCTGAACACTGATGCCGAGAGCATGGCGGATGCCTGCAATCAATTCGCCTTTTCGAACAATCCCGCCCAGCGACGAACCGCCATACGCGCGCGAACCATGAGGCTTGTTGTCGGAATAGACACCCAGGCGGTGAATCGTGTTGAAATACGAATTCGCTTTCAAATGAATGGTGCCGTCGGTTTCAATTTCAACACCGACCAGCTCGTAGACTTTGAAATGATGCTCGTCAATAAAATTCAACAGGCGATTGTCGCCGGGTTCAGGCGCCGCGCCGACAGGCAATCGCAGTTGCTTGGATTCGTTGCGTACGCTGCGATAGAAAACCCGATTCGGATCATTGAGTGTGCCAATGTAAATCGGAATCGAGTTCCGATCAACAGCGACGCCTGCACCGCGCGACTGGCCGAAGTACTTCGTCTCGACGGGCACGAATTTCGCGCCCGAACCCAGAGGCATATTCCAAGGACTTTGCGCATTAAACGGCCACAGTGCAGGGTCGCGCGTTGACGGCCCGGTTTCCAACAAAACGCCCGGAGCCAGCACGGCTGTTTGTCCGCGCTCGACGATCACAAATTCAGTCTTATTCGGCCGGGCCAAGCGCACTTTGCCTTGTGAGACATCAAGCTTCGTTTCGTCTTTGGTGGCCGAGAGAGAAAATTCAGTTCCCAAGATTGTTGCGCGACCGTGCGGCGTAATGACAGCCATCGGCGTATCCGCTTGCTGCGGGGACACCTTGGCGTTGAGTTCGCCCTGAGTCAACTTCAATGCAATGCCAAAGGTCTCTTGCGCTGCATCGGGCTGGACCACGAAATGCGTCTCCCCGGCAGTCTTCACGGCGGTTGCGTCGGGATAGGTGAGCGTGAGCGTGTCAGTTTTAAATGTCGCCACGACATCGCCTGCGATCAGGGTTCGCTCTTTCGTCAATCGCAACGACGTGTCATTGCGACGGACAAGCGCAAAGCCGCTGGAGATCGTGGCTTTTGCAACGGGCTTCGCTGTGGCTGGAAGCGCCCACGCAACCTCGTCAGGATCAACTTTCGGACGCAGGGCCCGGATCACAACCGCCGAGACCAGAACCGTCACGACGATGGCCGCCGCCGCGAAAAAAAAAGTCCTGCGCGACGAGCGCGTTTCGGGTATGCGGAGTGGAATTGATTTTTTGATGGGACGCTTCGGATCCAGTTTCTCCATGATCCGCGTGATCGCGCCCTTCTTCTGGGACGGATCTCGCAGAGCCGCTTGAACACGCCGACTGACTGCCGGATTGCGCCGCCGGTACGTGCGCTCGATGACAGCGTGCATCGCAACTTGAGCGCGCAAGAGGTCACGCAACTCGACCGACGATTCGATGGCCTGATGCAGCTCCTTCGCTTCATCGTTGTCGATTGTGCCGTCTATGAAGCGCTGCGCGAGCGCTGTAAACCGCTCCCGTTCCATCATGCGCTGGCCGCTTTCATTCGCTGTTCGATGCACTTTTTCAATTCGCCTCGCAGGCGAAACAGAACGGTCGCAACCCATCCTTCACTTTGGCCGAAACGGTCTCCGATCGTGCTGGCCGGAAGCTTTTGTTCGTAGCGCATGTTCAAAACAGCCTGCGAACGCTCCGGCAGATTCTTCATACACGCCTCAAGCAGCTTCGCCGTATCGCTGCTTTCGTGTTCGTCAAATGTCTCCAAAGCAGCTTGCGACAAAACGCCACGAATATGATCGCCATAGTTGCGTCGATTGTACGAATCCGACGAACAACGTTTCAATTCAGCCATGATCATGAATTTACAAATCGTGCGCAACCACTGCCCAAAATCTTTGTCTTGCTGATATTTATCTAACTGTTCATACGCACGGATAAACGTCTGTTGCACAACTTCGTCAGCCATGTCGCCATCGGCAACTCGGAACGCGGCGAAGGCAAGGAGCATGTCCTGAAACGCCGAGACGATTTCAGCATACGCATCCTTGTCCCCGGCTAGGACCCGAGCGACGGCGGCATTCAGAATGTCTGGTTCGTTGATCACGATATGTATTCTACTCCGGTAGTGCGGGCATTGCATTAAAATCGTTCCAAGAGCCGCGCACGTCAGTAAGCGGCAAAACCCCAGGCGACCACTTTTTGTAGAGCCGATTTTTAATCGGCTCATTCTCGCGCCTAATGAGCCGATTAAAAATCGGCTCTACTCTCCGTTTTAGTATTTCGCGGTTCCAGTTTTATCCACCTTCGCGTAGTAGCTGAACGGAATATCCGCGTGGTACGTTTTTCCGGCGATCACAATGTTGACCGGGACACTCACTGTGATTGCGGGATTGACGTTCGCGTTCGTGAACCCAAGTTGCGCGAGTTGCGTGAACAAGTCCTGCTTGTTGAGGACTAATGTAAAATCAACCGGTGCATCCGCCACCGAACCGACTTTGGGAATGCGGCCCAATTTCAAACTGTCCGTCCCAACTTTCTGGCCGTTCACCGGCAATGTTGCCGAGATCGAACCCACGCTGACCGCTGCAAATTGTCCGGTCGGGACAAAGCTGGGACCCAAGGGCAAAGTCCCTGTAATTGTACACGAGTCGTTGTGCGTCTTGAAGTTGAAGACAATCGTACCACGCTTGGGCGATAACACTCCCGTCGGCGGGACAACGACCGGCGAAATCGTGACGGAGTTTTGGGACAACGCAGTCTTGTTGTTTCCGTCAGTCGCCGTCGCTTTGATGACGTAGGTTCCAGCCGTCGTATACGTATGCATCACTGACGTCGCTGAGCCAGCCGGAAGCGTTGAGCCGTCTCCGAAATCCCACGCAATGGTGATCGGCGCGGTGCCCGAGACGGAGCACCCCACAGCGACACTCGTGTTGACCACCGCCGGATTCGGGTTCGGCGTCGGGCCTCCGGTGAATTGCGGGCCTGGCGCGATGGCGTTGACCTTGATGGTCGTTTGACCCTGAGCCGTTTTCGCGTTTCCATCCAGCGCGGTGACTGTGATCGTATACGTCCCGGCTGTCAGATACGTGTGTTGAACAGACATGCTGGCCGAGGCCGGGAGCAACGTTCCATCGCCCAAATCCCACGCGAGCGTGATCGGTGCCGAGCCGGTGACCGTGCAACTGATCGTCACCGACGTGTTGACGGTGGCGGGGCTGGGCGTCGCGGTCGGGCCGCTGACAAATTGAGGACCCGGTGGAATCGCCACGTCGTCATCCATAATCGTCAGCACCGCCGCGTTCGGCGTTCCCAATATGGCCGAGTTCGTCGGATTCGTGAGCGAAAGATAGACCGTCTTGTTTCCATCGACGAGTACATTGTCGATGATCGAAACCGTAAATGTTTTGTCCGCCATATCGGCATCAGCCCAATTCAACGTCCCGGACGTTGCAGTGTATTTTGCAGGAGCTGTTGCGGTCCCATCGATCGTCGCGTAGTGAACGCTGATCGCGCCCGTCGAACCGCCGGCGCGCGAAACCGTGATCGTCGCAGCATTGCCGTTTTCATTCACGCTGTAAGCCGAATTGCTGAACTTGAGCGACCCCGCAACGCCCGCCGTCGTGGACTTCCAATATTTAAGCAAGTCGCGCAACGCTTCGGGACTGTTCGTTGGGCCGGGATTGTTTTTTTGATCACCGGAATTTACGCCATGACAAGACGTACACGTGCGGATTTCGCCAGGCTGAAACGTGAGCCAATAGCGCTCGCGAACGACCGGAGCGCCATTCGGATCGGTCATCTGCCACGTCATCGCGCGTCGCACGGGAACGAACGCAGCCATCGATCCATCCAGCGTGCTGATCTTCACGCTGCCCGCCGGACCGCCCGGATTCGGTGGATTGTTCACAGCGGGATCGTGCATCGGCACGGCCACCGGACGTCGGCCCGGAAGCGGCGGCGCATTCTGAGCGCTCGTTCCCGTCAAGCCACGCAGTTGATCCGCCTGGAAGATTTGCAACGCTGCAATGTCGTAGACTTTTCCGGACGTGACCACCGTCTGGACGCCATTCGAGCCAGCCACATTCAGATTGAACGGCTGCTGCTTGTCCGCTTTATCGCGCGTCGTCAAATTGCGGCTGACGATGAGCGCGAGATTGTTCTGCGCCATATACGTTTTGAACGTCGATACGTTGACACCTTCCTGATCGAAAATCATTTGCTCGGGCGCCCCCAACGGCGAGGCGGCAGCGACAGGCTTCGTGCGGACGGCGACATTGACCGGATCAAGTTCCCACATCACACCAGAGTACGCAACCAGCCCCACGGGCGTGTAATAGCTGACCGACTTTGTGGTGCCGGACGTGAGCGTTTGATCAGGAATCCAGAGGCTCCCGGATTGCATCAGATTCTTCAAGCGAAACGCATAACGCGAAGCCGGATTCGTCGCAGTGCCGATGTTGAAATCAGTATGCGCTTCAGTCGTATGAGCGCAGACCAGCGCGCCGTTCAAAAACGGCAGCGGGTTGCGATAGTGACCAGTGTGTTGCGGCGGAGGATTCGAGCCTTCCTGCGTCACACCTTCGGTCGAGCGATCCGTGATAAAGGTGATCTTCATTTGATCCGCCGGAAGATTGGGCGGGCCATTGAGCGAGTAGAGCTGCCCGGCAGCGTGCGTGCCAAATTCGTTTGCATCGACACCGATATAGAGTCCCGGGTGCGCCGGATCTTCGCGGATTTGCAGCATGTTGTTGACGAAGAGCTGGTTCAAGCGCGGCGGCTGCGACGTCGCATAATTGAAGTTGACGAGGTTCGGATCATCGTTGAACGAGCGCCCCAACGCGAAGCGCATTTCGTGGCGACCGATATGATTAATCGTCTCTTCGCCAGTGCCATCTTCGTTGATCATCCACGGGAAGAACTGATTGAATTCCATCGGAATCTGATTCGTTCCAACGACAAGGTCCTGACGAATCGGCGACGGTTCAGGAAACGCCTCTTCTTGGCGCGGAAGGATTGCAGCTGCGGCGGATTCGTCAGCGAAATTGAACGTGCCTTTGATCGTGCCGGTTTGACTGACGGTGTCGGCGTCAGCGGTGACGTCGCGTTCGAGATGGTCCCAGCGAGTCAAAATCACGCGCCCGTAGCTATCGATTGACGGCCAGAATGCGCCCGAAGGTTGGTGCGTCATCAAGAACAAACTGCCGGACGTCGGATCCAGATTCCACAAACCCGTGTTGGTGGGATCGAGGCGGTATTCATCGAACTGCGGATATAGGTGCCCCGCCCCGTTGCGCGCGCGGTCGCAAATAAAGATGATGTGCTCATCGGTGCCATAAATCGGCGAGATGCTGTTGCAGTTCGACGGCTGGTTCGGAACTTTGGTGATGACCGGCGTTTGACCTTGGCCGATGCCAGTGATTTCGTACAGCTGCCAGAAATACTGCGTCGTATCGTTGGCCGAAGCGGGCGAACCGATGACCATGCTGAAGACGGCTTTCGCGCCTGTCCAATGCACACACGGCTGGCGGACAGCGATAGACGTGGAATCTTGGAAACCTGTTTTTCCATACCCGGCGGCAGCGGTCAGATTCTTGACCGTTCCATCAACGTAGCGAATCATCAAATCGCCGCCGCGCGGAGCGTGTGCGGATTTGGCTTCGTGATTACCAAACGTCGATACGATGTTGTTGACGTTGTCCGGCGTCGGGACTTGCGTGACGTAAAGAATGGGCTGGTCGGGCATGACGCCAGCAGCAAACGCACGAGGAAGAGAGCAACAGAGCAGCGCCAATAGAAAACAGGCGGCGAGTCGGTGGTGTTTCATTCGTTTGGCTCCCAAAAAAGGTTTCAGTCTCAGCAGGTGCGCGGAAATGGCGCAGCCACGTGAATCGGATCTTCTGAATGACTTAAGACTGAGATCTCTCAATATTTCAACAAATATGATGCGGATTTCACTTTATGTGCTGAAATCAACTGCACGTGTGAACTCGCAAGAAAATAGCTATGAAGCAGAAAGAGCTGCGAAACACGGTGTATACCGTGCTCACATCATGCCAGTGGAATTTGCCGCTGGAAATGAATAAAAAAAAGTTTTAAAAGTCAGTGTGGTATCGAGCGGGCCAAACGCGGGTGCAGCCCGGATCAGGATGAACAGGAGAGATATGATGAAGACGAAGCATATGGGTTGGGCGGGAGCTCTGGCAGCTGGAGCCGTCATGGCAGTCGCAGCCCCGACGTTCGCACACAAAGCGTTCTTGGATAAAGCGCGCAAGATGTATGAACTCGACGCAAAGAACGGCAAGTGCGACCTCTGTCACGAAATCAAAGCCAAGGAAGAGCCCAACGCGAAGAATCTGAACAAATACGGAAAAGCAGTCGCCGACGATCCCGACATGAAGGATCTCAAAGGTAGGAAGCCAGCCAAGAAGGATGACGACTGCAAATTCACCGACGCCGAAATCAAGACGCTGGAAAAAGTGTTGAAGAAAATCGAATCCGCTGATTCCGACGGCGACGGTGCAACGAACAAAGAAGAACTGGCCCTCGGCTCCAACCCCGGCGATGCGAAGAGCATGCCCGACAAAAAAGCCCTCGCCAAATACCGCAAAGACAACGGCGGTGCGCCTGCTGCTCCCACGAAGAAGTAATGACAGTCGAGTCGAATGATGTAAAACAGAAACAGGCGCGATGATTCGCGCCTGTTTTTGTATTCAGCCACAAAAGGGGCTGAATGCAAAAGCTCGCTCAGCAAAACAAAGCGGGGCGAGCCATGTTGCGAATTACAAACCGATCACTCTTACGTCTTACTTCGACCCCGGATTCACGCCCGCTTTGAATTTGTCATCGTTGCTCTTACCGCTGCCGCTGCTGTCTTTCGCGCCGAGAGCCTTGATCGCCGCACTGACACCTTTTAATTCGTCAGGCGTCAACTTGCCTTTTTCTTTGCCCATCGCAGCCTTGGCTTCTGGAGCGGATTGCAAATCTTTGCCGTAGGCATTCAGATTCTTCTTGCCCGGTTTATCTTTGCCTTCCGCTGCGTGGCAGGTCGTGCATTTCGCAAGCTTGGCGTCCAACGTCGGGTAGCATTCTTTCAGCTTTTCGAGAAATTCTTTTTTGGCCAGGATCGGCTGAGCCAAGAATGCCAGGGCAACAACGGCGCACAACGCGGAGGCGAATTGACTGCGTTTCATCGGACGGACTCCCTTTATTTAAAAATTCTCCACCTAAACCGACGCATCGCGTTTCAACGCAATCTCGTTTTGTGAAGTTCGAACGAACTGACGGGGGTACAGGTGTTAGTACGCTAAGCGCACCCGTTTATTCACATTTTTTCTACTTCCTTGGAGAATTGCGGAAATAGTCGAGATGTTGCAGTAAAATCATGGATAATTAGTCATCTTTCACAGCACGGGGTAGTCAGTGACTGAGCCTCATTTCAGGAGTTTACGAATTCATGCGTCTGCACGTAAATCACTCGTTGATGATTCTCCTTTTCACGATATCAGTATCGTTCAACGTTCAAGCTGATCCACAATCTGAAGCGCGTGCGCTTAAAGAAGAGTCGTTGAAGATTCTCAAAGCAACCGCCAACCGCGATGCCACGCCCGACGAGATGGCGACGTGTATTTTCAATCTCGAAAAAGCAGCGGGGATTCTTGAAACGGCGCAGGATTCAAACAGTGATTTGGCGACTGAAATCAACAGTGAATTGTATTGGGCGCGAAAGCGTTCGACGCTGGCGATTGACGCAGCGCTCGACAAAATGCGCGGAAAGTCTGGTGTTGCATACGTCGCGCCGCCGAAGAAACCGACTCCACCCGTAAAACCGGTTGATCCCAATTCGACCGCAGAATCAGACGACGCGCGCAAGGCGTTTGAAGTCGCCGACAAATTCGCGAAGTCGCACGGCGATGATGACTATGTCGTGAGCTTGAATTGGTTCCAGGTCGCAGGACAGCATCCCGGCACCGATTTTTCGTTGAAAGCGCTGACGCTGGGGCGCGAGGCGCAGGAGCGCTTCAAGACGAAAAGTCCAGTGGTCCAAAAGGCAGAGAATCTGGACACGCCGGAAATGAAGATGGTGCTGGAAGCCGATGGCCTCGTTAAGCAACGGGAATTCACGCGAGCCATTACGGTGTATCAAGCGTCGATCAAATTAAAGGAAACAATGCAGGCCCACCAACGATTGGGCCAAACGTTTTTCAACCAAGCGCAAGTGCTCTGGGAAGATTTAATGAAGCGGCGTCCGCCACTCGAAGTGGCGTTAAAAGAAGCCATCGCCAACGCATTTGTGATGGTCAAAATTCGTGGCATTGACCGCAAGATGCGCAATCCAAACGATCCGCATTTACTCGCTGCTCAACGCGATTGCGCGGCGTTTGACAAAGAGTGCGAAGTCGTCTTCACGACCTACAACAAGGCCAGCGACGAATTCAAAGCGGTGTTGCGTTTGTCGCCGACGAAGAAAGATTTGATCGCGTCCGGATTCATCGGGATGTGCCTGATCCGCCGGACACAAACGATTTCGTCCGGCAAATCGCATATGGCTCAATTCATGAGAGATTACACGCCATCAAACGATGACGAGCGCGGCATCTATGAATATTGCAAAACGGAACTCGCAAAGTTGACGCGGTAATAACCCGCGCACAGCAAAAGTCACACGAGCGAAGCGAGTCGTTGCCGTTCCCCTCTCCCCTTGAGGAAGAGGGCCGACGAGCCAGTTGTTCGGCTCGCGGGGTGAGGGGTAATCGTTGATTAATCCCAACACGCTACGGTTAATCAGCGGTTACCCCTCACCCGGCGAGCGAGTACGCTCGTCCGCCCTCTCCCTCAAGGGGAGAGGGGGAACGGCTACAGCATGTCAGGCGATGCTCCCAAGGAACGACTATCCTATTTCTTCCGCTTGATTTTGTTCAACGGAAATTTGGGCGCTTTGCCACTCAAGACCAGCAGAATATCGTTGACGACTTCGGCGTAAGCAAGATTAGCTTCGGGCGTTTGTGCAGCCGAATGCGGAGCAAAGATCGCGTTTTCACAACTCATTAATGGGTGATCCAACGGCGGTTCTTCCGGGACGAAAACGTCCAACCCGGCACCAGCAATAGTGCCTGATTTCAAGGCGCTCGCCAAGGCTGCGCCATCCACAATTGCCCCACGCGCACAGTTGATCAAAAACGTTTCCGGGCGCATCCAACTTAATTGCTCCGCGCCTATCATGCCTTCGGTCGACGCATCCAACGGCGTGTGCAGCGTAACGACCTGGCTGGACGCGAGGAGCTTTTTCAGCGTCACTTTCGTCGCGCCTAAACGCTTTTCTTTGGCCGGGAATTTCAAGATGTCCGTGTAAATTATGTTCATGCCAAAGGCGCGTTTGCCAATGTCGGCGACGGTCGTACCAATCCGACCAAGGCCGATGACGCCGAGCGTTTTGCCGCGCAGTTCTATGGATTTGCAACGCTCGCGAAATGGAAAATCGCCAGTACGAACAGCACGATCCGCGCGCGGGCCATTTTTGGCGAGCGCGAGAATCATCGCCCACGTGTGTTCAGCAACAGCGACACGACTGCCTTCAGGCGTGTTGACGACCCAAATCCCGGCGCGAGTCGCGGCGTCGATGTCGATGTGATCAACGCCGATTCCATGCCGTCCGACGATCTTCAAATTCGGCGACGCGCGCAGAATCTTTTCGGTCACACAGCCTCGAGTACGGATGATCATCGCATCGATCTGCTCTTTTTCAGCGAGCGCGGCGAGCGACTCTTCGTCATAAGCATCCGGCCGAACAACACGGGCGCAACGCTCCAGTTTCGCCAGATAGGTGGGATGGATTTTATCGACGAGCAGTACGACGGGTTTTTGTTTTTTCATATCCTGTACCGCCGGCACGTTTCTAATCCTTGCCGACGCGACGCCGGCGGTACACATTTACTTCGACGGTGCGAATGAATTGATGATGTCGTCGAACGGTTGCTTGAACGTATCGAATACGGCGACTTCCGCGCCGCACGTGATCGCGTAGCCGCTTTTGCCTTTGACGGCCAACACAAGGATCGACTTGACCGGTATTTTTTCGAACGTGTGCGTGTACGTCACGCGCACGGCCTGAGTCGTTCCGATGGTGATCTCCTTGCGCTCGACTTCCTTATAATCTTCGAGCAATTTGTCCATCACGGAGAGCGAGGCGTCGGCAAATTTCTTCAAATCCGTGTCCGCTGGAATGTCCTGCTCGATCACGTTCGCATTCGCGCGGAAAGCGTCTTTACCGTCGCCTTTTGGAGCCAGCACCGTGACCGCTGTGCCGCTGATGCGATCTTTCTTTTCCCATTTGGCGGGATATTGAAAGCTGAACGAATGCTCTTTGGGG
>Ga0194042_1000702_pt1 | contig 11270 bp, 6 predicted proteins | sample JunL4412m_MetaG_FD_148974 | JGI IMG/M metagenome (GOLD analysis project Ga0194042, IMG submission 148974) | Anoxic zone freshwater microbial communities from boreal shield lake in IISD Experimental Lakes Area, Ontario, Canada - Jun2016-L442-12m | ecosystem: Environmental > Aquatic > Freshwater >...
GGATTGATGGGGCTGGGCGGCTCGCCTTCCAAGCGGTGGCGTTCGCGGTTTTCGTCGGGCGTGCGTTTTGGGACGGCATTCAAAAGTGCTTTAGTGTACGGGTGGCGCGCGTTGGTGTAGAGCTCTTTCGTGTCGGCGATTTCGACGATGTTGCCGAGGTACATGACGGCGACGCGGTGGCTGATGTGTTCGACGACTGAGAGATCATGCGCGATGAACAGGTAGCTGATGTTGCGCTCTTTTTGCAGATCCATCAAGAGATTGATGATTTGCGCTTGGACGGAGACGTCGAGTGCACTGACGGCTTCGTCGCAGACGATGAAGTCGGGATTGACTGCGAGCGCTCGGGCGATGCCGATGCGCTGGCGTTGGCCTCCGGAGAATTCGTGCGGGTAGCGTTCGATTGCCTGCGGTGGGAGGCCGACACTTTTTAGAAGATCGTACACCATGCGTCGGCGGTCGTCGGCGTTCTCTCCGATGCCGTGGACGATTAGGCCTTCGGCGATGATTTGTTCGACGGTCATGCGCGGATTTAAACTGGAATACGGATCCTGGAAAATGATCTGCATCTGCTTGCGAATGGGGCGGAGCTGGGCATGAGACAGGTCTTGAATTTCGGAGCCGTCAAATTTAACGCGTCCGGACGTTGGTTCGATGAGGCGGAGAATCGAGCGACCGATGGTGGTTTTGCCGCAGCCAGATTCGCCGACGAGTCCCAGCGTTTCGCCGCGATTGAGCGTGAACGATACGTCGGTGACGGCTTTGACGTGGCCAACTGTTTTGGCCAGCAGTCCGCGCTTGATCGGGAAGTGCTTCGTTAAATTTCGGACGTCGAGCAGCGGAGACGAAGACGCGGCTTTTTCGTTGGGAACGGATTGCACTGTCGCTGTTGCCATAAAAGTTCGACCCGCCGATTCAATTGATTGCGTTTGCGAAGTGTCTATTCTTACATCAAAGACGCGCTTAGGAAAAGTAAATGTTGGAGCAACGACTGCGTTTGAGGTCAGGATTCGTTGCCTAAACGCAAGTAGCAGATTTGAAAGGGAAGCACGACACGTGGAATCCACGCATTACCCCTCACCCCGCGAGCCGAACGGCAGGCTCGTCGGCCCTCTCCCTCAAGGGGAGAGGGGAACGGCAGCACCGAGCATTCCTGTTGTCGAGGCGCGGAAGCTCGTCAAGACGTATGGCGACAACACGTCGAATCCGGTCTTCGCGTTGCGCGGCGTGAGCTTCGTGATTCGGCGTCGGGATTTCATTGCGGTCATGGGGCATTCAGGTTCGGGCAAATCGACGCTGATGAATATTCTCGGCTGCCTTGATCGCCCGACGACCGGCGCGTATTTATTAAATGGGGATGACGTGTCACGAAAATCCCGGGGCGATCTGGCTCGGGTTCGTTCGCGAACGCTGGGATTTGTCTTTCAAAGTTTCCAGCTCCTTCCGCGTTTGAGTGCACGGGCGAATTGCGAATTGCCGTTGCAATACGCGGGGGCTCCGGGGAAGGAGCGTCGTGAGCGCGCGGAAGAGGCACTCGTGCGCGTGGGCTTGAAAGATAAATTAGAGCGCAAGCCGACGGAACTTTCAGGCGGACAGCAGCAGCGCGTGGCGATCGCTCGTGCGTTGGCTAACACGCCTTCGTTGTTGCTCGCGGACGAGCCGACTGGAAATTTGGACACGCGAACTGGCTACGAAATCTTGGCGCTGCTTCAGAAGTTGAACGAAGAAGGACTGACGATTCTGATGGTGACTCACGAACTCGACGTCGCCGCGTGTGCCGGTCGCGCGCTGCATATGCGCGACGGATTGTTGATAAAAGAAGCGACGCATGAGAAGCCGGTCAACGCGCTCGCCGCGTTGGAAGCGTGGAAGGCGGAGGATGCGAAACGAGAGCTTGAATTGACTGCTGGGTCGGAGTCGTAGGGCGGTCTGCTCTACTTCTTTTCCTGCACAAGTGGTTTGTATTTCCGGATCAGCGCCGGGATTTGGCGCTCGATGAACGCGATGCCTTCGGCGTAGGTGGAGACGATGCCGTCGGATTTTGCGGATTCGATGCGCAGGCGTGATTCTTTGGAGCTTGATCGGCGGGCCCACAATCCGATCACGATGATACAATTCGGGAATTGCGCTCGGATGGTTTGGTAGAGCGTCCGCGCTTGGAGGACAGCGTTCGGCGGTGTTGCGGAAATGCAGACAATTTCGGCGCGGCGTTCGGCGATGATGGCCAGTGTTTCATCGAGCGAGCAATTGTTCGTCATTTCGTGCGCATGAATGCCACGCGCGCGGAGTTGTTCAGCGAAAATCCGTGCGGTCAATTCGTCGGCGCTGGTGTGCGCTGGGATGCACAGGACAGTGAATTCCGGCAGTACTTTGAGCGACGAGACCGAGACATTGGGAACGGTCGAGGGTTCGTCTTCTGACTTTGTCGCGGCGTCAATGACTTCGACCGCCAGCTCGCGCACGGACTGCGCTTTCTTGGCATCAATGCGGCCATAATGCTGATCCATTTCGGAGAGCCCGACGACCGGGAGGAGCATCGAATCGCACAATTGGCAGTGCGTTTTGTCGCGCAGTTCTGACTTCAACAGCGCGAGCGCGGTGCTGCGGTTTTGAGCGATCAGCCGATGATAGAATCGGACGCGCGCGTTCAAGACGGGCTTGTCGGTCAGCAGGACATTCAAGAATCGGAGCGCTGAAATGTGCTTGCCCATTACGGCGAGGCAGACGGTCAGCGGCGTTGACAGCAGTAGCCCGAGCGGGCCCCACATCCACGTCCAAAAAATAGCTGCGACGAGCAGTGAGAGTGGAGAAATGCCGAAGCCGCTGCCGATCACATTCGGCTCAATCACGAACGCGAACCCAAGATCAAGGATGACGAAGAGCATCAGCAGATGGAGGGGCTGCCAGCCGTCGGTTGTGGCGATCAGCAGTAAGATGGGCGGAAGTGCGGCGAGCCAGGTTCCTAAATAAGGGACGAAGCGGAGAATGGCGACGAGTCCGCCCCAGACGATTCCGTCGGACAATCCCATCGCGGACATGCCAGCGGCGACCATCGCGCCGTAGACGAAATTGATCACCGTTTGCATGAAAATGTAGTGACTGACTTTGCGGCTGACTTCGTCCACGGCGTGGGACGTGGAGCGAATCTTCTTGCGCCCGGCGAGTCGAACGATCCGGTTGCGGAGGTCATCGGGTTGGATCAAAATGTAGATCGAGAAAATTAAGACGATCAGCGCCGTTTCAAGCGGACCGAGCAGTGGGCCGAGAATGGAGGCGGTGAGTTCGAAGGGATTGATCTTGGTCGCGAGGGATTCAACTTTGACGGGCGGTGGTGGAAGCGCGGGCGGCGGGACGACGGCGTCGGGATCCTGCGCGACTTTGTTTTGCGTCAATTCGGCAAAGCCATCCACGGCAGCGGAGACCCACACGCCTGCGTACGATTTGAAACGATCAGCTTTTTTGATCAGCTTGTCTTTGCTTTGCGGAATGCGCGACGCCAGTTGGACGGCTTTGACGCCGAGACCGTAACCTGCCGTGGACAAGATGACGATCGTGAGCACGACGGAGACGATGACGGCGGCGAGGCGGCCGATGTAGCGTTCGAGAAAATGGACCGGCGGCGTCAACAGCAAGCTGAGCAACACCGCGAGTGCAAGCGGCGCGAGCATGGGCTTGCCGTAGTAAAGGGCCGCCATGACGACCGCGAGTGCAGCGATCTTGATTGCCCGGGATTCCATCGCCGATTCAGAACGAGCGCGCGAGCCATTTGACACGAAGTGCTACCTCCAATTAGTGGCGGGAATTTAATCGAAAGAGTAGGCGGGTGCAACGGGAGAAGGGTGGGGTGGCGCTGCGGTTCCCCCTCACAACACACGGGCGTGAATCGAGAAAATGCCCAGCACGTGAAGCACCGCAGCAAGGACCAAAAAGCACACCACCGGTGCCCCGTACAAGCGCCGAAGCTTTCCCGCGTGAAGGAGAATGATGGGAAGCCCGTTATTCGTAAATGCGGTCGATTGAACGGCCCGAAAGCCAGTCGACAAGAACTTGAAACATGATTTCTTTATCGCGTTTCGTGAGGTGTGCCGCGTCGATAAAAAAACATCGCATCAAGCTTCGTTTATCCAGCGACTCGCGGGCTTGAAAGCGTTTGATTGATTCGCCGCCGCATGATTGTTCGAAGCCGTCAACCAGTTCTAACGTTGGTAAAAATGAAGGGCGGTGCGGGTCCGGCCTTCGATGAACGAGAATCCAAATGGCCTGCTTATCGAATGTTTCCAGCCCACGAATTGGCATGACTGCCCCTTTCAAAAAAGAGAAAAGAAACCATCCACAGTCATATAACGTTTAGCAAGCCGCAGGCAAATCGAAGCCGGCGACTGACGATAAGGAGTAAATTCCCGGGAATGAAAACATGAAGAAAGCCAACATCATCAGGCCAAACCGGATTCTCGCATCGCTGTGGCTGCTTGCCGGGTTTCTGGGCGCGACCGCCAATGCCGCCGAGGGCAACGTGATCGTTCATGACTATTCCAACCCTGATTACATCAAGAGCACCTTGATCAAGGTGGCGGAATGGCAGTTGCAGCATCAGACCGTGCGCGACTCGCGCGGTGCGGCCAATGGAGTTTTCTACACGGGCATCTTTCCCGATTCCGGGCATGGCTGAAGCCTCCTGCATCCATTTCAAGCCGGCTGAAGCCGGCTCAAGGTATTCTTAAATGCTTTAAACCACCACCTAAAGGTGGTGGCAAGCAAAGGCGTCCGCGCCCGCGACAAACATCATCACAATGGCCGTCGAGAGATGCCTCTTTACCATAAGAAGGGGAAAGCGCTTGCGGGGCGGCGGAGTGGGCATGGGTTATCCTTGTGTCCGATTGCACGTTCGATCCATTGCAACAGCAGCGAAAATTCACCGCGACGAATGCGCCGGTCTTGTGCCGCGAACTGGAGTCGTGGATCGCCTTCGCCAGGAGTTCCTTGCCTGTGCCTGATTCGCCCTCGATCATGACATGCACGCTGCATGGCGCGACCCAGATACTTATGTGGCCGCTCAGAAATCTGCCTGATTGCAATGGACTTTTTACCGGCCCGTCAACTTTTGACAATAACTCCTTTCACCGGAGTAACTGGTACAGATGGCGCATTGTATTGCCTTCCAGTGTAAATCATTCAGTGCTATTCTACTTCCGATACATGAATGAATCAGAGGTCAACAGCGACACGATCACAGCTTTGAAACTGCCGCCGCTTTCGATGTAGGCTTTGTCTGCTTCGATCAGTGTTTGCGAATCGGAGAGCAGTTCGTTGCGTCCCATGTAAAAGCGGAAGGCGTGGCGGATGATCGACTGGCGGACGCGATCGGATTTACCTAGACGGTCGATCAAATCAAAGGCGTCTTTGACGGAGCCATCCAGTTTCGGGTTGCCTGTTCCATGGAGTTCTCCGACGGTGCTCACCGGCTTAGTCTTATAGTTGTCGGCGTCGTATTTGCCCTTGGCTTTGGAGATCAGGTTCTCTGGATTCTCCAATGGTTCGTCCGCACGAAAGCGCCCGAAGTCATCGAACTTTTCGAAGGGGTAGCCGAGTGGGTTCATGTGTTGATGGCATTTCCAGCACATCTCCTGTGCTGGACCGGTTACAGATTCAACGCGTTCACGCAATGTCATGTGCGGGTCTTCCGGAATTTTGGCGTCTACTGTGATCGGCACATCCGGCACGCGTCCGGCCAGCAGTTTTTCTTGAATCCAGCGCCCGCGCCGAATGGGGTCGGTGTGGAAGTTTGAGGAATGAGCAATCAACCACGCGGGGTGGGTGAGGATGCCTTTGCGATTTTCGAGTTTGAACGGCTGCTGCTGCGCATATTCCCAATCCGGGGGATTAATATTATAACTGTGTAACCACGGCGTGAGTTTATGAATTCCAAATGGATAATTCCAGACGGGATTGGGGCTCAGGCCTTTTGCTCGAAATGCAGCGACATGGGTTATGAGTTGCTGGAGGCTCTTGTCTCCTCCACCGTTCCAGACAAAATATTTTCTGTAGAGATCAATGGCCTCTTTGTTCTCGTCAGCGACTTTCTTCGGATTATTTTTCCAATCAGTATCCTTGAGCAGATCATAAATCGTGTTCAACGCATCAATCTTATCTGCCGCTGTTATGTGCTTTACTTTTTTATGCCTATTCCTTTCGTCTTCCTCCAGGGGAGCCGCGAAAAACTTTTCGGTTCCCAACAGGTTGGCAAATACATCCCTATCCTGCTTGACGCACCATTCCACAAGCATGTCGGCTTCCCGGATCAGGATACCGCCTGTCCCGGAATTGCCGCGTCCTGGATTGTCGTAATAGCCGTCGCTGCGGTTCTTGTCTTTAAAAACTTTGAGCGCGTTGGGGTAACCGAAGAACTCGCGAAAGAAGCGAATGATTTTCGGGTGGGTTGAAAGATCGGAATCATTGACCGTCGGGTCGATCTGTCCTATATAATAGGTATCATCAGCCAGCAGTCTCAACACTTCCCGCTTGTAATCCTCTTTTGTTTTGAGTCGCCCTTCTGTTGCGGCCTTGATCAGAGCGGGGTCCGGGCTCCAGTCGCCAATAGCATAGGAGATGGCGTAACTGGCCTCTCGCGGTGAGAGCATTTTCCTACCGTCGGCATCGGCAGCACCTTCACCAAATTCGATGCGATAAAGCAGTTCCGACTCCAACAAAACGGCGACGAGCATCTGCCGCAGTCCTTCTGTGTTGCCGCCCAAATCAATGGCCGCCCGAGTTAATTCCAGATACTTAGCTTGCTCTGTGTCGTTGGCTGGGCGTTGGAGCACGACTTTGAATTGCGCTTGAATGGCGGCCTTGATCGCATCGTCCGAGGGCTTGGCCGTGTTTAGTATGATCGCCTCAAAGGCTGGCGGTGTGATCGGTGAAAATCGGTCTGACGTGTTTTCAAAAAAGTCTGCTTTGAAGTCACCTTTCTTGACGCGGGCACCCCTGATTTGCTTGTTGGACATCCACTCTGCGTTGGAGAGCATGATCAGTAAATGCCCGCCGTCGAGCGGCGTAATGGCGTAATCGCGAATCCCTGAGCGGTCGGGTAGTACAAATGGATGAGAAACGCCATAGAAGCTCGTACTTCCGGGCCAGTGCATGTACTTTTCGTAAATGTCTGTCTTGGTTTTGAAAATATCGATAATCCGCCCTTTAAAAATCTGCGGACTCACCAGCCAGCGTCGCGCCGGGGAGAATGGCTTGTCTTTGATCTCGCCACTGAAGAGCTTCTTGTGATCGACATTATTGCCGTAATCGGGGTAATTCAGCTTGTCTTCGATCAACGGCGCATTGGCCTTGATCAGTTCGCTGCGGACCCATTCGGTGAGCAGTTTATGTTCAGCGGGCTTGGGTTGTTCCGATTCTTCGGGCGGCATTTCTTTGAAGTACAATTGCTCTTGCAGCTTGTTCAATAGATCAAGCCGCAGTTTCAGGTCCAGTTTCGACAGGGTGTCGAGGCGCGCTTGCCCCTTGCTTTTCTTCTCACCGTGGCAGCCGATGCAGTATGTGCCCATAGCCGCTTGAACTGGCTGAGGCACGACGAACTCAGCTGCGCTGCTGCCATCGTCCGATGCATGGACGATGGCAGCGATGGAGAGAGAAATGATGCTCAGAACACGTGCGATGTGTCGGTTCATTTTGCTGTACCCAGCAGTTCGACCATGGCCTTGCCCATCGCTTCGCCAACATCCATGTAGACTTTCCCGTTGCCGCCGTAGTGACCGTTGCCGCCGCCGCCCTGAGCCATGGGGTGAGAATAGACCGTGGCTACATTGCCCTTGAATTCCGGGTGTTTGCCGCTGGTGCCGTCCGCCGCGAATTGCCCCTCCATGACTTTGTTGCCGCTGCCCTTCACGATTTCACCAATGGTGGCCATGACAAACTTCGCGTTCGGAGCGTTGAAGTCCTTGCGCACAGACTTGATGAAGTTGACGAGATTCTGTTCATAATGCGCTGAATGCACTGCGTTCCCGCCGTCTTTCTCGCCTTGCCACATGAAGAAGCCTGCGACTTCGAAGCCCTTCGCGCCGGGGTAGTGCTTTTCGAGGTCTGCGAGTGCTTTCTTGGCATCGCCGACATCATCATCATACTGCTTGCCCGCGTACCAATTGACCTTCTTCGGCTCGGTGCCCTTCACCCACACGTCGGGTGAATCTTTATAGCCGGCATACACCTTGCCGCCTTCTTCGAAGCGCTCACTTCCAGGCGGCAAAAGATCCCAGCCCAGGCTGCGGTTGCCAATGCAGCATTTGAGGATCATGACTGGCGCGTCAATAGCATTGCCGACGACGTGACCGATGCCGTACTCAGGTCCGATGGTGCCGCCTTTGATGCACATCCATTCGTTGTTCAACGGTCCTTTGCCGGACATGTAGCGCACAAAGCGGACATCCTTCCGCTCAACCCACTTACCCGCATCATCCACCATGTACGCATACTTGCCTTTGGTCTTCACCGCAGTTTCAAGGATGGGAATCCTGCCCATGCCGACCATGTTGGATTGGCCCAGCAAGATGAAGACTTGAACCGGCTTAGTCATGTCAGCAGGCTTTCCATCGTGCTTGGGAATCGGCGTTTTCGCCTCCTCCTTCTCGACGGCGAATACGCTGAGCACTGACACCGCCAAGGTCAAGGCAACGTGGGAAATGAGAGTTGTGGTACGGCTTCGCAATGTCATGTCGATCTCCTAAAGGCTGTGAGTTCCATTCGAGTACCTACTTCGATTGAGATATACACTGTGGGATAACCAAGTTTAAGACAAAAAAAGAGAAATATGAGACAAGGCGAGCGGCGCAAAGGGGTAAGTACTCTTGAGCGGTGCCGATCAGCTGCGCGTCGGGACAGTCGCTGCAAAATATGACTATCATGATCGGGTTGGATGAAGCGATGGGGTTGAAGGGGTAAATAGGGACAATTTCAATGAGTAGTCTGTTTCAATATTCCCATCTCTTTCAGTGGCTGTGCGACCGTATCAGCCCACAGCTGATACCCCTTGTCTGATAGATGATAGAAATCCGGCATCAGTTCTTTCGATACCGTTCCATCCGGCTGGATGAACTTCGCGGCCAGATCGACGAATCGAATGCCTTTCGCATCGTCTTGAAATTTAGGAAGCAGCGCGTTGACGGCCATTTGCCGATCGCGTGGTGTTCCCGGTTTCTCCGCGCGGGGCGGAACCGACAACAGCAGGATTTTGGTCGCGGGAGATTTCTTTTTTACGCAGGCGATGATCGCTTCGATACCAGCCGCGATTTTTTCGGGTCGATCACCATTAGAACCATTGGTGCCGCCGATCAGCAGCATGACGACCTTCGGAGATAGCCCTTCCAATTCGCCGTTCTCCAACCGCCAAAGGACGTGCTGCGTGTAGTCGCCGCCTTGGCCAAGGTTGAGCGGCTTATACGCACCGTAGGATTGATCGAAGATCGCCTTCACACCGTTCTTGGTGTTGCCGCGCCAGTCGTCGGTCAGATAGTCGCCGATCAGGACCAGTCCCGCATCCTGACATTTCTTTGCGTCGGCGATGAAGCCCTCGTGACGTTTGATGAAACGCGCGTCCGGCATTCCCTGTTTGTCGAGTTTTGGTGCGGCGACATCGGGCGCCTGAACGTCTGCATGAGTGGGGCGGATTTCAGGTGCTAGCCCATTCGCTTCTCGCTTTGGAAATTTACGCATCGTCAATTCGGTCAGACCGGTGGTGAATCCTTCTTCGGGTCTCGCTGGATTCTTTGAATGCTTCCAATAATTGTCTGTTACGGTGTCCTTGTTAATAAAGACACGCCCCTGATCGTCCGGCGTCATCGAGCCTGGCTTGGGGCCACCGTGGTTAAGTGCGACGCCCTTCAGCGTAAGCGGGACGTAGACGACGAATCCGCCTTGAGGTTCTTTGTAGCCAGCTGCACGGAAATTCATGCCTGTGTTCGATCCACCGGGCGGCCCGCTCATCTGCTGGGCTTTGAATTTCAGGCCGTCGATCTCGTTCGTGTACCATCCTTTGCCATTACTGACGAGAAAGAACTCCTCTGGCACTCCTTTGAACAGCACGACTTTGTCGCCCTCTTTTGTCAGGAATTCTCCGGCGCTGATTTTCTTTCTGACTCCATCGGCGGCGATTTCATCCAGCTTAATCCACATGCCGGGTTTTAACTGTTCCAACACGCCCGGATCCATATTAAGAGTGATGGTCGAATCTTTATCCATCTGGATGGAAATCGATTCGTTCGCCGTCATGCCCCAGGGAATCAGCTTAACTGTTCCGTTCAGGTCAACCGCTGTAATCATGCCGATGGTACCGCTGGAAGCGGCAGCGAATATCGATGCGGTCGCAGTCAATAAAAATGCAGCAATTGTAGTCCGAAACACCATGAATTTATTTCTCCTCGATAGCAGTGATGCCGAACATCGATTCGCCGGTAATACGGGGTAATGCGGAGACAGATTACTCATTAACCATCGCCAACCTTCCATCATCTTCAGACTTCTTCTTCTTTCGCCCGGCTCGTTGTGGGAGCAACACGCGACCGAGCATCACGTGTTGGCGTTCGACAAATGCTTCGCCTCCGCAAGGCAGTCCCGTGTGTGTGTTACGGCGGATCGCGTTGCTTTGAGTGTCGGTTTCGATACTCAACCAATGGCTCCAATCGCTGACTACACCGGGTGGAGGAAATTCGATTGAAAGCAAATCGTTCGCGCCCAGTCCGCAATGTGCTAAGGCGCTCGCGGTCATGGCTGCCCGAAGCTGGAATGGGTCACCCGCGGCATACATACAACGAACAAGATTTGGAGTTTTGACACAGGTGTGCCCAAATGAACTCAAATGGGTTCAAATAACGTGAAACGTACGATACATCCCAAAACGTAACGCGCAGTTGTCATGTGCTTGCATAAGGTTGTCATGACACAGTAACCATTTGGTGGTAATGGTTTGTGAGTCAAAACACCATTTAAGGGTGAATTGTCAAAACGGGGAAAAACGGGTGTCGGAAGGTGCCGTACAGCCCCGAAGGGGCGGCCTAATGTAGCCCAGGCCGTAAGGCCTGGGTTGTAGCGCGGGGTATGAAAGAGGCCTGAAAGGCCGGCATAAACGGCGGTACCGGTGGAACGATAAAAAGTGGATATATAAACAATGGTGTTATTATTATATAAGCATCCTTCATAGTGTATAATACAATTATACAATCATTATCTATATTAGATAATAATCTATAATAATATATAAACAATTATAT
>Ga0194042_1000704_pt1 | contig 11256 bp, 6 predicted proteins | sample JunL4412m_MetaG_FD_148974 | JGI IMG/M metagenome (GOLD analysis project Ga0194042, IMG submission 148974) | Anoxic zone freshwater microbial communities from boreal shield lake in IISD Experimental Lakes Area, Ontario, Canada - Jun2016-L442-12m | ecosystem: Environmental > Aquatic > Freshwater >...
CCCCCGGAGGCGCCGAAACGCATGAACGCCGTACACTCCGTTTGGCTGCGATGCTGAGCCAGTTCGCCGCCGCAGCTGGTCAAATGTTCGCAGATTGCGCCGGGCAGAATCGTGCTGCCGGACGCGGCGAAATCGAAGTCAGCGATGCCCACCATCGCGCCCATCACATCCGATTTTTTCTGCGGCAATTTACCTTCGAGAATCTCGGCTTTCACCCCGGCGGCGTTGAGTTGTTTGACCGCTGACGTGAACGCCCAACGGCGCGTCTTTGATCGGACGTCACCGTTGACCATGTAGTAAATCGTCCCGGCTGGGCGTGTGCAATCGGCCTCAACCGAACGGTGCAGATCGTGCAAGGCTTCGGGCACCGACGTGCCGCGCCCACTGGTGACAGCCAACATCGTCGAGAGCAAATAATGGTCGCCTTGCCCGTCGGCTGCTATTTCACCTGTGGGTGTCCACGCATACGACGAACGGAATCCGTGCTCGGGCAGCGTCGTGATCGTGACTTGTTCGAGCTTGGCGAGCGCGTCTTTAAAATCCTGGCGTCCGCGCATCCCGGCGAAATCTTCGTCCTCGCGCGTGTGGTACGCATTGAACCAACCGGCCGCAATGGCAGCGTTCAGCGCGACCATGGCGTCGTCGAATTTTTTCAACCGGGAAAGGCAGCACGCGCGGTTGTACTGGATGTCATAATTCTTCGGATGCGCTTTGGCGAGGTCCTGCAAAATGGGCAACGCGGCGTCGTGCTTTTTTTCCTTGGCGTTGAGCAGAATCTGCGCTTCAACATAGCGCTTTTGCTCAGCCTCGGTGAGCGCTTCATCCTGCGCCAGCGCAGTCCAGCGCATGTACCGATTGACGTTGAGTTGGAGGTATTTGATGTCCTTGGCCATCACGCGTTCGTGCAAATACGTCAGCGACGTGATCGACGCGGTGCGCGTGAAAACCTGCGGAAGTTTGACGCCTTTTCCATCAGCACTGGTATCGACAGCGTAAGGCATGTCGGCAGAATAAATGACGTAATCGATCTGCGGTTTCAAATGGCGGTCGTCGATGAATTTCAACACGGGTGCCAAGATTTGTTCGCGGAACGTGTTGATGTCGATGGTCTCAAAATTCGGAACGTGATCGAGGTACAGCACGTGATTCGGAGGGACACCGCGCAACAGAATGTACTCATTCGCGACGGCCAGCGATGCCCAGCTTTGTGAATTGACGACCAGCACAACATTCTGCGGCCCGCCTCCGGCGAAGGCAAGTTGGGCGGTTGTGATTAAAAAGAAGAACGCGAGAAGGGCCGGGATGCGTTTCATAGGATGGACCTTTTTGAACGTTAGAAGGACAGATCGTAATGCCTTATTGATGCCATTACACCGGGGTGAGTCAAGGCCTCGCGATTTGTCAACGATGACCACATATTCTCAATGCTGTCGGTAATTTTCGCATGCCGCTCGATAAAAAACGCTGCAATGACACCATGCATGTGCATGCTGTTTTAATTAGTTATCGCGGAGTGTTTTAAGATGCTATTGCGACGGAAGGAAAAAAAGTAATGGGCAGAGAGGGATTTGAACCCCCGTATCCTTTCGGAGACAGATTTACAGTCTGTTGCCTTTGACCGCTCGGCCACCTGCCCATTTCTTGCTCCCGCCTGTTTTGGACGGGACAAACAGTATTTCACATCGCGTTAAGAAATCAAGTGCCACCGCGTAAAATTCTCGGGATTTCCGTCGAAAGTGCTCGAATCGTCGAGCAAACAGCGAATTTTTCGTCTTTACGTGACCCTTTCCGTCATGAGGGCGGGTGCTATAGGCTGAATCGTATCCATTCACTGAGCGTATTTCAATAGACACCGTTCGTGTGGCACGTCGCTCCGCGTCGTGATTCGAAAACTTTTACGACGCGGAGCGTCGTGCCACAATGACAGCACAACAACGCCCTGCTGAAAGACACTCTACGTTGCAGGGGTACTGCTCCTTGGCACCGGCGCGGTTGATGATAGACTCCTTTTAAGTGATCGTGTACTCGCTCAAATTTCGGAGCCGAATGTAACCACCATGCGTCCAGGTCCCCTGATCTTTCCATGCTTTATCGCGCTGTTTTGCGTGGCCGCGTTGGCACCGTGGGTGCCGTATGCGGCGCATGTGGCGTTTGCCGGGATGGTGGTACTGCTGCTGGCTATGGTAGTAGAACGCATCGTGCTGGGACGGACGACGTTTCGTGCGGAGCGCCGGGGTGTCAGCGCGTTGTCATTGAACGAAGAGCAACTCCTGCCGCTGGTCGTCTCCAGCGATTCCCCGCGTGCGTTGAACATCACCGTCCGCCAGATGTGGCCGCATGTCATTGAAGCGCGATCCTCGACGTTGACGGGCGTGTGTTCGCCGGGTGAAACGCTGCGGCTCGATTTCAAAATTCGCAGCATTGAACGCGGCAAAGAAAAACTGCCGGCCCCGTATGTGTCGGCGACCTGCCTGGGTTTGGCTGAGCGCATTGTTTCCATCGGGACGGAATCGGAGCTGGATGTTCTGCCGAATTTGCGCGCGGTGCGGCGGCTGCACGCGCAACTCAATCAATTTATTTTGCGCGGACTGGGTACTCGCGCCGCTGCGAAATTGGGTAAAGGTCGCGAGTTTGACCGGCTGCGCGACTACCACAACGACGATGATTTTCGTGACATCAATTGGAAAGCGTCCGCCCGGCACAACAAATTGATCGTCCGCGAATTCCGCACGGACCGATCGCAGGACATTCTCGTCTGCGTGGACCGAGGGCACCGCATGGCCGCGCGGGCCGGGCACATCACCAAAGTCGATCACGCCATCAACGGCTCGGTGCTGCTCTCGTACATTTGCAACCGCATGGAAGACCGCATGGGCATGTTGTCGTTCGGCGCGGATGTGGAACGGGGCATCGGTCAAGGCCGGGGTATGTCGCACATGCGCCAGTTGACAGCGTTCGCGACGGGCGTTCAGGCCGATTACATTCACACCGATTATCTCGCATTGGCGGCACATGTGCGGCGGCGGCTGCGGCATCGGTCGTTGATTTTAATCATGACCGATTTGCCTGAAACGGGTGGGCGCGGTGCGCTCGTTAAAGCGGTGCGGCTGCTCACACCACAGCATCTTCCGCTCATCGTGATTTTGTCCGACCCGGCGCTGGAAGCGTCTGCACATTTTAAACCGGCGAATAAGAAAGAGCTCTGCCGAACTCTTGTGGCTCATGACGTGTGGATGGAGCGGCGGCAAACGATTCTGGAATTGCAGCGCTACGGAGCGATGGTCGTAGACACGACACCCGAGGATGCGGGCATTGATGCGATCAATGCGTACATTGACGTGAAGCGCCGGCAACTTCTTTAATGCGATGGTGTGATGGGTGGGGCATGATGAGCGACAATTTTGTTTTGATTTCATTTGAAAAAGACGATACGCTGAAAACCGTGAAAAAGATTATTGCCATCATCCTTCTTGCCGCGCTGGCTGGATGCAAGTCCACCAGCCCCGAGCACAAGAAGATCGAAGCCCTCGCCAAGCGTAATCCTCTGGACATGGCCAATGAGGACGCGCAGCTCGTTCTCTTGCCTAAATCAGACAAGAAGCCGCAGTACCCCAAAGTCCCGACCGTCAACGCCAAAGACGCGTCGTTCGTCTCGGGAAAAGGTTCAAAGATTTATCATTTGCGCAGTTGCGAGTACGTCGGAAAAGTGGATTCGCCGATCGGCTTTGGATCGTCGGACGATGCCGAACGCTCCGGACGCCTGCCGTGCGAATTTTGCAAACCGCGCGAAAATGCAAAGTAGGAATTACCAATCATCGATGCGATCTAGGGAGATTCCATGCCAGCCGTGAAAACGATTCAACGTGTTGTGTTGTCAATGCTGCTCGCCGCTGTGTCCGGAATTCAATGGGCCGATGCCGGCGAACCCGTTTCGCCGAAACCGACCGGCACGACGCCTGCCGCGAAGCCCGAGGAATTGCCGGAGCTGCCGCGCGCGCCGTTGGAAGACGGGGTCTTCATGCAAACTGGCGACACGAAAATCATGCTGAAGGATGTCGATAAAATCCTATTGCTGATGTTGACGGACGAAAAGAAACGCTATCCGAAAAACACGCCGTCGGCCGACCGCATTTTACAAGGCCGAGTCGAGATCGCGCAAAATCTGCTGCTGAAAACGCTGATCATGAACTACGCAGCGGAGCACAAACTGTCGTCGACGAGTGATACCGTCGACCGCTTCATCGATCTCAAACGTTCCGAGTTGCAACGCCAGGGAACGTCGTATGAGCAGATGCTAATTGACGAAGGCTGGAGTGATGCCGAGTTCCGCAAGTTCTGGAGCGCGAAGCTGGCCATCGAACGCTATGCATCGGAGAAATTGACCAAGGAAGAATTCGAAGCGTTCTTCAATCTGAACAAGGACGCCCTTCCCCTCCGAAGCGCCGCGCATATTTTGTATCAATATACGAAGGCCGACGCTGCGCCGCGAACCTTGAAGCGGACGCAAGAAGAAGCGCGGAAGATGGCCGAGGATACTCTCGCAAAATTGAAAGCGGGAACAAGCTTCGCCGAACTCGCTCAAACCAGTGACGAAGACAAGAACAAAGCCAGCGGCGGGCAGCTCGATTTCTTTCCATTAAAAGGCGAGAAGGCTATGGTCGAAGCATTTGGCAAAGCGGTGTACGCGCTGAAGAAAGTCGGCGACCTCGCGGACGTGGTAGAATCTCCGTTCGGTTTTCATGTGATCAAATTGACGGGCATGCGTGATGACGAGTACAGAGTCGATCTGCGCCGGTATCTGGTCTCTCAGAAATTCAACGAACTGCTGCAACCTGTCATGATCAAAACGATGGAAGCCGCGAAGTTCAATTCGGCATTGACTAAAATCGAAAAGTAATACCTTTCACACGATACCGATTACCACTTGAAAGCGGATTGAATGAAATCGAAAATCTCACAGAAAGCGTCGCGGTTTACTGAGTCGGTCATCCGAGAAATGTCGCGGTTGTGCGCCAAGCATAATGGCGTGAATCTGGCCCAGGGCTTCCCCGATTTTCCTGCACCGCAGGCTATCAAGGATGCAGCGAAGGCTGCGATCGACAGCGACAAAAATCAATACGCGATCACCTGGGGCGCGAAAGCGTTTCGCGATGCGCTGGCTGAAAAAACAAAGCGCTTCACCGGTATTGAAATTGATCCCGAGCGCGAATTGACGGTCTGCTGCGGTTCGACTGAAGCGATGATTTCAGCGCTGCTGGCGACTGTCGATCCCGGCGATGAAGTGATCGTCTTTGAACCGTTTTACGAAAACTATGGACCCGATTGCATCCTCTCAGGCGCGACGCCGGTCTATGTAAAATTGAGTCCGCCGGATTGGAATTTCAACCGCGACGAATTACGCGCAGCGTTTTCGTCGAAGACCAAAGGCATCATCGTCAACACCCCGCACAACCCGACTGGAAAAGTGTTCACGCGCGAGGAACTGGAATTCATCGGCCAGCTTGCGATCGAACACGACGCGCTGATTTACACCGACGAAATCTACGAGCACATCGTCTACGAACCCAACACGCACGTGTACCCGATGACGCTCCCCGGTCTGCGCGAACGGACGGTGATGATCAGCGGCTTGAGCAAGACATTCAGCGTTACCGGCTGGCGGTTGGGCTACTGTATCGCCCCGCCGGAGATCACCGCAGCGATCCGGAAGGTCCACGATTTTCTGACGGTCGGAGCGCCTGCGCCGTTGCAAGAAGGCGCGGCTTCAGCCCTGCGATTCGCGCCGGAGTATTACGGCCATCTCGGCGGTTTTTATGCGGAGCGGCGCAGCTTGATGTTGAACGTGTTGAACGACGCGGGCTTCACCTGTTTCGCTCCGCAGGGCGCGTACTACGTGATGACCGAATACCCGGACATCGGCATTCACGACGACGTTGAATTCACGCGGCACTTGATCGAAAAGATCGGCGTCGCGTGTGTACCGTGTTCCAGTTTCTATCGCAAGGGAGCGGTCGAAGCGAAGAAGATGGTGCGCTTCGTCTATTGCAAAAAAGACGAGACGCTGCATGAGGCTGGTAAACGCTTGAAGAAGTTGACGAAATAATTGAATCAACTGACTTGACGCGCGTCACTAGTTTGATAGAGTGGTACTTCCTTCGAGTTTGGAGGCGTCGATTTGGGGCCAGGCCCCATGCAACGGGTGGAGACGAACCTGGTCAGGGCGAAAGCAGCAGCCATAAGACTTTTAATCCGTGTTCGTGGATCACCTGGCCCCTCTTCGATGCCTCTAAACTCAAAACAGCCGCTCGGTCATCGAGCGGTTTTTTTGTGCCCGGACAGCGGCTAAACAACAGCTGGGTCCACGGCCACAATGCCGAGTGGCGCATAGCGGACGAAATCCCGTGCGTTGAACGTCAAAATATACGATTGAAGTCGGCTAGACATTACGATAAAAACTGAAAGGAAGTCTCGGTGTGCGTTAGTCTACGTCAGTATGATCCATGTCATTTGAGCCGATGCGCTGAGTCGTGGGGAGCAGAATTCGAGCATGAAAGAAGACAGGCGTAAATCCGTCCGTGTGCAGTGCACCGCCGGTCTGGCGATCCTGCGTGCCGGCGGTTCGCCCCCGATTACGTGCAAACTGCTGAACCTCAGTGAGGGTGGCTGCCGTCTTGGCATTGAAGCCAAAGACGCTGGCATTTGGACCAAGATCAACAAACCCAACATGCTGATGGAATTGTTGCTCTCCTCCCCGCCGCATCTCGACCGCTTTATTGTGTCCGCCGATATTCGCAACGTTCGCCCTGCCGAACATCAGGGCATCGAACTGGGTGTCCAATTCCGCAGTATGGAACCCAAGCGTTGTGGTATCATTCGTCTGGCGCTTTTGAAACTGGCGACAGAACGGCTGCGCAGCGGCTCCGGAGTTATCCCCGGCGACACCCTTGCCGCAGCAGCAGCGGCAGCCACTGAAGAAGCTGAAATAAAAGCGCGGCAGTCCAGCGCCAAAGGCACCGCCGTTGTCGCGCCCGCCGAACTTTCCGCAGGCTCAAGCAAACGCTCCGCGACGGCCATGACGCCGCGCGATGTCGCGATGGGCAGCGCCTCTCGTAATTACTGGCAGGACCCGTTCCAGGGCAAACGTGTCGGCGAAGTGCTTGTCCGCATGGGCAAATTGTCCCAGGAACAAGTGGATGCCGCCGTCGAAGAAGCGCGTCTTTCGCGCGAACGCTTCGGCCAATACCTCGTCAAGCGCGGCGTCGTCACAGCCGCTGAATTGTGTCGCGCACTGGCGCTTGCTTCCGGCATGCCAACGACCGATTTGAAGGACGCGAACATCCGCCGCACGTTCCGCGAAATCTTTCCGATCGATGTCATGAAGCGCTACGAATTCATCCCATTTGATGCCAGCGAAAAAGTCGTCTGCATCGCCACGGGTTCACCGTTTCCGGAACCGGTGTTGAAGGAAATTAAAGAACTGACGAAGAAGCGTGTCGAAGTCTTTTTGGCCGACGAAGAGATGGTGCTTCATCTCATTAATAAGACGCCCGAAGACACCGCGAACGAAACCGGTAATTTGAAAAACAGGCGCTTCCCGCGCTTCAACATGCCGCTGCCCGTGACGTACTGGTTCTGCACGGCAGGCGGCGAACGCCTTGAAGATATCAGCTACACCGGCCAGACGATCAACATCGGCGAAGGCGGCTTCCGCATCGAAGGCCCGCCCACCGATTTCGGTCGGATGGGCGACGTCCAAGCGTACGGACTCTACGTCCACATGTCAGTGAAATTCCCGCCGCACGAATTCACCGCGCTGTGCAAACCGGTTTACGTTTTCGAAAAAGAGACCGTCGAAGTCGTCCACTTCCCGCTGGAACTCGGACTCGCGATCATGGACATCTCGGCATCGAGCAAACAGCAACTGCTGGATGTGTTGGAGATCGTCAAGAAATTGACGAATGCGACGTCGGTGTAAGTAGCTCACATCACGACGCGCCGCCACACGTGTTGTTGTCGAGGAGTCATCCATGAGATTGCGAACGTCGCTGGTTGTATTGCTCAGTGCTATGGCATTGCTGCTCCCGCTCTCCGAGTGCTGGGCTGCTGATGATCTGTCTCAAGCGCTTGACCACTCCGCCATCAAAGGTGGACTGTGCACTGTGATCGGGCCGACTGACGTTGTTCTGGCTGCCAAGCTCGCGAAGGAGCGATCTTTCCTCGTCAATTGGTTGTCTCCCGACGCAGAAAAAGTCAGCCAGGCTCGCGGCACGTTGCTCGCGCAAAACTTATATGGTCTCGTGACGGTGGAAGAATTGCGCGGTGGCAAACTGCCTTACGCGGACAATCTGGTTTCGATCCTGATCGTGCTGGATTCCGCTTTGTGTTCTGAAGCAGAATGTGTGCGCGCGTTAAGGCCCGGCGGCGAACTTCTCGTCCGCAACGGTGCGGGATTCAATAGCAGTATTAAACCCCGGCCCGCTGGCATGGATGAATGGGGGCAGTGGCGTCACGCGGCGGATCGCAATCCGGTTTCCAAAGATACTTTAGTGGATGTACCTCGGCGTCTTCAATGGCTTTCGCTTCAAGGCAAGGACGCCAAAGACACCAAGGAGATGGTCTCGGCGAACGGTCGGAATTTTTATCTTGTCGGGCGCAATATCCAGGCGCGCGACGCGTTCAATGGCCTGCCGCTTTGGGAATTCCCCATTGATCCCAAATGCACCGCCGTTGCCGCCGGCCAGAATGTGTTCTTTGTCTCCAAGACCGAATTAAAATGTGTGGATGCCTCGACGGGCAAACTGAAGCGCACGTACAGCGCGGCTGAAACGCCGAGCACGATTCTGCATGTCGAAAACCCGCAGGACCCCGAAGGCCTGCTGATCACAGCTGACTCGAAATCGGTTCACGCCATCGCTGTCAGTACCGGAAAAGTGTTCTGGGACTACAAAGCGGATGTTCCGCGCGGGTTGAGCATCGGCGAAGCGGGTGTGTATTTCGTCAATGGCGATCCGAAATCGGACGCGTCGGCCACCATCGTGGGATTGGAATTGTCGACAGGCTCCAAACGCTGGGAGACAAAGGATCTACCCTGGGCAAAGAGCTGTTACCGCTGTTGCGTCGGCAATGGCATGGTGATTTTTGAGACTGGCCGCTTCGCTGTGCCGTATCACATCATCGGCGACAAAAACACAAGCACGGGTATTCATTTCGTCGACGCCCGCAGCGGCAAACTCGTCAAGGATTACGAGTACAAACCCGCCATGCGGCACGATGAAAACGCCCGCGCGTTTATCGTCGGCGATAAGTTCGCTGTACATCAGGTCGAGAAAGACAAAGCAACGAATAACTTGGTGCTTTTCGGTAGCGACGTCAACAAAGCCCCCGAGCTTTTTCCAGCGGCACCGCCGAACAAGCAGGATTTTTACTGCTATCCGCCCGTGGCCACCGAGCGCTTTTTTATCTTCGGGCAGATGAGCTTTACGAATTGGAACTCGCACGAAAATCGCGTCAATCAAATCACGCGCGGCTCCTGCGGTTCGTGGAGCGAAGGGATGATTCCCGCCAACGGATTGATGTACATCTTCGCAAAAACATGCGGCTGTTTCTCGATGCTCAGCGGCGTCGGAGCGCTCGCGCCGGAGTACAAAAAGCCGGTGGTTGAATCCTCTGAATTGATCAAAGGTCCGGCGTTCGATAAAGTTCCATCCACTACCGCCGCACCCGGCGACTGGCCGATGTATCGCGGCAACGAATACCGCACCGGCAGCACCACGCAGCCACTACCGAAGCAACTCAAGCAACTGTGGAGCACCGACATTCCTCAGCCCGCGTCCGGGAATTTCAAAGAAGAATGGAAGGACTATCCGTACAGCGCGGGCGTGCTGACGCCTCCGGTGATTGCCAACGGATTGGTCTTTCTCGCTCAGCCCCACACGCACCGCGTCTTCGCGTTTGATGCCTTGACCGGACAACAGAAATGGGCGTTCACGGCTAATGGTCGCGTCGACAGTGCGCCCACGATTCACGACGGATTGTGTTTGTTCGGAACCCGCATGGGCTGGGTATATTGCCTGCGTGCGTCCGACGGTGCGCTTGTTTGGAATCTACGCGCCGCTCCCGACGAACTGCGCATCGTCCACTGCGGTCAGGTCGAATCGCCGTGGCCTGTGCAGGGTAGCATTCTCGTCAGCGGCGGTGTCGCTTACTTCAGCGCCGGCATGCACCCGCTGGCCGACGGTGGCCTGCGCGCCTTTGCGGTGAATCCGAAGACCGGCGCGATCAAGTGGAAGCAGCCGTTGGTGGAGATGGGATACAACGAACACGGATGGCACATGCGCGCGGGATTGGAGCAGGATTACGTTGATCTTTTCGTTAAAGACGGCGACTCGATTGCCATGTCGCGCTGGCAGTTCGATCCCGCGAGCGGCAAGAACGAATTCCTCTGGCACGACGCCTATTATCGCATCGGAAAAGATGGCGCGTACATGCAGCGCGGCACGTGGTCCTACGGCTATCCGATGAATCGCCCGCGCATGCATCGCCCGCTGCTGGTCTGCAACGCGACGACAGTGTGGGGCGCGAACCGCACACGAGAACCCAAAGACGCGCCGCCCAACACCGGAGCCGTGGGCGCGCTGAGACTCTTCCGCCGCGATTTTAAACCCGGCGATAAATTCGATACGATCTGGAATGAACAACCGAACGATACCGCCAGCCGCATCGGTCAATACTTTCCGGTGAACCGAATCGCCGAAAACGTGACGTGGGCGCAGCCATACCCCGGCTGGATCGAAGCCATGTTGCTGGCCGACGATACGCTTTATTTCGTGGTCAAAGGAAAGCTGATCACCCAAAGCGCCAGCGACGGCAAGCCCCTCGGCGAAATGGACATCGCCCCGCCCGTTTGGGACGGCATGGCTCCCGCCAATGGCCGGTTGTACGTCAGCACACAGGACGGCAGAATCATCTGCCTTGGCGCGAAGTGATCTTTTAAAGAGCAGCGCTCGTCAGTCAGCGGTTCGAGAATCCGCACTACTCACGCGCTCAGACGGTGATGTGCGGCTGAATCATGTTCAGCACTGCGGCATGAATGGTTTCGCGGAGCGTCTGGCAGCGTTGTACGGCGTCGGCTGCGGCTTTGCAGCGGGGCAGATCGGACGCGGCGCAATTGGAGAAGACTTGAATCGACGCGGCGCGTGCGCAGGCTTCGAGGAAATACGCGGCGGATGCGACATCGCCCGCGAGGTTCGGATTGGT
>Ga0194042_1000705_pt1 | contig 11254 bp, 8 predicted proteins | sample JunL4412m_MetaG_FD_148974 | JGI IMG/M metagenome (GOLD analysis project Ga0194042, IMG submission 148974) | Anoxic zone freshwater microbial communities from boreal shield lake in IISD Experimental Lakes Area, Ontario, Canada - Jun2016-L442-12m | ecosystem: Environmental > Aquatic > Freshwater >...
GTGAGGGGTGAATGTTGATCAATACCAACGCGCTGTGATTAATCAACGACTTCCCCTCACCCCGCGAAGGAGTACCTTCGTCGGCCCTCTCCCTCAAGGGGAGAGGGAACGGCACCGCAAGTCCGGTGATGCACCCATATGGCGCTAATCAGCTGGGGGATGTTGCCGAAATTTGACGTATTGAAAACAGGAGTACTCGGCTCTATGCTTCATCGAACATTTAAGGAGAACCGGATGACAACTTCGCATCACACTCGTTTCGCTTGTATCGCACTTTCGGTCCTGCTGCTGGTGCCGCTGGCCGCCGTGTTCGCCGTTGATGAGGTTAAAAAGCCAACCATGTTGCCAACCGCTCACACGACACGAGACATCGAAGGCTGGACTGTGCGTATCGACGACCGGCTTCTTAAAGGGGAAGGCGCTGCTGTCGGGGAGAAGGCGATCAAACTCCTGACGGCCCGGCTCGTGGCCATCACCATTGTTGTGCCCGAGAAAGCGCTCGCGAAGTTGAGAGCCATCGGGATCGAACTCGATTTCAATTACGGCGATTTGGATTGTATGCAATATCATCCGGACGCCGACTGGTTGAAGGAGAACGGCTACAGCGAGAAGCTCGCGAAGTGTGTCCACATTCCTGAGGTGATGGATTTTCTGTCGCCGTATGAAAACCACCGCATGCCGTGGGTGATTCTGCATGAATTGTCGCACGGTTATCACGATCAGGTGCTCGGCTTCGATGAACCGAAGGTCAAGGCCGCGTGGAAAGCGTTTTGTGAAACTGGCAAATACAAATCAGTCCTGACCAGCCCCGGCCACATGAATGAACATTATGCTCTGACCGACGAGAAGGAGTTCTTCGCCGAAATGACCGAGTGCTACTTCGGGTCGAATGACTTTTATCCGTTTGTGACGGGCGAACTCAAACAGGCTGAACCGAAAGTCTTCGAGCTCCTCGAATCCATTTGGGGAAAACTTCCGCAGCGAACGGAGCGGAAGGCGAAAGTGACAAAGTAATTGCCAAATGGCTCTCGTTGCGTACGTGGATCATGGTTTCTTGACATCGTTCCAGCGGTAAACTGACAAGGCTTTCAGTTCCCGGATGAACACCTGATCGCCACTGACTGCGAGATGCGCCCATGTTTCCGAGTCGCTGATTTCAAGCGTATCAATCAATTCATAGGCCTTGGGATTTGCCTTGAAAAGAATGAGCCGACCGCGCTGATCGAGCGCTAAAATCCGGTCGCCCTGAGCCACCAGGCTACAATATTTTCCGAGCGACTGACCTGCGGTCCACGTGATGGTTCCGGTTTTGAGTTCGATGCAGGCAAAGCGTTGACTTTGCAAATGCAAATACGCATGGCCATCAACGACAACCGGACTGCACATATAGCCCTTGGCAGTATTGCTCCACTCTTCTGTCACGGTGAACGAATCTCCCGTTTTTGCGACTTTGTAGAGCCACGCCATATTCATATAACTGCTCGTGAAAACGGCATCGCCGAAAACGACAGGCGTCAGGATATTCATACCGCGAAAGTTGGGCACTTTTTGTATCCAAAGTACGTTGCCCGAGCCAGGATCGATTCCTGCCAGTTTATCGCGAGTTTGGACAATCAATTGACGCTGTCCCGCCAAGTCGGCCAAAATCGGTGACGAGAAAGCCGAGCCATTCATACCGCCTTCGTCTTTCAACGCTCGCCAAAGTATTTCACCGGTTTTCTTGTTCAATTTAAAGACAGATGCACCTGCCTGAAAATAAAGAGCGTCACCATCAACCAAAGGAGAACAGACACATCCGAAGGCCGGCAAAGGTGCGCTGAATTGTTTGACGAAATCGACGCGCCAGCGCTCACTGCCTGTTTTACCATCCAGGCAAACCAGCACATCACAGATGCCAGCAACGTACAAACACTCCCCGTCATACGCCGGGGTGGATCGAATCCAGCTTCCGTTAGCCGCAGCGAAAAACGGAACGCTCATGGCCCCTTTCCATTCTGCTCGCCACAATTCCTTCCCCGTTTTCCGATCCAGCGCAGTGACAACTTCGGATTCCTTATTTTTGGTTTCCGTCGTAAAAACCCGATCTTCGATAACAATGGGAGTTGAGTAGCTCGGGCCCAATTCGACTCGCCAAAGTCGGGTCAACGAGTCCTTTTCCAACCGCTCCGGCCATTTTGGGCCACCGACCACTCCATCGCGATTAGGGCCGCGCCACTGAGGCCACTGCACCGAGTCCGAAAGCACGTTTTTGTTTTCACCCGCTACGCTGATCGAGAATATCGAGGAAAGCGCACTCAACATCAGAATACGAACAACACTTTTCATAGACACTCCAAGGATTGAGGCGACATTCAAATTGTTTCTAAGAACTACCGGACAAAACCCCCGCGCCAATCTGCTTGCGTCCATCGGATTGCCTAACCGTAGCACACACTTTTGTAGCAGCGGTGTCGCTTTAGACAAATGAGTATTCCTAAAAAAGTCATCCCACGTTTTCTGCTCACTGCTTGCCCTTGCGTGTCGCGTCGATTAAAGTCTGCGCCACCCGTTACGGAAGGAGCGCGAATTCGTGGACCCTGTTCTCTTTAAAAATGCGTTGACCATCGTGCTGGTGCTGTTGAGCACTGCGTTTCACGAGATGGCGCATGCGTTCGTCGCGACGTGGCTGGGTGATCCAACGCCCGGGCGGAATGGCCGGTTGACGTTGAATCCTATCCCGCATTTGCAGCCCGTTTTCACGGCTGTGCTTTTACCTGTGATGATGTTCATGACGCAAGGAAGCATGATGATTCTGGCGTCAACGCCGATTAATCCGTCGTATTTTCGCCGTCCGCTTCGCGATCATGCGCTAGTCGCAGTTGCCGGACCGATCACCAATATTATTTGCGCAGCGGTCATGATCGGAATTCTCTGGATTCCGAACGCCGTCAATTTGTATTCGGTCTCCGGCTTCGCACTGAGCCATGCCTGTTATCTGAATTTGATTCTGGCGGCATTCAATATGTTGCCGATTCCGCCGCTCGATGGGTATTGGATTTTCCGGATCATTCTGCCTCTTCAAGTGCGCACACAAACCGACCGACTGGCGTCGTCTCAAGCCAGTTTCATCATCGTCATTTTGCTGGGCAGTTATTTGATTGGCTTCGTAGAACCACATATCTTCCTTCTCGTGCGAAAGTTTTTGCCGCACTAATCTTCTGCTGCATCTTAGCGCGCCAGTTTGCCGATGCTAACATCCAGAAAATGTTTGACGCAATAGTACGGTGTAAAGAGCGCCACGCGCGGGTCCATGTCCAAGGGGCCGCCGCCGCCTGCTCGGACACCTGCCACCGCGACGCCGATCACAGTTCCGGCGGCTGCGGAGAATACTGGACCACCTGAATTCCCATGGTTGAACGCTGCTGCTGCTTCCCAGACTTTATGTCCGCGGTCGCTCACATGCGGATCTTTGTCCGTCAACACGCCGGTGCTCACTTGAGGCGGTACACCGAGTGGACATCCGACCACAAACACTGCTGTGCCCACACCCAAACCATCTTTTCCCGGAGTCAATTTTGACACGACCGGCACCTCTTCATCGCATTCCAACAAGCACAAATCATAGACCCGCGTGACGCTCAAGACCCGGCACGTGACCCATTTCTTGGGGCTGCCCTGACTCGTCGCAGGCAATTCTACTTTCACATTTCCATTCAAGAGTCGGCTGCCATCATCCGATAATACTAAATGTGCGGCGCTGAGTAAGTAGCGGTTGCGTTTGACACCGTAGGTGCACAGGTCCACTCCGAAGGCTGAACCATAGCCGACGATGGTGGAAGAACCGGCATCGGTTTCGACTTTGACGCGCACGGTGCTGTTGACGATTTGCTTCGATTGCGTGTCGCCTGCAACTGCACAGGATGCGCACACAACGGCACAGACCATGGCACACCGGATGACGGCGGCCAGCCGGGCGAGAGCGGTAGTCATTGAAGTTTGTCCTGTCGTACAATCACGTCGGATACGGATCGGCGCGCGCATGCGATGGGCGTGACATGCCGAGGCATCTCCCGTCCAATCGAACCGCTTTCACCGCCGCGAGAAGTGTCAGCCCCACAACTGACCCTTCGGCTTGCGGACTTGTCTTCCCTGCGTTCTATCGAACTATATCGGCGGGTTCGATCATCAACTTAAATATCCTCCCATAAAAGCAACGACATGACTACTGGGGTAAAACCCTCAATTTTATTTCATGAGTCACCGTCCTACTTTTTCTCACAACAAGGCATTTCAATTGCACTGTGAATCTCCGAGCGAATGCGTTTACTTTGTTTTCCGGAGTCACCATGGTTCCCCCTGCACCCCGCACGTGGATTTATTTCCTGCTATCAAAATCGGCCGGGGCGCTCACGCTTCCAGCGGGTGCTCGGATCAATCGTTACGCCGTCACAGCCTCACATCTGCATCGCGGCGAGTCAGTGACCGGTTTGAATCCAGGTGATGAAATCTGCCGCATCTGCTCAAACGAACCCATTCCAGTGCCTCCGAACACGCTCTCAGGGTGTACGCAGCATTTGCATTATACCAGCGATGCGCAGCGCGACCGTCTGCTGTCGATCTCCGCGAAAGAAATCCCAGCGAGTGAGAAACCCGTCACCGTTCTGATCCCAATTCGCAAATCCGATACGTGGTGGAATCTCGCCCACAATCTGCGCGCGGATCACATGAACGGCACGCACACCCATCGCGGCCACACCAAAGCAGCCGAAGAATACGCGCCGATGATTTTCCGGCAATTGATTCACTCGCGATACATGGATACGTCGAAACGCCCGTATGATTTTCTAACGTACTTCGAATTCCCAGACCTCAACACGGCCCCGTTCAAATCCCTTTTGCAAACGCTGCGCGACGAATTTGTAAATCCTGAATGGGCGCATGTTGAAATGGAACAGGAAGTGTGGATGCGGAAAGTGGACTGAGGGGAATCGAAGACTTTGAGTCCATTCATTTTTTTACTCTTCCGGCACCCGCTTCAACAACTCATCATTTGATACGGTCTTGAACGCCGCGAAATCCTTATTGGTCTGCGCTGCGTACGCGACGGCGAAGTCTGCTATGGCGCGGTCGAATAAGTCGGAGGCTCCGCAATAGCCAGAGATCATGGCGGCGTCGCCGGTGCGGGCGTGGGCTCGGGCGAGGAGTTTGCCGCAGATGACTCCGTATTCCATCAGAATATCGCCGGTCAATTCGGCGGGCTCGACAGAGGCTTTGTGGTCGGCGAGTTGGCGGACAACAAAGTGTTTGCCGTTGATCGTGGTCCAGCCGACGAATGGGTCGGTCACGGTTTGCAGGCAGTACTGACCGTCGGCCACGCGCTGGCCTTCGTGTTCGGCGGGCGGGACGTCGGGGAGGTACTTGGCGTAGCAGGACGGCATGGCTTGTTTGACTTGCAGGAACAGCGGATCGTTCGGGCCGTTGCCGAAGAGCAGGACGATGTAGTCAAGCGTTCCGACGCTGCCGGTGCCGACGATTTTGAATGCGACGTCGTGCGGGCTGTAGGATTTAATCGTCAGCCGTCTGGCGGCTCCGAGGCGGCTGATGTACTCGGGGAGCGCGTCCAGAATCGCTTGCTTGGAGTCAGGCGTGACATGAGTCACGACATTGGATTCTTTGAATTTGCGCCATCCGTCTTCAGAAGGTTCGGTCAGTTTTTCGAGATTCTTTTCGGGCGTCACGCGTTCGGCTTTTTTCAAGACGCGCGTCACGAAACTGTCTTTCTGGATGCCGCTGTTCAAGATTTCGTACTGCATTAAATCAAGCACTTTCATGGTCGAAAAAAGCTTCATCGCGTCACGATACGCGGCGACGAATTCGCGGACGGCTTTTTTGCAATCGGCGGGTTTATCGTCGGCTTCAGCTCCTGCGAGCAGCATGCTGACCGCCAGACGTTTGAGGTCCCATTCCCAGGGCGCGGTGATGGTTTCGTCGAAATCGTTGACGTCAAAGACGAGGCGACCATCGGGCGTGGCGTAGGTTCCGAGATTTTTGACATGGGCGTCGCCGCAGATTTGGACGCGGATGCCGGAGTTGGGTGTGCCGCTCAGATCGGCTGCCATCAACGACGCGGCGCCTCGATAAAAGACGAACGCGTTGGTTTTCATGCGGTCGAATTTCATCGGTAGCAGTTTTCGGGCGCGGCCCTTGTTCGCTTCCATCAACAGCGAAACCGGATCAGGTCGGTTGACTGCAGGCAGCCACACGGCGTGGGATGATCGCGGGCAACTCTTGCGCAGCGCTTTGCCTTTTTCGACGCGTTCTGCTGGTGTTAGAAATGCGTCGGTGCTGGCTTGAATGTCGTTGCTCATCACGGTCTCCTTGCATTCGATAACGGCGTGAACCGCCAGCGTAATTCATTCATTGCTGCATTCAATGCCGTGGCGCTTTTTTTAATCGAGTGCGATTGATCGCGTGGCGAAAACGTGCGCGCGGGTGTACTGAATAACATCATGACAACACCTTTCTCTCACGCCTGACGGAAAAATCACTGAGTTTCCAGTCAAGGCTGACAACGGCCAACCGTTTTGCCTGACTGCTGGCCCGGATGGAAACATCTGGTACGCGCTGCAGGCGAATCGGATTGGCCGGATTAAGCTGAAATAAGAATGGGGTGCGGTGATTTGCGGTCCTATTTATTTTGTTAGACCGTAATTTGTTCGATAAATGTCAGGTCTAATTAGGACATTAATCAACAAAATTACCCTGTTCAAGACCAAAAATGTGCGGTAATCTCTAAGCCTTGCTAGACCGCACAGATGCGGTTGAATACCATATTAGGCGCTTGGGCGTACGTCTCGAAATTCCACTCATGAAGATCATATCATACGTAATCATCGTTCTACTCAGCATCGTACTGACAGCCACAACTTGGGCCGAGGATGAATGGAAAACCCTTTTCAATGGCAAAGACCTGACCGGATGGCGACCAAACTACTATCCTGATTCATGGTCGGTCGTGGACGGCACGATTCGCGCCCATGCCACCAAGGCAAGTTCGCATCTCTTTTACGTTGGTGACAAACCCGAAGGAGAGTTTGTTCCTTTTACCAGCTTCGTTCTGGAGTTGAGCGCACGCAGCGAGCCCAACTCCAATTCCGGCGTTTTCTTTCACACCGACTTCAAGGCTCCCAACGCGGAGCACCACTTGGCCAACGGATATGAGGTACAGCTCAACTCCACCGAGAAGGAGAAACGCAAGACAGGTAGCCTGTATGCGGTCGTGGACCTGCCGAAGTCGCCTCTAGACGAGTCTAAATGGTTCAGAGTCCGCATCACTGTGCAAGGCAAGCACATCACCGTGCAACTCAACGACCAGACTGTAGTGGATTATACCGAACCGGACAACGTGAAGCGCCCACCCGACCGCGCCGGGCGCAAACTCAACGCAGCCGGCGGAGCGATTGCATTGCAGGGGCATGACTCAGGCAGCACGTTTTACTTCAAGGACATCCGCATCAAACGTCTCCCGTGAAAAAGCTTACTCTTGGGCTGGAGCGAACCCGGTGGAATGACATGTAGACGTGATCGTTTCAATCGGGCGTGGCGATTTAGAATTTGGAGAGCGGTGTGGAAGCGGCGACACGGCGGCAGGAGTGCCGCCGCTCCTGGAACTCCGCTGATTCTGCGCACATTCCGAAACGAAGTTTGAACCGCTTACCTAATCTACTCATACCCAAAGCTGAATGCCCTTTTCAACGCTTTCACTTGAGATAGTGGCAGGCTGCCGCTTCGTTGATTCACGCGTTTTGATGATGTGTGAGTCTTGCTGAGACGCGTGTGTTCGCTTCGCTCGCTCATCGAAAAACGCTTAAGCGCTCCATCGAATCAAGCTCATATCATTTTATTAAAGCATTTAAAATAAGAGGGTTACACCCCATATCAGCGTGTGAGCTATGATGTAGGATACAAGGAGTCGATATTGTAGCCCGCCAACACTCACGCAGCCGTGCAACTGCTGCAAAAGGTTATAACGTTTATGAAGCTCTCCAACGGTCTTGCAATTTACGTTATTGGGCTTTGCTTGGTTCTATCGCCCAGCGACATAGTAGCCGCAGTGCCTACGTTCACCAGTACGCCTACGATTTCTGGCGCGCTACAAGTTGGATACTCAATTTCGATTGGCGTGGCTGCGACTGACCCGCAAGGTCTACCGCTGGCCATCACGTACAATTACGGTGACGGCACCAGTGACACGCTGGGTAAACATACTTATTTTTTCGCTGGCATTTACCCCATCATGGTAACGATTTCAAACGGAGTGGACAATGCCACCACCACACTCTCGGTCACAATCAAACAAGTCGCCAATCTATGGATTAAGAAGCAGACTATCAATGGAAGCGTCGCGGGAAATCAGTCTTGGCACGCAAAATACATTTATAATTCAGATCGAACGCGAATAAATATATTCAATCCTGCAATCGATACATTTAGTGCAAGTCTCGGAACTATTCCAATCATTCAAATCCTTTCCGACGGTATTGGCGCTCCGAATTTCTTCGGAACGACTCCGAAGCTTACCTTCAAAAGCACGAAAGGCTCAATACCTAATCTTGGAGTCATCCTCGACCAGAGCAACCAGGCCATCACGATTAACGGGACGGCAGAGACCTACGCGGACACGCCGCCAGGCGTATTTAGCAATACTGTGCAGCTTGGCGTAAACGGATTCACTTTGGACCAGGCATTTGATGCGAACGGCGTATTCTCTGCAATCACAGGCTACCGCAGTGCTGCTTTTGTCGTTTCCGGGGCGAGTATAAAGGTGGGTCGATCAGGTAAGGATTCTGCAACGATTAATTTGTTACTAGGCGATCCAGCTTTCACGTTTCCAGGCGCGTTAGGTGTAAAGACCTTGCGCGTTCGAATGACGAACGTCATGAATCAGATCGTTTTCGATGAAAATGTGAGTAACGCTGTTGTCTCAAAGTCCGGTAAAATCATTTCAGGCAAAAGTGCCTCAATACCTACTACTGGATTCAACTACAATAGCAGTTCAGGAGTCATGACATTCAAACTGTCAAAAGCTACGCTGTCTGGATTACTCATTACTTCGGAGGAGTATGTTCGTGTCGATGTGACACTTGGAGATCAGACCTATACGACCCGTGTCACTCTGTTCACCTCGGGTTGCGGCAAATTTGCGACGTATTCGACTAAGATGCCCGCCAAATTCTGCAATTTTATTCCTGGCAGTATACCAGACATCACCGCACCGATTGTCCTTGCGACAGTCCCCGCCAAATCAGCTACAAGTATCGCGATCAACAGTAAAATAACGGTCACTTTTAATGAGGCGATGAATCTTTCGACCCTCAACGCAGCAACATTTGTCTTGGTGCAAGGGGCCACGGTTGTTCCTGGCACTCTCACTTACGCAGCCAACGGCACTGCTGCGACTTTTACACCTTCAAGCAATCTTGCAAACAACACCCCGTTTACAGCAACAGTTACAACCGGAGCAAAGGACTTGGCTGGTAATGCGTTGGCAGCTAACTTTGTTTGGAACTTTACAACAAGCGCTACTGTGGACACTACACCACCTAATGCAATTTCAACAAATCCCGCTGATCAGACCACACAAGTTACTGTTAATCATACTGTAAACGCAACATTTGATGAGTCTATTGACATTGCGACAATTAATAGTGCAACATTTACACTGGCAGGGCCTGGCCCGAATCCGATAACTGGGACAGTTGCATACGATGCAATTAATAAGATTGCTACCTTTACTCCCGGAAGCGATCTTGCTCCCAATACACAATTTATGGCAACGATTACAACCGAAATCAAAGATCTGGCTGGTAATGCACTGGCAGTCAATAAAGTCTGGGTATTCACAACAGGAACGCAACAAACGTTACCGCCAGTCACTCTCGGAATGGCCGCGCCTTACGGAACATTTGGTGGTGGCAGCGGCATGACAAATGAGGGTATTCTTACCGTCGTCAACGGTGATATTGGGAGTACTGGTGCAGCGACTACAGTGACTGGATTTCACGATAGTACTGGGGACATCTATACAGAAACGCCACTGAATCAAGGACAAGTAAACGGCAGGATTTATACGGGTGCCCCGCCACCCGCACATCCAGGGGGTCTACCTGTCGGAGGCAACTCGTCCACATTAGCGATCGCAACCCAAGCCGCCGCCGCCGCGAACACTGCCTATAACAACCTGTCTCCCGCGTCGATGCCGGGCGGCATGGATCCGGGCGCTGGTCAGTTGGGTGGGTTGACTCTTGCTCCCGGTATCTACAAAGCAGCCGGTGCCACATTCTTGATCACCGGATCGGATTTGACACTCGACGCACAAGGCGACGTGAATGCGATATGGGTCTTCCAAATGGCGGCATCACTCACAGTCGGAGCGCCGGGTGCTCCGAGAAGTGTGATCATGATCAACGGTGCACAGCCTAAGAATGTGTTCTGGTATGTTGGAAGCGCCGCGACGATTAATGGCGCAGGCGGCGGCACTATGGTGGGAACCATCATCGCGTCGTCGGGAGTCACGTTCTCGACCGCTGGCAACGCCACGATAACGACGTTGAATGGTCGAGCCTTGTCACTGAATGCGTCGACGACGCTGGTGAATACCGTCATCAACGTGCCTGCGCCGTAAGCTAAAGAAGTAAGCGAGTCCAATTCACATGTGGCCCATTCCAGCGTGCTGGGGTGGGCCTTTTTCGTTTTACTTGCGAGGACTTTTGGACATGCCAATTTTCCACTACGCAAGTCCCATCAAATGCGTATCCTTCAGACTGATTCGGTTCGGTTCAAGTAAAAGGTAGGAAGCGCGTCGTGGTTAAACTTGTCGGCATTTTTATCAGCCCTGAACGTGGGCAACCCATGCAGTCTATTCAGCAGGTGGCTGCCATTGCAGGAACAGGCCTTGAGGCGGATCGGTATGCCTTGGACAAGGGGTCGTATTCGTTTCAGATCAACAAGCGTTTCAGAGTCGAGCAGCGCGAATCTGTCCGACCGCAGCGACAGGTTTCGCTGTTTAGTCTGAGCGCGCTTAACGACGCGAATGTATTACTCCCCCACCCTTTTCTGCCAATTGAAACGCGGCGCAACCTGCTGATTGACGGCATCAGCGCCGCAGACTTGTTGAGCCTGATTGATCGCGAATTCACGGTGGGCGCGGTACGGATGCGCGGCGTTGAAGATTGCGCTCCGTGCTCACTCCCTGGCAAGATGGCCAACAAGACCG